>Ga0209609_10000683_pt1 | contig 19897 bp, 22 predicted proteins | sample LakKivw325mmetaG_FD_184136 | JGI IMG/M metagenome (GOLD analysis project Ga0209609, IMG submission 184136) | Anoxic lake water microbial communities from Lake Kivu, Rwanda to study Microbial Dark Matter (Phase II) - Lake Kivu water 325m metaG... | ecosystem: Environmental > Aquatic > Freshwater... | reverse complement strand
GCGCGCGGCGGCTGCGATTCGGTCATCAGCGTGGTGCAGGTGTTCGCCGCCCACCCCGTCCTGATGAAGCGCATCGAGAACGACCGGCTGCTGCCCTTCTGCCTCGAGGAAAAAGAGGGCACGCGCCGCCAGGATTACCAGCCTCCCGCCTACATGCGCAACGGCGCCATCTACCTGACCCGCCGCGAGGTGTTGATGGAACGAAATTCTATCTGGGGCGAGGTCATCCGTCCTTATATCATGCCGGAGGAGCGTTCGGTCAGCATTGATAGTGAACTGGACCTGAAACTGGCGGAACTGATGCTCGCCGAGCGCGGCCGCCCGGACCTCTAACCTGTTTACGCCAATGAAACCTTACCGCATCCTGAACCTCGAACCCGATAACTACTCCACCGACGCCCTAGCGATCCTGCAATCGCTTGGCAGCGTGGACCGCGGTCCGCTGACGCGCCGCGAACTCCTGGCGCGCATCGACGATTACGAAATCGTTATCGTCCGGCTGGCACACAAGATCGACAGGGAAATCCTCGACCATGCCAGGCGATTGAAGGTCATTGTCACGGCCACCACCGGCTTGGATCACATTGACTTGGCGTATGCTGAGGCGAAGAATATCGAAGTGCTGAGCCTGCGCGGCGAAACGGATTTCCTGCGCAGCATCCCGGCCACCGCCGAACACACCTGGGCGCTGCTGCTGGCCCTGGTACGGCGCATCCCGGCGGCGTTCCAGTCGGTGCTGGCAGGCGAGTGGCAGCGTGACCGCTTCAAGGGTCACGATCTGGCTGGCAAGACGCTCGGCATTCTTGGCCTCGGGCGCATCGGTGAAATGATCGCGCGTTACGGGCAGGCTTTCGGGATGCGCGTCCTTGCCTACGATCCCTATCGAAAGGATTGGCTGCCAGGTGTCGAGCGCGCCGCCAACCAAAGCGAATTGCTGCGCCAGAGCCAGGTATTGTGCGTGCATGTGCCGTTGAACGAAGAGACGGAAAACCTGCTCGGCGCGGCCGAGCTGGCGCAACTGCCGCCCGGCTCCATATTGGTGAACACGGCACGCGGACAGGTGCTGGACGAATCTGCTCTGCTGGACGCGCTCGCAAGCAGACGCCTGGCCGGGGCGGCGCTGGATGTGCTTTGGAACGAGCGGGACGCAGGTTCGAATCTCTCCGCGCTGGTGCAATACGCCCGTACCCACGACAATCTGCTTATCACACCGCATATTGGCGGCGCAACATACGAGTCCATGGCCGCGACCGAGATCTTCATGGCTCACAGGCTAAGGGCGTATCTAGAAAGCCAACGAGGTTCATTGGGATGAAATTTCTGATCGCCGGTCTGGGTTCCATCGGACGTCGCCATTTGCGTAACTTACTCGCCTTGGGTGAACGCGATGTTGTCCTTTATCGTACGTATCGCGCCACTCTGCCGGACGACGAACTGGCGACCTTTCCCTGCGAAACAGATCTCGCCACCGCCCTTGGCCACAAGCCGGATGCCGTCATCATTGCCAATCCCACCGCCCTGCACCTGGACGTAGCCATCCCCGCCGCACAGGCTGGCTGCCACATCCTGCTCGAAAAACCCGTCTCGCACTCGCTCGACCGCGTGGATGAGTTCGAGGCTGCCCTGCAACGCGGCGGCGGGAAGATGCTGGTCGGGTTCCAGTTCCGTTTCCATCCCACGCTACAAAAGGCCCGCGAGCTGATTTCCGCCGGAGCCATTGGGCGCGTGCTGGCGGCGCGCGTCCACTTCGGCGAATACCTGCCCGCCTGGCATCCCTGGGAAGATTACATGCAGGGCTACGCCGCCCGCGCTGACCTGGGCGGAGGCGTCATCCTGACCCAATGCCACTCGCTCGATTACCTGCCCTGGCTGGTTGGCCGTGTCGAAACGCTATGGGCTTTCGCCGGTACGCTCGGCGGTTTGGGCATTGACGTTGATGATATGGCGGAGATAGGCCTGCGCTTTACCAGCGGAGCCATCGGCAGCATCCACCTGAACATGATCCAGCAGCCGCCCAGCCACTGCTGGGAGATTGTTGGAAGCAACGGCATGTTGGGCTGGGATAATGCCACCGGCTTGTTGCGCCGCTACCTGCCTGGAAAGAAAGATTGGAAAGATTATCCTGTCCCTGATGGTTTCGAGCGCAACGCAATGTTCATGGATGAAATGCGGCATTTTCTATCCGTCGCGCGCGGCGAATGCGAGCCGCTCTGCACGCTAAAAGATGGGAAAGCCGCCCTCGAACTGGCTCTGGCTGCCCATAGTTCAGCGCAGCAGGGTAAATTGATCGTATTACCCCAATGAAGAGGGGGGTGGGGTGTGCGGGCGGCAAAGCCGCCGCACACCTACATCTTCCCCTTATTTATGAGAGAGTACAATTGTATCGAACTGGAGAATGAATGACCATTCTGGATAAATTCAAGCTGACCGGACGCGTCGCCATCGTGACTGGCGGGGCGGGATTGCTGGGAAGCGAATTCTGCCGGACCTTGGCCGAGGCCGGTGCGGCCGTCGTCGTGGCGGACCTGGCGGAGGGTCCCGCCCGAACCGTGGCCGGATTGCTCACCCAGGCCGGATATCGCGCTATCCCCTTCCCCCTCAACGTCACCGACCCGGCTTCCTGTGCCGCGCTGATTGAGACAACGCTGAAAGAGTTCGGGCGGCTGGATATCCTGGTCAACAGCGCTGCTCTCGACCCGAAAGTTTCATCCGACGGCGCGGTGCGGGATGCTTCCTCTTTTGAGAACTACTCGCTCGAAGCCTGGAAGGCTGCTTTGGAGGTCAATTTGACCGGCATGTTTCTGGTTACGCAGGCGGCAGTCAAACCGATGAAAGCGCAAGGAAAAGGTTCGATCATCAACATCTGCTCGACCTATGGCCTGGTAGCGCCCGACCAACGCATTTACCAGAAACCCGGCCAGCCGCCGCAATATAAGCCGGTCTATTACTCGGTGACCAAGTCGGGCGTGCTTGGTTTCACTCGCTATCTGGCCGCCTACTACGCCGGGACAGAGATCCGCGTCAATTCGTTGTCACCCGGCGGCGTTTATAACAACCAGGATGAAACATTTGTCAAGAATTACTCTTACCGAACGATCATGGGCCGCATGGCGCACAAGGACGAGATGAATGGCGCGCTGTTGTTCCTCGCCTCGGACGCCTCCTCTTACATGACTGGAGGCAATCTGGTGGTGGATGGAGGCTGGACGGCATGGTAGAAGTGCTTGCCCTCATTCCCGCGCGCGGCGGATCGAAAGGCATCCCGCACAAGAACATCCGCCCATTTGCTGGCTATCCGCTGATCGCCTACAGCATCGCGGCTGGAATGCAAGCTGAGATGGTGACGCGGGTTATCGTCAGCACGGATGACGAGAAAATCGCTGCCGTCGCCCGTTCATTCGGTGCGGGGGTTCCTTTTTTGCGGCCGGCAGAATTGGCGCAAGATATGACCGCCGACCTGCCAGTCTTCGAGCACGCGCTGAAATGGCTAGCCGAGAATGAAGGCTACAAAGCGGACGTTATTGTGCAATTGCGCCCTACCTCGCCCATCCGCCCGCGCGGCTGCGTGGATGAGGCTGTGCGCACCCTGCTGGCACATCCCAAGGCGGACTGCGTGCGCGGCGTCGTCCCGGCAGGACAGAATCCGCACAAGATGTGGCTTCTGCCCGGCGGCGAAAACGCTCCGATGCAGAACCTGCTCAACGTTCCCGGCATTGACGAGCCATACAACGCCCCGCGCCAGAGCTTGCCTCCGGTCTACTGGCAGACCGGCCACATTGACGCCATCCGTGCGGAGACGATTCTGCAAAAGAATTCGATGACCGGCACGTTTATCTATCCGCTCATCATAGACCCGCGCTACTCGGTGGATCTGGATAATCTGTGGGATTGGGCAAAATATGAATGGCTGCTCTCGTCCGGCGGATTGGATATGGTTTGGCCGGGCAAGCCGCGCCGCCCGATGCCGGAGAAGATCGAACTCATTGTGTTGGACTTCGACGGTGTGGTGACTGATAACCGCGTCTGGACGGATGAAAGCGGGCGTGAAATGGTATCTGCCTCCCGCAGCGACAGTATGCACCTGCGCGCCCTGCGTGAGATGGGAATAGAGGTTATCATCCTATCCTCCGAACCCAATCCGGTGGTCACAGCGCGAGCACAAAAGATGGGCATCATCGCCGCGCAGGACGTGGGCATCCACGAAAAGGGCGAAGCCTTGAAAAAGCTGTCAGCAGAGCGCAAGGTGGAGCTGGCTCACTGTGTCTACGTCGGCAATGATATCAACGATTTGCCCTGCTTCGAGATGGTTGGCTGGGCAGTGGCGGTCGCAGACGCCTATCCCGAAGTGGCGCGCCAGGCCGATTTCGTTCTTACCCAGCGTGGAGGTCGCGGCGCAGTGCGGGAGTTATCTGACTTGATCCTAAATAAGGTGCGTCGTGGCGACTTCAGTCGCTCCAACGACTAAAGTCGTCACTACGGGAAATGGAGAAAAAATGCCTCGTGAAGTGGAAATTGGTAATCGCATGGTCGGTGACGGCCATCCAACCTACATTGTCGCCGAGATCGGAGTTAACCATAACGGCGACCTCGAAATCGCTAAAAAGATGATTGACGCCGCCGTCCACGCGGGCGTGGACGCGGTCAAGTTCCAGAAGCGCACGCCCGAAATTTGTACCCCGCCGGAGCAGCAGAAGCAGATGCGCGAGACGCCGTGGGGTTACATCACCTATCTCGAATACCGGCGCAAGGTCGAGTTCGGCGAAGCGGAATACCGCGAAATTGACCGTTACTGCAAGAAGCATAAAATTTCCTGGTTTGCATCGGTTTGGGATGAGCCCTCGGTGGAATTTCTCGAGCGGTTCCACACACCAGCCTATAAAATCCCCTCTGCCGCGCTAACTGACGACAATCTGCTCCGCCACCTGCGCAAGACTGGCAAGCCACTCATTCTTTCGACCGGCATGTCCACCCTCGAGCAGATCAAAGAAGCTGTGGGTGTGCTGGGCACGGAGAAGCTGGTTATCGCTCATGCCACCAGCGCCTATCCGTGCGAGCCAGAGGAACTTAACCTGCGCATGATCGCGACCCTGCGCGAAGTCTTCCCGTGCCCGATTGGTTACTCCGGCCACGAGGTGGGACTTGTTCCCTCGGCGGTGGCGGTGGCGCTGGGGGCTTGCCTGGTCGAGAGACATATCACCCTCGACCGCGCCATGTGGGGCAGCGACCAGCCAGCCTCGGTCGAACCGGGCGGCTTCGAGCGGCTAGTCAAATACATCCGCGTCACCGAGGCCGCGTTGGGCGACGGAGAGAAGAAAGTCTATGAGAGCGAGATGCCTTCGCTGAATAAGCTAAGAAGGATAAAGGGGTAATCTTGGCAGGCAAGTCTTTTCTCGGTGCGCTGACCGGCTCCGCCCAGCGGAAAATTTTCCGCGTCGTAGATGTCCTCCGCATCGTCCGTCTGGCGCGGCAGGTTTCCCATCAGGCGCGACCCAATCCGGGTCAGCGGCCGGTGATCTTTTTCAACGCCTCTACACGGCTTTCGGGCCTCAGCCAAAACGCGGCCTTCTCCTTGATCGCTTCATGGGCATTGCGGCTGGGATGCACGCCAGTGGTACACTTCGTCTGCAAAGCGGGAATGAGCCGCTGCGTGCTCGGCACCGACCAGGACGACCTCGGTCGCCGTCCGCCGTGCGACATGTGCATCAGCCAGTCACGCATCAACTACGCTTACGCCGATGCGCGCTGGTTCACCCTCCGGCGCGATGAACGACTGGCCGAGTCGCTGGCGGGCTTAAGCCTCGACAAACTGACAAGTTACCAATTATCAGTGATCAGTGATCAGTCATTAGTCACTCCTCACTCCTCACTCCTCACTCGTCACTTGCCCCTGGGCGCGCTTGTCCTGCCCTCCATCCGCTGGAGATTGCGTCTCCATACTTTGCAGAATGACGAACCGACGCGTTTCCTGTTCCGCGAGTACATCCTTTCAGCCTGGAACATTGCCCGCGAGTTCGAAACCCTGCTGGAACGAGTCAACCCGCAGGCGGTGATCGTCTTCAACGGACAGTTCTTTCCCGAGGCGACTGCCGCTTGCCTGGCGCGCCAGCGCGGCATCAAGGTCATCACCTACGAGGTTGGCTTCCGCCCGCTGACTGGTTTCTTCACCATCGGCGAGGCAACCATCTACCCGATGGATATTCCCGCTGGTTTCGAGTTGAACGCTGAACAGAATGCCCGCCTGGACGCCTACCTCGAACAGCGTTTTCAAGGCCAATTCAGCATGGCCGGCATCCGTTTCTGGCCGGAGATGAAAGGACTGGATGAGAGTTTTCTGAACAAAGCGGCCGGGTTCAAACAAATCGTGCCGGTCTTTACCAATGTCATCTTCGATACCAGCCAGCCGCATTCCAACGTGGTCTTTCCCACCATGTTCGCCTGGCTGGATACCGTGCTGGAAGCCATTAGGAAACACCCCGAAACACTGTTCGTCATCCGCGCCCACCCCGATGAGGCGCGGCCGGGCAAGTCCAGCCGCGAGAGCGTGGCGGAGTGGGTCGAACAGAATCAGGTTTCTGACTTGCCGAACGTTGTCTTTGTCCCCCCGCAAGAGCCGCTTTCCTCCTACGAGTTAATTCAGCGTTCCAAATTCGTGATGATTTACAATTCGACCATCGGGCTGGAGGCTTCCATCATGGGCGCGGCGGTGCTGTGCGCGGGCAAAGCGCGCTTTACGCAATATCCAACTGTCTACCTTCCAACCACACAGGAGGCATTCCGGCAGCAGATGGAAGACTTCCTTGCGGCTGATGAAGTGAATCCGCTGCCCGAACACCAGCGCCAGGCGCGGCGACTGCTGTACTTCCAACTCTACCGTACATCACTGCCTTTCGAAGCGTATCTCGAAGTTGCCCCACAGAAAGGTTATGTGCGCCTGAAGTCCTTTGGTTGGAAATCGCTGCTGCCCGGGGCATCGTCAACAGTTCGTGCGTTGCTGGATGGCATTTTGCATGGCGGCGACTTTTTGCTAAAGGAACACTAGGCTGAACCGGAGATGAACGGAGACCGACGTTCAAGTTATGGAAACCATGATTGAAAAGGTGCAAGCCCTCATCGCTGAAGCGCTGCAAGTTCCGGTTGAGCAAATCCCGCCCGAGCTGGCCTTCGGTGGCCTTAAGCAATGGGATTCGATGGGCCACATGGGAATCATGCTGTTGCTGGAGGAACGCTTCGGCGTGCCCATTGACACCGATGTGATTGCCACGCTGACCAGTGTGGCAGCCATTTGCAAATACCTCGAGGAACCCGTTTTCTCGGAGAAAACGGGTTCCTGAAGGAGCAAAGAATGACCGCTCAACTGCAGATCACCCCGACGGTTACCATCCCGGAGCACCTGACCAGCGAGGTGCAATCTAAACTGGCCTACGTGGACGAGGCCATCCTGCGGGCGCGCGTCGCTGGGGATGGGATCACGCTCGAATTGCGCGAGCAGGCCACAGGGTCGCGCCGGGGCGAGCTGGAAGAAAAGGTACAGCGCGTCGTCACGATGATGGTGCAGGGCGCGTTCCGGCCCAAGGTCCAAATCCCAGAAGATCATCTCGACCGGCCTGTGCCCTACTCTGCCGATCCCAATCCCGACTTGCTGGCGCGGGGTGAGATGTTCCAGGAGGCAAGCGGAATCTATACCGTCGGCCCGCTGGTGACGCGGCTGATCGCGTTCTTCGAGGGACAGTTCGTCGCCCTGGCCGATTCCTTCGGTGCCGCGCCGTACCGCTTCCCGGCCCTCATCCCGGCGCGCTACCTGGAGCGGGTCAATTACTTCCGCGCCTTCCCCCACTCGCTGACCTTCGTCACGCACCTGCGCGAAGACCTGGAGGCGATTGACGACTTTGCCCAGCACGCCGCCTGCGACGAGCACGGCCTGACCACGCCATCGGGATCGTTTGCGAAATTCCAGACGTTGCTCTCGCCGGCAGTGTGCTACCACCTGTACTTTTCGCTGGCCGATAAGCCGCTGCCTGGCGGGCAACTGGCAGCGACCGCGGTGGGCAACTGCTTCCGCTATGAATCTATCAATCTGGCCTCGCTGGAGCGGATGTGGAACTTTACCATGCGCGAGGTGATCTTCGTCGGGCCAAAGGATTTCGTGCTGCAAAACCGCGAAACCGGAAGACAACGAACGGCTGAGTTCTTCGAGAAGATTGGCCTGGCCTACCGCGTCGAGAGCGCCAACGATCCGTTCTTCATTGGCGAGTTCAAGAAGCAGGCCGCTTTCCAGAGCGCCTTCCAGTTGAAATTCGAGATCCGCGCCAAATTGCCGTTCAAGGATAGCACGCTGGCGGTTGGCTCGTACAACTATCACCAGGATTTCTTTGGCCGCAGCCTGAACATCACTCTGCCGGATGGCTCTCCAGCCCACACTGGCTGCATCGCCTTCGGGCTGGAGCGCATGGCGTTCGCCTTCCTGGCGCAGTTTGGGCTGGATGTGGTGAAGTGGCCGGATGCAGTGAGAAAAAGTGTGATGGGTGAGGAGTGAGGAGGGTGGAGGAATGAGCATTGGTTTTCATGCGGGGTGTTATCAGAGTTCGTTGTATAATCGAAGTACCGGTTCGCGTTTCTAGTGCAGCGAGGTGCTAAAATGGCAGAAGAAAGCAGGGCAAGATTCTTAGGTCGTTATATTGTCATGGACCCGGACATCTGTCACGGGGCACCGACTTTTCGCGGGACGCGCATATTCGTATCCGATGTGCTGGAGATGGTCTCGGAGGGTGTGGCTTGGGAAACGATCATCGCGGAGTGGCGCAACAGCATCACCTATGAGGCCATTGCGGAGGCGGTAAAATTATCGAGTGCGGCATTCTTCAAGCATACGGATGAGTTCATCCTGGAGCCGGTTGCGCATGAACTTGCTGGATGAAAACATCCGCGAAGATCAGCGCAGTCTGCTACAGATGTGGGGAATTGCTGTACGACAGCTCGGCGCTGAGGTGGGGCAAAAGGGGATGAAGGATGAACAGATCATCACCCTGTTACATGAACTCCGCGATGTAACCTTCTTCACACGCGACCGGGATTTCTTCGAGCAACAACTCAGTCATTCCCGCTATTGTTTGGTTTGTCTGGCCGTGCGGAAAGATGAGGTGGCTGTCTTCGTACGCCGCATTCTGCATCACCCAGAACTGAAAACCAAGGCCAAGCGCATGGGGGCAGTAGTTCACGCCTCACACACGGGAATTTCGATCTGGCGGCGTAATGTGCCGGAGGAAACGTCCCTCCCGTGGTAACTGATGCGCGTCTCTACCTTTCACATTAGTAGTTTCCTGGTGCAGTTCGGGCTGAAGGTGGAAAAGTGGCCGGATGCGGTGAGGAGGGCATGCCGGACATAATAGGAAGGGCATTGAATGTTCGCAGACAAATCCCTATATTATTACTGGGAAGCAAAGCCATAAAAAAAAAGGAGGGCACAATGTCTACTTGGGAATATGCAGTTAGATTTTCAAAGATTGGCGGTGCTTTTGGTCCGAATGTCAATAAGGTGTGGGAGCAAAGAGGCAAGGACGGTAAAACTGATTGGGAAGGCATTTCACAACTTGGAAAAGAAGGATGGGAGCTTGTTAACTCCTTCACCATAACCGATATTCTCGGCTCGACCGTGCAAATTGTTTGGGTATTCAAGCGTCCCAAATTAAAAGACATCGAATAATACCTCTATCCTGCGCGTGGCTTTGGGCATCTCGGCACGCTGTTATGTAGATAAAGAGGTATGTAATTGGAGCACAATGCTGAAAGTTAATATCATACAGGTGATTTCCGCCCTCCACTCCCTCGGCCTCCAAAAAGGCGATGGCGTGATGGCGCATTCCGCTCTGCAATTCCTCGGCTTGCCGGAGGGCGGACTGGGGATGTATTATGATGCCCTTTGCACTGTACTGGGAATTGGCGAAGGGACAGGCACGCTGGTCGTCCCCACCTTCAACTTCAGCTTTGCGCGCGGCGAACCCTTCGACCAAGCAACCACTCCCGCCGAAGAGATGGGCGCCTTTCCCGAATACACGCGTCAGCAGCCGGGCGTGCACCGCTCGCCACATCCAATGCAGTCCATTGCCGCGATCGGTTGTTACGCCGAAGATTTGTGCAGCCGCGATACCTCCTCCGCCTTCGACCCCGGCTCGGCCTTCGAGCGCATGGTGGAGCTGGATTTCAAGCTGCTTTTATTGGGCGCTGATGTGCGCTTCACCTCGTTGGTGCACTACCCCGAACAGCGCATGAAAGTCCCTTACCGGTACTGGAAGGAGTTTACAGGAGAGGTAAGATTAATTGGCAAGCCGCCAGAAGTCCGCGCGTACCGCATGTTCGCCCGCGACCTGACCATTAACCCCGATGTCAACTGCGCGCCGGTGCGGAAACTCTTGCTGGAGCGCGGCCTGTGGTCCTCGGTGTCGCTCAATTACGGCAAGGTGGAAGCCTGCCGCTTCCGCGATTTCGTGGCAGCCGAGGAGGAGCTGTTAGCAAAAGACCCCTGGGTGCTGGTGACGAACCGGCCGACCTAACCCCTCACCCCTGCCCCTCTCCCAAAGCTTGCCCTGAGCGCAGTCGAAGGGTTGGGAGAGGGGTTGGGAGTGAGGGCTATACCTTCTCCGCTGTCAAAATCCACTCGGCGTGACAATCGTATGGCGGCGTCAACTCTTCCATGAATTCTACGTGCCGCAGGCCGATCACCTTCCAGCCCGCGCCGAACATGCCCAGGATTTCACGCTTGCCATAGAATCGCACCGGCCCGATGCCAGTCAGCGTGCCGCCTGAGATGTCCACGGTCAGGCCATCTGGGCCGGGCTTGCCCGAAACGTGGCTGCTGTGACGGTCACTATACGGATTGAAGAAGAACTTGCCGCCGGGTAGCAGCACACGCCGCACCTCGGCAATTGTCTTTGCAGCATCGCTGGTTTTCGAGCAGGTCAGCGCGGCTCGATCCAGCACGAAGTCGAAGGTGTCGTTCTCGAAAGGCAGCTTGATGAAGTCAGCCACGCGCAAGTCGCCATTCAAGCCCTCATCGGCGAGACGTTTTCGGGCGTACTCGATGGCGCTCGGGCTGCCGTCAATGCCAAAAACGGTGAAGCCCTCGCGCGCCGCGAACCACAGGTTGTTGCCCGCCCCGCAGCCGATTTCCAGGATTCTCGTCTCGGCGCGCGGCTTGGCACGTGAATAATTGCGGTAGATAAATTGCACCACGCTGTCAAACGGGTAGCGATTCAGCGCCCGCCCTTCGCTGTAGATCCCTTCCCAAATCGGCCCCACCGCCGAGGCGGGTTGTTTCTTATCGCTCATGTGAACACTCCTTATCGAAGTGTCATTGCGAGCGAGCGCTGGTCGAGTAGCCCGTGTTCTTCGGGGCGTACCGAGACCAAGCGAGCGAAGCAATCTCCTCGTTTGTCAGGGGATTGCTTCGTCGCGAAGAGCGCTCCTCGCAATGACAGGATGGCGGAAGTATAACATCCATCTGGGCAGCTTATCAGCCCGACGATTCATCGTTGGGCGGCCAATCCGGTATAATGACACCAGACGGAGTCACGAAATGACCGATCCTCAACCCGACTGGAACGCCCTGACCGCTCGCGCCGATGACCTGCTGAGGCAACTCTTTCCCATCTGCCGCAGCATCACCGGCGGCGGTCTGCGCGCGACCCTCGACCTGCTGCGAAAAACCTCCGACTTTTCTCTCACCGAAGTTCCCTCCGGAGCGGTCTGCTACGACTGGATCGTGCCGGACGAGTGGAATGTGCGCAACGCGTACGTGGCTGATTCCACAGGCCGCCGCGTGATTGACTTCAAGGTCAACAACGTTCACTTGGTCAATTACAGCATTCCCTTCGAGGGCACGCTGACCTTCGACGAACTCGCCCCGCACCTATACACTCTCCCCAATCTTCCCAACGCCATCCCCTATCGCACCACCTATTACAACCGAGTTTGGGGTTTTTGCCTGACGCACGCACAATTCCAAAAACTGGATAAGAAAGAAAAGTATCACGTAGTGGTAGATACCACCCTCGCGCCGGGCAGCCTGACCTATGGCGAGGCGCGGCTGCCTGGCAAATCAGGCCAGGAATACCTCATCTCCACGTATGTCTGCCACCCCTCCCTCGCTAACGACAACCTCTCCGGCGTGGTGCTGTGGACGCTGCTGCTGGCCGAAATGCGCAAGCGTGCTTCGACAGGCTCAGCATTGCACCACGCCTACCGGTTCGTGATCGCCCCGGAGACCATCGGCGCACTGGCCTACATTGCGCGGAATGAGGCAGCGGTCAAGGGTTTGAGCGGCGGATTCGTGGCGACGACGGTCGCAGGTCCGGGACGTTTCGGCTACAAGTCCACCTGGCGCGGCAACTCGGTCATTGACCGCGCCGTCCGCCTGACATTCCGTGAGCTGAATCTGGAATACGTCGAGTATCCCTTCGATGTCAACGGCAGCGACGAGCGGCAGTACTCCACGCCGGGGCTGCGCGTGCCGGTCGGGACGATCTGCAAGGATAAGTATTACGAGTACCCATACTATCACACCTCGCTGGATAATCTCGATTTCATCAGCGCCGAGAATTTGGTCGAGATGCTGAAGCTGTACCTGCTGGCAATCGAGAAACTGGAGCAGAATAAAATCTATCGCTCGCTCAACCCGATTGGCGAACCGATGCTTGGCAAGCGCGGCCTTTACCCGCAGACGGGTGGAGCGATCAAACAGAAGGCGGCCAGCGCAGCCATCCACGCTGAGCGCGGTTACGCTGTTGAAGCTGGGAATATCTTGTATGGCAATGAACTGGACGCCATCCGCTGGGTGCTGTTCTATGCTGACGGGCAGATGCCGCTAATAGAGGTGGCCGAAAAGACTGGTCTGCCGATGAAGCAACTGCACGAAGTGGCGGAGAAGTTGGTGACCGGAGGACTGCTGGAGGAAGTTGGATGAGATGTTCTATTGTCATCCGCGCCTACAACGAGGAGCAGCACATTGGCCGACTGCTGGAAGGCATCTCGCATCAGACGGTCAAGAATATAGAAATCATTCTGGTTGATTCCGGCTCGACCGACGCGACGACCTCCATTGCTGGACATTACGGCGCAAAGGTGGTGCACATCCAGCCGGAAGAGTTCACCTTTGGCCGCTCGTTGAATCGCGGCATCGGCGCGGCCTCCGCTCAGTTCATCGTTATCGTCAGCGCCCACGTTTATCCGGTCTATCCCGACTGGCTGGAGAGACTGCTTGAACCGTTCGCAGACCCACAGGTCGCCCTGACTTACGGCAAACAGCGCGGACCCGCTTCGACGCATTTCTCAGAGCAGCAAATTTATCACCGCTGGTATCCGGACCAGTCCAACCCGCGCCAGTCACATCCCTTTTGCAACAACGCCAACGCTGCCATTCGCCGCGCGTTGTGGAAGCAACATCCCTACGACGAAACGCTGACCGGCCTGGAAGACCTGGCCTGGGCCAAATGGGCTTTCGAGGAAGGCCTCACCATTTCTTACGTCGCGGAGGCGGAAATTGTCCATGTGCATGAGGAAACACCACGCGGGGTGTACAATCGCTACCGGCGTGAGGCGATGGCCTTCAAGCAAATCTACCCCGAGGCACACTTCAACCTGTACGACTTCGTCCGCAACGTCACTGCCAGCACCAGCTTCGACCTGCTCCACGCGGCCCGCGCTCGCCTCTTCTGGCACAGCCTGACCAGCATCTTCTGGTTCCGCTGGATGCAGTTCTGGGGCACGTACCAGGGCTACCGTCACTCCAGCCCGTTGACCCCTGAACTACGCCAAACCTTCTATTACCACGTCGGCTGGGAAAAGACGAAGTCCGCGCCGCGCGAGGTGGAGGCAATTCGGTATAATCAGTAGCATGGCCAACTACAAGCGAAAACGGCGGCATCCGTTACGAGCCTGCCGGCTGTGCAAGTTCCACAAATACATGGGAAATTCCGAGGCGGCCAAGAAGCCGCGCTATCGAAGACTCCGAGAACGGAGCAAGTTCTTTCGGAAAGAAGATATGCTATGGAACGAGTGACTCAACAGACAATTTCCTCCTTCGCCCAACAAATTGCCAGGCAGTTCAATCCTCACAAGATCATCCTGTTCGGCTCATATGCCTATGGCAAACCAACGCCAGATTCGGATGTGGATATGCTGGTAATCATGCCGTTCAAGGGCAAGAGCGTAAATAAAGCTACTGAGATCTTACTCGCTACAGACCCGCGCTTCCCGATTGATTTGCTTGTTCGTACCCCTGAGCAAATCAAGACCCGCGTTGAAATGGGCGACTTTTTCCTTCGCGAAATCACCCAAAGGGGTAAGGTGCTTTATGAAACTGCTGACGCGTGAGTGGGTTGATAAGGCCGAAGAGGATTATCTCTCGGCACAGCGGGAATATCGGGCGCGAAAAAAGCCCAATTACAACGCAGCGTGTTTTTTTGCCCAACAGTGCATCGAAAAATACATCAAGGCGCGGTTGCAAGAGGCCGATATCGCTTTTGGCAAATCTCACGACTTGGTTGGACTGCTGGAATTGGTGGCGTCGGTTGAACCGATGTGGGAGCCTTATCGCCCCACATTTCGTCCTATCTCGTCTTATGCGGTGAATTTTCGTTATCCTGGCGATAATGCCGATAAGGAAGAGGCTCTAGAAGCAATTAAGATTTGCCGAGTATTTCGCCGCGTGGCACGCAGCGCCTTGGGATTGCAGGAATGATACAACTAGCCGCCCTCACTCCCATGCGCCACCACAGCCAGCGCGTGGCTGGTAATCCAGTATAAAGAGACTAGAAGGCTATCATGACCACCTCTGTGACGACCCGCGACCTTGAAACCGTCCGCAAGATCGTCTTCGAGCGATTGAAAGGCTACAAAGTCAAAGTGTATCTCTTTGGCTCACGCGCAACAGGAAAAGCACACCGCTTTTCCGATATTGACGTAGCGGTCTTGCCGCTCGAACCTGTCCCGGGTTGGATATTTGCTGAAACCAGCGCAGACCTCGAAGAAAGCAACATCCTCTGTGACGTGGATTTGGTCAACCTGTCTGAAACCGATACCAAATTTCGTGAAAGGGTCTTGAAGGAGGGCATTTTATGGAAAGAGTGAGAGAACGATTGGCTATTGCCCAAAAAGCGCTGATTGCGCTAAAAAATGCAGTAGAGCGCAAGAAACTATCCGAGTTGGAAAGGGATGGAGCAATCCAGCGATTCGAATTTACCTACGAGGCGGTTTGGAGCGCTGTGCAAACCTACTTGAACGATATCGAGAAAATCAATGTGACTTCTCCGCGCGGTATCGTGAGGGAATCTTTCAAAGCAGGGCTTTTGGATGAAGAAAAAGCCAGGAAGTTGATGGATATCGTGGATGACCGCAACCGCACTGTCCACACGTACAACGAAGAACTGGCGCAAACGATTTTCAAGCGCTTGGCGGGTCATGAAGATGTGATGGAAGAATGGCTGAAAGCAGTTGAGGATCACTTGGTAGAATAGCATGACCAAACTTGCCGCCCTCGTCCCCATGCGGCACCACAGCCAGCGCGTGCCGGGCAAAAACTACCGTCCGCTGGCGGGCAAGCCGCTCTACCAGCACATCATCGAAACTTTGCTGACCGTTCCGGAAATTACGCAAGTCGTCGTGGATACCGATTCCGATCCGGTGATGGATGGTCTGCGCCGCGACTTCCCGCAGGCGATCATCCTGTCACGCCCGGAACATCTGCGCGCCGACACTGTCCCGATGAACGAAATCTTGATCTACGACACATCGCAAGTCGAAGCCGATTTCTACTTGCAAACCCACAGCACCAATCCGCTGCTCAAGACCGCTACCGTTTCGCGCGCCATTCAGATATTTCTAGACGATTATCCCAACCATGATTCACTCTTCTCAGTGACCCGTCTCCAGACCCGCCTCTATGACCAGCACGGCCGCGCCCTCAACCACGATCCAGCGGTTCTGCTCCAGACCCAGGACCTGCCGCCGGTTTACGAGGAAAATTCCTGCATCTACATCTTCACTCGTCAAAATCTCGTTGCGCGGCGCAACCGCATCGGCGAGAGGCCGTTGATGTTCGAGATGGACGCTGCCGAGGCCTGGGATATTGACGAGGAACTCGATTTTGCCATCTGCGATTTCCTGCTCAGCCAAAAATTGGTCACCGATAACTGATCACTATGCCAACTGTCCTGCTTTCCGCCCCTTACATCATCCCTTTGCTGGATCGTTTCAAACCGATCTTTGAGAAGTATGGTGTCGGCCTTATTGTTCCTCTGGTGCAGGAACGACTGGAGGAAGCCGAGCTGCTCAAGTATGCCGGTCAGTTCGATGGCGCTATATGCGGCGATGACCAGTACACCGCACGCGTTTTGGAAGTCTGTGCCCCGCGCCTCAAAGTCATCTCCAAGTGGGGCACCGGCATCGACTCGATTGATAGCGCGGCGGCTGCGCGCCTGGGAATCAAAGTATGCCGTACGCCCAATGCCTTCACTTTGCCGGTGACCGATAGCGTGATGGGCTATATCCTGGCCTTTGCCCGCCGCCAGCCCTGGATGGACAAGGCCGTGAAAGCCGGGGAATGGGAGAAACTCCCCGGACGTTCGCTCAGCGAGTGCACGCTGGGTGTGGTCGGTGTGGGCACCATTGGCAAGGCTGTCGTCCGCCGCGCCCGTGCCTTCGGCATGAGGATTCTGGGCAATGACATTATTGAAATAGATCATGTTTTTCTCGCCGAAACTGGCGTGGAAATGACCACTCTCGACTCTCTGCTCTCTGCTGCCGACTTTGTCAGCCTGAACTGCGACCTGAACCCGACCAGTTTCCACCTGATCAACGCCCGGACCCTGGGCCTGATGCGGCCGACCGCTGTGCTGATCAACACCGCGCGCGGCCCGGTGGTGGACGAGCCAGCCCTCGTCGCTGCCCTGCAAGCGGGTACAATTGGCGGCGCAGCGTTGGACGTGTTCGAGGTCGAACCGTTACCGGCGGAGAGTCCGCTGCGAAAAATGGACAACGTGCTGCTCGCTCCGCACAATGCTAATTCCAGCCCGGCGGCTTGGGCGCGGGTACATTGGAATACGATCCATAACCTGTTGAGCGGACTTGGTATCCCTGACCCCAATCTTATGACTTACTGACCATAAGACTGACCCGGAGAGTACGATGAAGAAGCTGTCTTCACCCCAATGGCTAATAGATGCTGAAATGTGGGTCTCATTAGGCTTGATCGTTATTATCTCAGCGCTAACCTATTTACCACTCAGTGGACAATTGGGCATCTACCGCGAAGGCTGGTATTTAATCTGGGCCGGTCGCACACAAACGTTGAGCACCTTTGTTTCAATGTACTCGGTTGACCGCCCAATTGTTGGCTACATTTACACGCGCTTATATTTATTACTAGGTGATAATCCTTTTACTTGGCAAATATTCTCATATTTACTTAGGCTGACCGGAGCGATTGGTTTTTTCTGGCTGTTACGCTTAGTATGGCCGAAAATCCGATTTTTTACCACAACAGCCGCAATACTATTCATCGTTTATCCCGGCTTCCTCCAATGGCCGAACGCTGTCGTCTATTGCACCTCCCTACTCTCGAACGCCTCTGCGATTTATTCGATCTTGTTTACCGTGATTGCCATCCGTATCAACAACAAATACGCTAAAGTGCTCGCGACTGCCCTTGCCATTCTATGCCAGGTTGGTTACCTGTTTATTGATGAATATATATTGGGACTGGAAGGTTTACGCTTGATTTTCATCTGGTACTTGACTGTCGAATCACCACAATTGTCGGTGAGGTCTAAACGGACGCAGGTATTCTTGCGTTGGGTGCCTTACCTTCCCATCCTTGGCGGTTTCCTTTTCTGGCGCCTGTTTATCTTCCAAAGCGTTCGCCCCACCACAAATGTTTCACTACTGATCGGTCAGTATGCTTCTGCACCATTCGCGATGACCCAAAAAGTGGTGATTGATACGCTCAAGGGCTTTCTGGATGCGATTCTTCTTGCCTGGACATCCCCATTATCCCAATTCATCTCCATCACGCGTAATCGCGATTTGTTATTCGGAACAACCCTGGCCATTCTGGTCTGCGCCTCGTTTTGGCTATACTCCCGCTGGATGAGAGGAAAAGGGCAACCCATCGCCGAAGAAGCCGGCTCTTTCAAGAACAGCCTCTGGATCAGTCTTATTACCGTGTTCTGCGCCATTCTTCCCGTGACGGTTGCTGATCGCTCTATTAGTTTCTTTGTTGGCGGCACAAACGATCGTTATACGCTTCATACCTCCATGGGGGGGGTTCTACTTATCGTTAGTATTATCTTCTTGCTCAATAAAAACCGAGGTCGCCTCTGGCTACTTACGGGATTGTTATTTCTGTCGATTTTGACCCAGTACAGCAACGCAGTGTACTTCCGCAATGCATGGAAAATTCAACAGCAGCTTTGGTGGCAACTGGCGTGGCGGTCTCCCCAATTTGAGGATGGAACTGTTCTCATGATCACTCTCCCAAGTGATGTTTTCTCCTTCTCGGAAGACTATGAGGTTTGGGCTCCTGCAAACATCATCTATAATCATGTGCCGAAAACTCTGTCAATATATTCAGAAGTTTTGTACCCGGGATCGGCGATTCAAGTAATGCGTGGGGCAACAGGACATCGTTTCATCCGGAATATCGAATTCGACCGAGACTTCAACCACGCACTGATCATATCCATACCAAGTACATTGTCTTGTGTGCACGCTATTGATGGAGAAAAACCCGAACTTTCGCTAAATGAACCTCCCATTGTAGATTGGGTGGCGCCATACTCCCACATTCAACAAATTGAGACAGATGTCGCCCCGTCGCAGCCTCCAGAGATCATCTTTGGGAAGGAGCCCTCCCATACCTGGTGTTATTATTACCAGAGGATGTCTTTAGCTCAACAACAGCATGACTGGGATCAAGTTGTTGCCCTTGGCGAGGAAGCGATCAACGCTGGTTTCAAACCTCTTGATCCATCCGAGTGGATGCCTTTGATCGAGGGTTATGCTTATTCTGGTAAGTTGGAAGAAGCTGAAAACATCATTGTGAAGATATATGATATTTCTAACCTTCGCTACAATTCATGCGTATCTGTGCTGAAACAGAAAGAGAATCCGGCCCTGAATCTGCCTGATGAAGGTGTGTCGTTCTTGCTAGATCGGTTGTGTGGTATTCGATAGCACTTCATACCTGGCAAAGGAGTCGCTCAGTGAAGAAATGGTCTGTTCACCACTGGCTCAAGGATATTGAAATCTGGGCATCGCTCATTTTGATCGCTATTATTTCTGCTCTCACGTATTTACCGCTGGTTGGGAAATTGGGTCTTTATCGTGAGGCCTGGTACATTATTTGGGCTGGCCGCACGCAAGACTTGAGCACTTTCATTTCGATGTTCTCGATAGACCGCCCGGCTATAGGCAATCTCTATATGCGTTTGTACGTCCTCCTTAGTGATAATGCCCTGGCTTGGCAGACTCTTGAATACTTTCTACGATTAGCTGGAGCCGTCGGTGTTTTCTGCCTGCTGCGATCAGTATGGCCCAAGATGCGATTGTTTACGACCACCGCGGTGATGCTGTTCGTTGTGTACCCAGGCTTTCTTCAATGGCCGAATGCTGTTGTTTATTCCACATCCTTGCTTACCTACACCTTTGCAATCTACTCGATCTTGTTTACTGTGATCGCCATTCGGACAAACAATAAATACATTGCAATATGCTTGACCGGATTTGCTCTTTTCTGTCAAGTCGGGTATCTGATCATCGATGAATATATATTGGGGCTGGAAGGCCTTCGCCTGATTCTCATCTGGTACCTGACCGCTGAGACAGTAAAACCATTGAAGACCAAAATGGC
>Ga0209609_10000679_pt1 | contig 20005 bp, 18 predicted proteins | sample LakKivw325mmetaG_FD_184136 | JGI IMG/M metagenome (GOLD analysis project Ga0209609, IMG submission 184136) | Anoxic lake water microbial communities from Lake Kivu, Rwanda to study Microbial Dark Matter (Phase II) - Lake Kivu water 325m metaG... | ecosystem: Environmental > Aquatic > Freshwater... | reverse complement strand
TCCGAGGATAGCTGCCATAAAAAACAAATTCTTGAAATAGCTTTTTTAATTCTTTAATTGTAATTTTGTCTTTTGTATCCAAATCTAGAGAAACCTCTTTGAAGGTTAAAAACTCATCAAAATCTAAACCAAACAACTCAAAATCCAAAGTCCTACCTACTAAGCTTTCTTTAAATTTGGATTTGATGGCAAAACTGGAAGAGCCAGAAACAATCAATTTAATTTTACCTCTCCAATGGTCAAAAAAAAATTTCAAAAAAGAGGAGGGATTTTCTAAATATTGAATTTCGTCAATCAATAAATAAATTTTTCTTTTAAAATCGCAATTCCTTGCTTGGAGATATTCTATTACCGCCGGCACGCCGCGGTTGCAAAGCTCAGTCAATTCAAAATCTTCCAAATCAAATTGGATAATATTTTTTTGGTCATTATCCATCTTTAATTTATCGCTGATTAACCCCATTAAAGTGGTTTTACCAGTTTGCCTAGCCCCATGAATAACAATAATTTCTGGAATGGGAAGGGCCTTTTCAATAGCGGGTAGGAGTTTCCTTGGGTATATTTTGATAACCATATTGTTCATAATATATATATATTTTGTATATATTATATACCAAACACAAATTATAATCAAGCAAACCGAAATCTGAAAATGTTTTCTATTTACTTTTTATTCTGCAAAATTTCCTCTTCCCTACCTGAACAATTTTATTGTTCAATTCTGATATCACAGATTTCCAGTCAAGTATAATTTCTTGGTTAATCTTTACTGCCCCCTGCTCTACCATTTTCCGCGCTCCACTTTTAGAAGGACAAGATTTAGTTTTTACCAATAAATTTAAAATATTTATTTTTTTTTCTGAAATCACAACTTCAGGAATATTTTTAGGAATTTTACTTTTACGGAATACAAGATCAAAATACTCTTGACCTTTCTCTGCCCCTTCTTTCTCCCAATACATTTGAGTAATTTCGTAAGCTAATTCTTCCTTTGCCTCTCTCGGGTTTTTGCCTTGTTTTAGGGCTTTTTTTATCTCTTCGAGCCGCAAGATAGGCACCCTCGTACAATAGATAAAATAAGGAATAATCAAATCATCACTCATACTCATTACCTTGCCAAACATCTCTTCTGGCGGATCCGTAATGTTAATAACATTGCCCCAAGAAGAACTCATTTTACGGCCATCCAAGCCTGCAATTAAATCATTCATTAAAATATCTTGTGGTGCTTCCCCAAAATGTTCTTGCAATTTTCTTCCCGCCAAAAGATTAAAACGTTGATCCGTACCCCCTAATTCCACATCAGCCTTTATGGCCACAGAATCATATCCCTGCATTAAAGGATACAGAACCTCACGCAGGGAAACTCTTTTTCCTTCATCTAAACGTTTTCTAATATTCTCGCGACCTATAAATTCAGCCACAGAAAAAACATCGGCTTGCTCTCCAATTTCCTGATAATTTAATTTGCCAAGCCATTCAGAATTGTGACGCAATTCAAATTTTTTTGTATCTAAAATCTTCTCTGCCTGCTCTAAATAAGTTTCCATATTCTTTTCAATCTCATCCCGCGAAAGCATTGGCCGTTCACTTGCTTTATCACTTGTATCGCCGATCAAACCTGTAAAGTCGCCAATAATAAGAACAACTTGATGACCCAAATCTTGAAAATCACGTAATTTCAAAAGTGGAATTGTGCGACCCAAATGAATATTAGGACTGGTCGGATCAATACCTAACTTTACCCGCAATCTCTCACCTTTCAGCATTTTTAGCCGAAGATGTTCGTTATCAATAACCTCGGCAACGCCCCGGCTCAAGATCTCATTTATTTTTTGCTTATCTATAGTAACTTTAGCCATAAAATCTTAATACCCTGCTAAAAACAGGGTAACCTCACTGACATTTTTAATACTTACGTTCCTAAATAATTCGCTAATTCAATAAAAATTAGTTAAAAATTAAAAATCAAAAATTAAAAATTATTACCCCACCACCTCAATCTCTTTAAGCTCCGGTACCTCTTTTAATAATTCCTTCTTAATAAAATTCTCGCTAGTCATTTGTGCCATTGGACAATGGCTACAAGCGCCTTGCAATCTTAACTTCAGTATCTTTTTTTCCTCATCCCAAGCAACAAGCTCCACTCCCCCGCCATGCAAAGCAAGCTTTTCATTAATGGAATTAACTATTTTTTCTAATTTATCTTTACTCATTATAATAAAAAATTTATTAATAATATGTCTCTATTATAACTTCTTCCCTATAAACAGTCAAAAACTCCTTATTCCTTATTCCTTATTCCTTATTCCTGATTCCCTTTTGACACTTCTTCTCAAATCTCATAGAATTAAACTATCTATGTTAAAAAATCCGCAAAACAACCGCAAACCCTTGTCTAAAGGTAAAAAAATAGGTTATAGACATTACAAACAGGGGGATTTAATAATCAGCCGCGAAGAACTCAAAATGAAAAGAAAAAGACGAATAAAAAGGGTAATAAAAATTGTTCTCGCCTTGTTTTTATTAGGAATCTTTGCCCTGATTATTAGTGCTATCTCGGTTTTTGCCTATTTTGCCAAAGATCTACCTGATCCAGAAAAACTAGCAGAACGTCAAATGACCGAAAGCACTAAAATCTACGACCGCACCGGAGAACATCTTTTGTATGAAATCCACGGCGAGGAAAAACGCACTGTGGTGCCTCTTTCTCAAATTTCTAACTATTTAATCAAAGCCACGGTTGCCGCAGAAGATGATGATTTCTATAATCATAAAGGCGTAGATTTTCGTTCTATCCTAAGGGCTGCCTGGTCTGATTTAAAAGGTGGCGGAGTACATCAAGGTGGCTCGACTATTACCCAGCAATTTGTAAAAAACTCTATTTTAACTCCCGAGCGCACCTTTTCCCGCAAATTTAAGGAGCTCATCCTATCTCTGGAGTTAGAAAGACGATTCTCTAAAGATCAAATTCTAGAGATGTATTTAAATGAAATTCCTTATGGTTCTAACGCTTACGGCATAGAATCAGCAAGCCAAACCTTTTTTAACAAAAAAGCTTCTGATTTAACACTGGCCGAAGCTGCCACCCTCGCCTCCCTCCCCCGTGCCACTACTTACTACTCGCCTTTTGGCTCCCATCCAGAAGCCCTAGTTGCCCGTCGAGACTATATTTTGGATCGCATGGCCGCCCTAGGCTATATTACACCCGAGGAAGCAAATAACGCCAAACAAGAAGAATTACACTATGCAGAAAATAGAGAAGGGATGATCGCTCCCCATTTTGTATTATATATTAAAGAAATCCTTGCCGATAAATATGGCGAAGATTTCATTGAAAGAGGAGGTTTAAAAGTATATACCACCCTCGATTATGATAAGCAAAAGATAGCTGAAGATCTGCTGTATGAAAAGACCCGTGATTACCCCCAAAAATTTAATGCTCGTAATGCCGCTCTTCTCGCCTCTGACCCTAAGACAGGACAGATCTTAGCAATGGTCGGCTCACGCGATTATTTTGATCTTCAAAATGATGGTAATGTGAATGTCACCCTCCGCCCTCGCCAGCCAGGCTCTTCTTTTAAACCTTTTGCTTACGCCCGTGCCTTTCAAAAAGGCTATACCCCTGACACTCTGCTTTTTGACCTCACAACTAATTTCGGCCTCCAAGGAGGCAAGGAATATATCCCCAAAAATTATGATGGCAAAGAGCACGGACCGGTCACGATGCGGACGGCTCTTGCTAATTCTCTTAATATCCCAGCTGTAAAAACTCTATATTTAGCCGGTATTGATGAAACCATTGATCTTGCCCATCAAATGGGCATTACTACCCTTGAGGAACGGTCACGGTTCGGACTCTCGCTGGTTTTGGGTGGTGGTGAAGTAAAACTAATTGATTTTGTGCCTGCCTATGGTGTTTTTGCAAATGATGGCATCCGTCAAGAAAAAACAGCAATTCTCAAAATAGAAGACAAAGATGGTAAAGTCCTTGAGGAATGGCAACAAGAAGAAGGGAAAAGAGTTCTCCCTGAACAAGTAGCTAGACAAATTAACAGTGTTCTTTCTGACAACAATGCTCGTGCAATGATCTTTGGTAGCCGTAATTATCTAAACTTGGGTACAAGACCAGTAGCTGCAAAAACAGGCACAACTCAAGATTACCGCGATGCTTGGACAGTAGGTTATACGCCATCGCTCGTAGCCGGAGTTTGGGTGGGTAATAATGATAACAGTGAAATGCGCCACGCCGACGGATCAGAAGTGGCTGCCCCGCTCTGGCAAGCTTTTATGAAAAAAGCCTTAGAAGGTACCCCCTCTGAAAAATTCATCCCTTATGATAAATATCAATTAGATAAAATGGTACTCCACGGCAAATATAATGAAACTACAGCACGAGTATGCGAGGTAAATGGTCAAATCCTTAATGAAACCTGCTGCCGCCCTGACCAAGTAGTGGAAAAAACGTTTCGTGAGATTCATACTATCCTCTATTATGTAGATAAAGACAATCCCCGTGGTCCTGTTCCCGAACATCCCGAAAATGATCCTATGTATGAACGTTGGGAAAAACCCATTCAGGACTGGATAACACGAGAAAAGATTGAAACGGGCAAAGTGCCTACAGAGACTTGCGATTACCATGAAGAAAAAAATCAACCCACAATTAGCATCACCTCGCCGACTAATAATGACTTAATTGAAGACAATGAAATTAATATTGAAGCCGATGGTGAAGCCCCTTTAGATTTTGATAAAGCGGAATTCTATTTTGACGACAAACTCTTTGATACTCAAAACGGTAATCCTCCTTTTAAAACCAATTATGCAAGTTATGATGAACCAGGTTTCCACATCATTAAAGTCATTGCTTATGACAAAATGGGCAACACAGCCCAAGACTCTTTAACCATTAATCTAAAAACTGAACAAATAATCTACTTAACCACACCCGCGGGACAAACTGTTTTGCAGGACAATTCATTCCCTTATGAATTAAAGGCCATTGCTTCTCATCCAAATGGTGTTCGTAAGGTGAACTTTTACGGCCGTGATGTCACTCGCGACAAAAGACCTTTCCTTATCGGCTCCAGTTTTGAACCCACAACAACAGAAGGAGAAGAATATAAATTCTCTTGGGAGAAAAAACCCTTACCTGGCCAGTACGAAATCTATGCTCTCTTAATTTCCAATGAAAATGAGACTACCCAAAGCGCGAAGATAATTGTGGAAATAAAATGAATGAATAAAGCTCCTAAACACGTTACCATTACTCATTATTTACGCGAAAGGTAACCCTTTCTATCAATTCTTTACCACATAATTTATTAATCCTCTCTATAATTACCTGCTGAAAAAACTGCAATTGACAAGCCCAAGCCGACGAAGGCACTTCTATTGTTAAAATTTTGTGACGCAAAAATAAAACCCGCGAAGCTTTCGCGGCTTTTTGATTAATAATCTCCTCTACTACCTTTTGATAAACCAAAGGAACCTGTTTCTCATCAATTACTGCGTTAAAACCCACCTTATTAGCGAATTGAGGCAAAACAGATTTTAAGGGAATAAACATAAATAAAAACTTAAAGCGTAAAGCGAAAAATGCAAAATAAATTATCTCTCGCTTTGTATATTTTATTTTGCCCTACTTTATACCTTATCTTTTACGCCCTACGCTTTAGTGATTTTGCCTCTTTTCACTTTTAAGATTAATGCTTCTTTTGAGATGGAAGGAGGAATCTCTTTAATATCAGTTGTCGCAATAAAAGTCTGCTGTTTTTTCACTTGTGCTGCCACATGTTTTTTTCTGTCTCCATCCAATTCAGAAAATACATCATCCAAAAGCAGAACTGGCCTTTCTTCTAAACCTTCTTCTAAAAAATCTAATTCTGATAATTTCAAAGATAGAATGGCACTCCGAAATTCACCTCGCGAACCCTCAAAAACAATATTCTTCCGACCCAGGATAAAACTAAAATCATCTCGATGTGGGCCAGATAAAGTCTGCTGACGGCTAATTTCCATCTCTTCTTTTTTCAAAAGTTCACCGCGAAATCTTAAATTGATCGCCTCTTCATCTAATTTGGGGGAAATATGAAAAGAGGGTAAATAATGTAAACTTAACTCTGCTCCAGGAACAGTCTCCCCTCCTCCTTTTGCAATCTTGTTATAATAAATTTTAGCTAAAGAATCCAATTTTTGTGCCATATCTTGGCGGAACTTAATAATAAAACTCCCTTTTCGCGTAAGTTCTGTATTCCAGAATATAAGCTCCTCATGACTCCCCACACCTTTATTAATACGTAGCAGAACTTGGTTACGATTTTTAAGAATTTTATTATATTCCATCAGGGTCTCGCAATAAGTGGGGCTTACCTTGCAAGCAACGATATCTAAAAACCGACGACGAGCACTCGGGACCGCTTTAATTAAATTAATATCCTCTGGGCAAAACAGAACTGCTAAAAAAGCGCCCAAAATTGTACGCACAGGCGCCATCTGACCATTAAGCTTGATTATTTTCTGGGCATTGCCCCGCTTCCTTGATCTTTTTAATACAACCTCTATCTTAAAACCTTGTTTCCTACCCATACCTTCTGCTTCAATCCGGCTAAAATCCTCCTTCTCACCAATTAAGTCTAAATCACTTCTTAAACGAAAAGATTTAGTAATTGCTAAAAGATAAATTGCCTCTAGAAAGTTAGTTTTGCCTTGCGCATTATCACCAACTAAAATAATTGCCCTTCTTTCTGTTTCTATATCCAAAACGTCATAATTACGAAAATTAACTAATTTTAGATGGTTCAAGCGCATAAAATGGAATTAGGAATCAGGAATTATGAATTAGGAATAAGTTATATTATCCAATCCCTTCACTCAAATTCCCTCTCGCATAAGCCCAAAACAAGCAGATTACCTTCTAACCCTTAAATTCAATTCCGAATAGGCATAATTAAATAAAGGAAAGAACTATCAGAATCAGCAGGCCTTAATATCCCAGGCTCATCCGAACCATTGGTTTCGAAAATAGTCTCCTCCGAAGGAAGATTATTTAAACCCTCCAAGAAATAGCGATGGTTATAGACAATTTCTTGAGGTTCTCCCTGCACCTCGGCTTCCACTCTAGATTCATTAGTGCCTACGCCCGTGCTTTCCGCAGAAATTAGTATTTCATTACTTTTAGGGTTCAGTTTGATTCTAATGTCATTAGTTTCTCGAGCGGTAAAAAAGCTCGCCCGCTTTATTGCTTGACCAAAATCACGCGTTTTAACCTTAACCCTACTTGATAGTCTCTGGGGAATAATCTGTTTGTAATCAGGATACTGCCCCTCTACCAAACGAGCTGTAAAGTCAATTTCCCGGAATTGGAAAAGAACTTGATTTTCCATAAAAAAAATTTTTACTGTCTCCTCACTATCCTCTAAAATATGAATCAATTCTTGAATTGCTTTCAGGGGAATAATGGCGCGTGCGTCTTCCGGATTCCCCTGTTCAAATTTAATACCTTTCTCTGCCAAACGATAGCTGTCGGTCGCTACAAGGGTTAAATCTTGCTTACCAAAATTAAAAAGAACACCCGCAATCTCGGGCCGCAACTCATCCTGTGTGGCTGCAAAACTAACCCCTAAAAGCCCAAGCCTCAAATCCTTTTCTTGAATAGAAAACATCGTTCCTTTTTTCATTTTATTAATCAACGCATACTGAAAAGGAAAATCTGAAGCAGGTAACCCCCGCATTGTTGCTTTATCAGATGCAGTTTCCACCTTCAAACTTTCTTTTTCCACTTTTAATGTTATTTTACTTGCCGGAAGTGAATTAACATAATTCGTGATTAAAGAAGAAGCAATTGTAACATTTCCTTGTGCTATTATTTTACCTCTTACAAAATAATTAATCCCTGTCTCTAAATTAGTACTTGCCAACCTTAATCTGCCATTTTTAGTTTCTAATAAAATATTATTCAAAATTGGCAAATTAATATTAGAAGTTACTAATTTACTTACTGTTGCTAATCCCTTGTTTAAATTTTCTTGAGTACAAAGTATTTTCATAAATTTAATATTTATTAATATTATTGTTATTATTATACTGTGAACAATATTTATATTTTCAACAATGTCTTTAAAAAATGCACCAGTAATTCAGATAAAAAATAATTTTTGGTTGGGGATAGATAATGAATGAAGAACTGATAACTTATGAATAAATAGTGCTACTAATGAACCACAATTTTTGCAAAGAGTCTGTGTTGTGTATAACCATTAAGTTTTCACTAGTTTATAAACCCTTTATCTATTTAGTTATTCCCACCTTATCCCCTTTTATTTATGAATCAAATTTATTGAGATAAGATTCCCTAGATCAATTATAAATTCTTTGTTTAATCAGTTCGATTTCCTGGCGCAATTCCTCGTTTTCTGCCAGTTCTTCATTAATTTTTTTGTAAGCGTGAATTACAGTAGTGTGGTCGCGCCCCCCTAGTTCCTGGCCAATGGAAGGATAGGAGATTTTAGCTTCAGATCTTAAAAGGTACATTAATATTTGTCGGGGATAGGCAATCTCCTTTCTTCGAGATTCACTCAAGAGATCTTTAACATTAAGGTTGTAAAATTGAATAACCGAATCAATAATTTCTTTAGCAGAAACAAGGTGGGGTCGAGGAACATTAATCACGTTTTTCAGAATTTTTTGAACATTTTCTAGGGAAAGTGTAAGGTGATGGAGTTGATAATGAGCAATTACACAGTTTAAAGCCCCTTCCAATTCACGGATGTTGCGTTGGATGTTGGTGGCAATATAATTACAAACATCATCATCTAGTTTAATGCCCGCTTTCTCCACTTTGTTTTTTAAAATAGCAATCCGAGTTTCCAGGTCTGGTGGCGTGATATCGGCAATCATCCCTCCCTCAAAGCGTGAGGAGAGACGTTCTTCTAGGGCAGGGATGGCCTTAGGCGGACGATCAGAAGAGATAACAATTTGTTTATTTTCTCCATAAAGAGCATTGAAGATATGGAAAAATTCTTCTTGAGTTTTTTCTTTACCAGCAATGAATTGAATATCGTCTATAATCATTACATCAATGTTACGGTAGCGTTCTTTAAAGTAATTCACATCGTGTTTTTGAATAGAGTGTACGAGTTCATTAGTAAATCTTTCACTGGCAATATATTTCACTTTTTTATTGCGGAATTTTTTGGTAATTTCATTACCCACAGCCTGGAGTAGATGGGTCTTCCCTAGGCCGACACCACCATAAATAAACAAAGGGTTGTAAGTTTCGCCTGGGTTGCAGGCAACAGCGTGACAAGCAGCACGGGCTAATTCATTGTTTGACCCAACAATAAAATTATTAAAGGTATAGCGAGGATTAAGATTTGTGGTTTGAGCAGCATTCGTGTCTCTGAAAGTAGAGGATGTTTCATCGTCTTCAAACACTTCTCTAGTTGTAGATAACTTTTCTTGGAGAGATGGAGCTTGTGTTTTAAGACTTCTCACCTCATATTTTACTTCCTCAATGCGTTCACCCACAGCATTAATCAAAGCATGCAAAATTAATTTTTGGTATTTATTTTCTAGCCATTCTTTGGTAAAGAGATTAGGCACACTAATAATTATTTGATGTTCTTTATAAGAAACAAGGGCGGTATTAGTAAACCAGGTGGTAAAATTGGCCTTGCTAATAGAAATTTCTAACTCGCCAAGAACATTCTGCCAAATTTGTTGATTATCCATATGTTTTTATTTTGGGGCTTTTATTTTCAGCCCTCCTCTTTTTCAAAAGAAAGAGTCAAGTTTTTGCGGAAAACCTCCAGACTTTAATTATATAATAATACAATATATTTATCCACAAGTAAACTAATGACTAAAACAGGCTTATTTTACCCCCCAATTACATAAGATTGTTTTGTAATTAGAATAAGATGGTATAAAATGTTGATAAAATGTGAATAAATTGTGGACTATTTAAATTAAAACATCTAAATTAAGTTAGGCTGTTGTTGTTTGACTTAGGGGGTAATATGGGTTACACTGCTATCAAGAGGATCTAAAAAAGATTTTAATTTATTTTTTCCTATGAAAAGAACTTATCAACCCAAAAAGAAAAGAAGAAAGAGAGTTCATGGTTTTCGGAGAAGAATGCAAACCTCCTCCGGCCGCAATGTACTAGCTCGTAGACGCCGTAAAGGCAGGAAAAGATTGAGTAAATAGAATTATGCTACCTAAAGTGCATCGTATTGGGGCTGAAAAAGAGTTTAATGACGTTTTCCGAAAAGGTTATTTCTTAAGATCTGTCTTTTTTACTGCTAAAATCGCTAAAAATGATCGAGGTGTAGTAAGATTCGGATTTGTGGTTTCTAAAAAAATAGCCCAGAAGGCAACCGACCGCAACTTAATTAAAAGAAGACTAAGCGAGGCGGTCAAGTTTTTTTTAGGTAAGTTAAAAGATGGCTATGATATAGTTATCGTCGCGCAACCCCCCATTGTTGGTAAGGGATTTGAAGAAATTAAAGAAGAGATAAGAAATTTATTTTGTAAGGGTCGGCTTTTATACTCTAAATCCGATCACGCCTTACACAATAGAACAATGGAACAATGAAATCTATGCGCTTTATCCTTTTAAAAATCATTCGTTTATATCAAATGACCATTTCCCCAGATCATGGTCTCCTGGCTTTTCGCCATCCCTATGGTTTTTGTCGCTTTACTCCTACCTGTTCTGAATATGGCCATCAATCCATAGAAAAATTCGGTGCTCTTCATGGTTTATGGTTGACTTTTAGGAGGATTCTCCGTTGCCATCCTTGGAGCAGGGGCGGTTACGATCCTGTACAATAATATCTGTATTTATTTTATTTTATTTTTTTCCTTCTTCCTTATTCCTAATGCTACATTATGCTCGGTGATTTATTCCGCATTATTCTTTATGAACCCATTCTTAATTTACTGGTGTTTTTTTATGATTTCATTCCAGGTCATGATTTAGGCATTGCAATTATTGTCCTGACCATTGTTTTAAGATTTATTCTTTATCCTTTGTCTGCTAAATCTGTGAAATCGCAAAAGGCCTTACAAGATCTACAGCCAGAACTAGAAAAGCTTAAGAAGCAATATAAAAATGATCGTGAAGGATTGAGCCGAGTCACCCTGGAATTTTATCGCAAGAATAAAATTAATCCCCTTTCTTCCTGCCTTCCCCTCTTAATTCAATTTCCAGTTTTGATTGCTATCTACCAGGTTTTAAGGGATGGTCTTAATAACTCGGATGTACTCAAGTTTTTATATTCTTTTATTCCTAATCCAGGTCAATTAAACCCCGATTTCTTAAACTTTCTGAACTTGGGAACAAGGAATGTTTATTTAGCTGTTTTAGCAGGCTTAACCCAGTTTTGGCAATCCAGGATGTTAATGAAAAAAAATAAACCCTTGCAAGCAAAAAGCAATGATTTTAGTGCTATCGCCGCCAATATGTCTAACCAGATGGTTTATATTATGCCTATTTTAACCATTTTTATTGCCCTCGGCTTTCCCGCTGGTCTTTCCCTTTATTGGGTAGCAACCACCTTATTTTCTATTCTTCAGCAGTGGCTAGTGATAAGAAAAAATAGGAATAAAGAATTATCCTCTACCGCCTCCTAATATTTTTTGTGTCTCTTGGGTAGGTTAGTGGATCAATATTTTTTCACCATTTTTATTTCAATGTTAAAAATATGAAAAAAAAATTATCAGGGAATCTTTCTCCCAAGAAGTTGAATCATGCGGAGGTTATTGAAACAATTTGTGGATGTATAGGAGAATTACTGCAAAAGATGTCTCTTTCTGGTAAAGTGAGAGCAAAAATTGTAGATCAGCATAATGAAGAGATTATTTGGGTTAGTATTGAAAATAAAGAGAATCCTAATCTTTTAATCGGGCAGCGAGGCTCCAATCTAAGCGCATTGCAACATTTACTAAGATTGATTGTGAGGCGTAAGTTGGATCAAGTAGCGAATTTTATTTTAGATGTAAACAAATACAGAGAGAATCGGGTAAATTATCTTCAAAAGCTTGCCGCAATTTCTGCCAAACAAGTGACTAAAACTAAACAGCCCCTTATTCTAGAAGCAATGCCTGCTTATGAGCGCCGCATTATTCATCTTGCCCTAGCGGGGAGCGAGGAAGTAGTTACAGAGAGCGAAGGCGAACAAGAGGAAAGAAGAGTAGTAATTAAGCCGAAAGAAGGGTAGAAAGTTTAATTAACCTAATTTCTAAATAATGTCCAATACCCAATACCCAATTACTAGTTAATTTAGACTTATCTTTATTTTGCTCCTTAGTCATTAATATTGGGATTTATTTAGAATAATTAGAGCAATTAGAACAATTAGAAATTTTTTACTATGCTTTTATCTGCCCAAAAAATTTTGCACCAAAAAATTAGCGACCCTGCAGGGTCGGCCGCAGGAGCAATCACAGGCTTTTTTATTATCAGGCAAACAGGCAAAATATATGCCATCCGAGTGGATCAAGAGAGGTGTATTTTATTTTTCAATATTAAAAATTTCACTACTGGCGGAATTATCACCTTTCCTCGTAGCGTTATATCTATTAAGGATGACGGCCGCGTTGCCACTTTAGATGAAGAACAATTCGCCATTTTAGGAAACCAAGCCATAACCGAGAGCGGCAAAGTTTTGGGTGAGATTAAGGATTTTGAATTTGACCATTTGGATGGTCAAATCGTTAAATATTATGTGAAAACAGGTTTGGTTTCTAATCTTTTCAAAGGCCAGCTCGTTATTCACAAAGATCAAGTAGTTGCCTTAAAAAAAGAGGCCGTGGTCGTGCAAGATAGCATCCTGCCTGCCGAAAAGGGTTTAAAAATTTGGCAAAAAAAAGCCGAAATTCTGCCATCTCCTGCAGCCGTGGCAGAAGGATAGCTTTGTAAAGATTATGAAATGTCCTATAACTGACCCCATCAAGGTCTTTTTTAGTATTGGTAGAATTTAAATTGCTCTTGTTTTTTTGGCTAAAATATGGTAATATTTGGGAGCTTTTGTTAAAGATTTAATCGTCTCTGATGTCTCTCACGCGTAAAGTTGCTTATAATACTTTAATCCAATCAGTGGGTCGGGTACTCTCGGCCTTTATTGGTTTTGGGGTTATTGCCGCTACAACGCGTTATTTGGGTCGCGCAGGATTTGGTCAATATACCACTGCTATGGCTTTTTCCAGTTTCTTTTCCACAATTGCTGGTATGGGCATTTCTTTAGTGGTTACCAATGAAATCGGCAGGAAGAATTTAAATTTGAACAAATTTCTCTCTAATGCCTTTTCTCTAAGAATATTTACCTCTGCTGCTATTTTGGGGGTGGGAGCCTTGGCTGGTTTTTTAATGCCTTACCCTGCACTCGTGAAACAAGCCATTGCTGTAAACTGTTTTGCTTTTTTTCTCCTTTCTTTTCGCCATGTTTTTGATGGTTTATTTTTTCGGGAATTCAAAACTTTGAAGCTAGTTTTGGCAGAAATTTTAGGTCGCATTTTGACCCTCGGATTAGTTTTATGGGCGGTTTGGAGGGCAAAGGGACTACTTTCTACTGTTTGGGCGATTGCTTGGGGCAATCTTGTGCAGTCACTTTTAGTTTATTTATTTACCCTTCCCTATGCCAAAATTCGTTTTCAGACAAATTGGAAGGTTTGGAAATATATTTTCCACCGTTCTTGGCCCCTCACCCTTTCTATGGTTTTAAATTTAATCTATTTTAAATTTGATACCATTATCTTATCTCTTTTAAAACCCGAAGCCGATGTTGGCATTTATGGCGCCGCTTACAAAATCTTGGAGCTCTTGATTGCTTTTCCGATCCTTTTCTGCAGTTTGGTTTTGCCCCAATTTGCTTTATACCGGAATACTGACCCTGATCGCTTTCGCCGCATCTTCCAAAAAAGTGTTGACTTCTTGATTTTATGGACAGTACCGCTCGTAATCTGTACTTTTTTCTTTGCCCCCGAAATCATCCATATCGTTTCTGGTTATAATTTTGATCCCTCAATAGGGGTCCTACGTATCTTAAGCATAGCCATTGGTATTATCTTTTTCTCTAGCCTACCTTCCCATCTTATTGTGGCATTAGATCAGCAGAAAAAAATGATTTGGGGATACCTAGTAGGCGCAATTTTTGCCGTTACTTTGGACTTAATTTTGATTCCTTTTTATTCTTATACTGGTGCAGCAGTGACTACAATTTTAGTGGAGCTTTTAATCTTAATTTGGAGTTTTTCCCTAGTCAGACGTGCTTATTATTTACCCTGGCAGAAAGGAATCTTTTTACGTAGTATCATCGCCGGAGTGGTTCTTATCTTATTTTTTATTGTGTTTCCAGGTTTAAATTTTATTTTGCGATTTATTGCCGGAATGGCACTTTATTTAACAGTTCTGTATTTAATTGGCGGATTGCCTAAAGATATTCTTAAAGAATTTTTGACGATTAAAAAATAATGCAAATCTCGGTTATTATTCCGACTTGCGGCAGGATATCTGAACTTGCTTTATGCTTGGAAGGCTTGAGGCGACAAACTTTAAAACCTAAAGAAATTATTGTTGTTAATGATAGCGGTGAAAACATATCTGATAAACTCAAAGATATTAAGGTAGTTACAACCAAGGGAAAGATTGGCTCGGGGCGAGCAAAGAATGAAGGAGTAAAGTTAGCCCAAGGGCAAGTATTAGCTTTTTTGGATGATGATTGTGTCCCTTCTCGCCTTTGGCTTGCAGAAATTGCGAAGTCTTTTCAGGATAAAAAGATAAAAGTTGTAGTAGGCAGAATCGTAGAAAAATATCCGCAAGATAAACAAGGCTCATTCTCCGATTTTATTTTAAATCTACCTTTTTACCCTTTTTATTTATTATTTCACAAAAAGGTGGGAGGCACGATTTATTTTAATGGTCGTGTAGACGCGCATCTTAATACTTCCAGCCAAGGTTTTTGCGATTGGGGTGGCGCGGGTAATCTTGCAGTGCGCACATTAATTTTTCAAAGAATAGGAGGATTTGAGGAAAATTTTCTGCCAGGGCCAAGTCTAGAAGAGCCAGATCTCTGCTTTCGGATTAAGAAAAAAGGAGGCAGGATTTTTTATAATGGCAGAGCAGAGGTTATACATTATCGCTCCCCAAAAGGCCGTCTAACACGTCAGGATGCAATTCAAAATACGAGAGCTAATGAGGTTTATTTTGGCCTAAAAAACATTGCTTTTCAGAATCTTTTCACTTTTCTTGGCTTTTTTATTTATCAAGCCTGGCAAATTTTTATTTATGGTCTAGCGGCTTTAGTGCAGCGAGAATATTGGCAGCGGATACGAGGAAAAATTAAGGGTTTTGCGCATTATAGAAAAGTAATAAGTAAGAAGTAGTAGGATCTCAAATTCAAAATTCACCTTTCCACCGAGGATGTTTAACGTCCTGAGGACTTCGGGCATCCTGCCCGAAGTTAGTGGGTCACGGGCAAGATGCCCGTGACCTCAATTATAAACTATGCGTATTGCGATTGATAGCCGTGCCATTTTAGGAGCGCGGACAGGTAAGGGAGAATATAGTTATCAAATATTAAGACATTTAGCTAAAATTGATTCTAAAAATCAATATTTTTTATACACCCAAAGAGGAATCCCTTACCATTTTGGCGCCAATTTCCACATAAAAAGACTAAGGTTACCCTCTATTCTCTGGCACCTTTTTGTTTGGTTGGATTTAAAATGGATTTTAAAACCCGATGTTTATTTAGCGCCAGTTAGCTATATTATTTCTGCTTTAGGGGTGAAAAACTCTATTGTGTTGATTCCTGATTTAGTGGTTTTTTTATTCCCTCGGCAGCATAATTCTAAAGCAGTTTTTTTGGAGAAATATTTTTTAAAAAGGGCGATAAAACAAAGTAGAAAAGTGATTGCAATTTCTCGTGCCACTAAAAGAGATCTAAAAAGATTATTTTCCCTTCCCTCTTCCAAAATAGAAGTTATTTATTTAGCCGCAGATCAATATCATCAAAAAATTTCCCCTTCTCTTTTAGCCGCAATGAGGAAAAAATACAATTTACCTTGCCAGTTCATTTTTTGTGTGGGCACCTTAGAACCAAGAAAGAATCTAATCCGTTTGATAGAGGCTTACCAAAAGTTGTCTTTAAAAAAGGCATATAACCTAGTGATTGTAGGTAAAAAGGGCTGGCATTATGAAGGGATTTTCCAGAGGGTCCAGCAATTAAATCTTGAGAAACACGTGCGCTTTTTGGGTTATGTAGATCAGAAAGATCTCCCTAGCCTTTATCATTTAGCCACTGTTTTCGTCTATCCTTCTCTATATGAAGGTTTTGGCTTGCCTCCGCTAGAAGCAATGACTTGTGGTACCCCTATAATTACAAGCAATATATCTTCTCTACCTGAAGTTGTGGGTAAAGCAGCCCTGCTAATTAATCCAAGGAGTATTCCAGAAATTACCAATGCATTAAACACGCTCTTGACCGATGATATGTTAAGGGTTAAATTAGCAAGATTAGGACTTATTCAGGCTAAAAAGTTTAGCTGGGAGAAGACGGCGAGGGAAATTTTAAAAATTATCACTTCTATCAAATATGGGGGGTAAATTTCTAATTTTCAATTTTCAAGCACCAATTTTCAATGAAATTCCAAGCACCAAATTCCAAACAAAATATTTTCTGCGCAGTTTGAAAATTGGAATTTGGAACTTGACCTGCCCGCCAGTGGCTTCGCCGACAGGCGATGGCAGGCGGGTTGAAAATTGAAAATTGTAAATTGAAAATTATTCTGTGTTAAAACATTTTTTAAAAATTACATTTATTCTTTTAATGGCCATAGCCATTGCTTTTCTAATTGTTCAAAATTTCTTAGTGGGTCTCCTCGTATGTCTTGGCCTACTTTTAGGCCTTCTTATCTTTTTAGATCTGAAAGCGGGCTTAATCTTAGTGGTTTTTGCTTTGATCTTGGGTCAATTAGTGCGTATTCCCATCCCTGGAACAGAGAGTTTTTTCTTACCTAATGATGTGATTATTCCCGCAATGGTCTTAATTTGGATTTTTGGAAAATTAGTAGGGCGAAAGTTTCAAATCCAATCCACACCTCTCAATATCCCCATCCTTATTTTTTTGGGCATAGCTTTGGTTTCCTTAATCTGGGGTGTCCGTAACTTGACTTGCAGTGAGACTTTAGTTTCTAGTTTTTATTATCTGCGATTTTTAGAATATATTTTGTTCTTCTATGTTATTTTGGACATAATAAGAGGCTCAAAAAGTATTAAAAAATATGTCACCTTGGTCTTTATTTGCTCTTTTGTCTTAGCTGTTTTGGGATTTCTACAATATGTTTTTATTCCTGACTTTTCCGGGATGGCCTCCCGTGCGGGTTGGGATCCTCACGTAAAGCGCCTGCTTTCTACTTGGTTTGACCCCAATTTTATAGGCGGATTTTTTGTTTTTATTTTGAGTTTTGTAATGAGTTTTTTCTTGTATACCAAAGACCGCAAATACAAATTATTCTTAGCAATTTTAGGACTAGTTTTATTTGCCGCTTTAATCCTTACCTATTCACGCAGTGCCTTTTTTGCTTTTTTAGTATTACTTTTTGTTCTAGGTATTTTGAAGTCTAAAAGACTATTATTAGCAGGTCTTCTTGTTCTTCTCATTTTAATTGGTGTTTCCGATCGTTTACAAACAAGATTAGCTGGCGCAACAAAGATTGATGTCACTGCAGAAGCGAGAATCCGCTCTTGGCTGGCCACTTGGGAGATTGCCCGTGAGCATCTTCTCTTGGGTGTGGGTTTTAATACTTTTAAATATGTTCAGTTGGAATATGGCAAGATTGGGTCCGAGGCAAGCCATTCTGACTTTGGCAGTGATTCTTCTTTTTTAACAATTCTAGTTACCACTGGAATTTTTGGATTTTTGGCTTATTTATGGATTTGGGGTGTAATGTTTCGAGTGAGTTGGCAAGCCTTCCGCTGTGGCAGCAGTGATTTAGGCTCTTCTTTAGGATTAGGAATGTTAGGGGCCCTGTCTGCAATGTTAATTCACTCCCAGTTTGTAAACAGTCTTTTGTATCCATTTTTTATGGAGATTATTTGGCTATTTTTAGCAATGGTAATTCAGAGTCAGTGGTTTGTGAATTTAAATATCAAACATCCACAAAATTAGACATTAGTCATTAGATATTAGGATTCATCTAGATATGCTCTATTTTATATTCTTCCTGGCTATCATCTTTATAGCGTCTTTAATCAAATCCCGTTGGGGTCTGTATTTGATTTTGCTTTTATTGCCCACTTATTTAATTCGGAAAGAAATTTTTTCTATTCCCACGACTTTTTTGGAGCTTTCTATTTATCTTGTTTTTGGTGTTTGGCTCTTGAAGGCCATTTCCTCTAAAAATTTAGTTAAAAAAATTAGACGGATTTACCGCCTCGGCCGTCCCTTTTTAATTCCTCTAGTTTTATTTTTCGCAGCAGCAATCTTTGCCACCATCATTTCTCCGGATAAAAGATTGAGCCTAGGCGTTTTAAAAGGGTGGTTCTTAGATCCCCTTTTAGTCTTATTTTTATTTTTAGATCTGATCCGAAGAAAAAAGCAGATAAAGGTAGTCGTGCTCGCATTATTCCTTTCTGCTTCTTATATTGCGATTTATGGGCTCTATGAGTATGTTTTTAGAGTGGGTTTAGATTCAGATGGTCGCTTGAATTCAGTTTATGTTCCTGCCAACTATGTGGCAATGTATATTACCCCTATTTTGGTACTCTCTTTCGTATTTTTAAGAAAAATCAATTCTAAATTTTTACGCATTACCCATTACGCATTACTCATTATAATTCTCCTTGCTCTCTACTTTACTAAATCTTATGGCGGTTGGCTGGGATTGCTTGGTGCTCTAATTTTTCTTTGGTTAAGGGTCTCTATGCCAAGAAAAAGATTAAAATATCTCTTGATTTTTGCTACCGTAGTGATTTTGGTGAGCATTAGCCAATCGCAATCACCCAAATTTGGTCGTCTTTTGGATTTCAGCACCCGTACCTCTTCTTCTACCCGTTCCGAGATTTGGCAAACCTCATTTCTAATAATTAAAGAACACCCTCTTGGGGGTGTTGGCTTAGGTAATTTTGAGGCTAGTTACCGCGAATATGTGCCGAGAGTCGCTTTTCCGCCTTTAGAGTGGCTCGTTGTCAAACCTCATAATTTATATTTGAATCTATGGATTGAGATGGGCATTTTAGGCTTGGTAAGTTTTATTTGGCTCATAATTGTTTTCTTTAAGCAAGGCTGGCGCGATCGAAATGATCCTTTAGTCAAATATGCTTTAGCGGCAATGATTGCGCTCCTTGTCCATGGCCTCGTAGACACACCCTATTTTAAGAACGATTTGTCCGTGTTGTTTTGGATTATTATTGGGATGATAATAATGCAAAATAACTATTTAAAAATATCGCAAAACGAAAATCTAAAAACTAAAAACAACAGCTAAAAGTTTAAAACCTTCTTTTATTTTTCATTGTTAATAAACTTGCTCCTAACATATTGCTAATTTCAATTGCTTCCTTTAATAAAATTTCCACATCAGTCTTTAGATTTGATTGTTTTAGCTTTTCCTTTAAAATGAATAACCAGTATTTAGTCTCATTAGCGCTTTTTAGAGCAATATGGTAAAAATTTATAAAATCTTTTTTTGTTCTGCCGGCTTGCGCTTCAATAATGTTGGCGCCAATTGAGGTCGCTGATCTTAATACTTGCCTCCCGATAGTTTGATAAATGTAATCCTTGGGTAACACTTCTAAAAAATCAATCATCATGATGCTAAAATGATAAGCACGATATTTGAGATTATTTTGAGTTTTAACCTGTTGTTTTTCCATCTTAGATTTTAGTTTTTAACTTGCTTTGTGCGAGCGGTGGGACTCGCCCCGAGATGAACTCGGGGCGCCACGGGTTTATCCCGTGGCGAACCCTTTTATATTTGTGGTTTATTCAAAAAGAAT
>Ga0209609_10000678_pt1 | contig 20043 bp, 14 predicted proteins | sample LakKivw325mmetaG_FD_184136 | JGI IMG/M metagenome (GOLD analysis project Ga0209609, IMG submission 184136) | Anoxic lake water microbial communities from Lake Kivu, Rwanda to study Microbial Dark Matter (Phase II) - Lake Kivu water 325m metaG... | ecosystem: Environmental > Aquatic > Freshwater... | reverse complement strand
CGGCCCTTTTGGTGTAAAATCCTCCCCATCCATGAGCCGATCGATCATTGCGACCAACGGGGACACGTGCAAAGCTGAGGAGGAACTGATGACCCGAGCCGCCGACGGCATCCGCAAGAGTTCCCGTTCCAAGACCGTGCCGGCGCTCGCCGGCATCGGCCTGGCCCTGTTCCTATCGGTGTCACGCCCGACGGCTTCCGGGCCTCGACAGGGAGGGGCCGCTCCCGCCCCTCAATCCGTCGTCATCGAGAAAGGCGATTTCAGGTTCGCGTGCGACGTACGAGGCGTCTCGGCCCTGGCCGATCCCCGCGATCCCTTCCGGGCGACGCTCATGCCTGCGGCGGCCGGGCGAGAAGGGCGTCCTCCTGTTCTAGGGCTCGCGGTGAGCTATCGCGCCGACAAGACGGCCGGCTGGACCGATCTCGCGCCCCGCGGGCCGGATTGGAAGGCCTCCCCCGAAGCCGGCGCGGCCACCTACACAAGCGGCGGATCCGGTGCGCCAGTCCGGGTCGCCGAGACCTATCGGACGGACGGCCGCGTTCTCGATTGGACGGTCGACCTCGAATCGACCGCCAAAACTCCCGTAGAGATCGGCGACCTGGCCGTTTCCATTCCGACCGCCGGACCTTACGGCGAGGACCCCGCCCAGATCTTCGAGTGCGGCTTCCTCCGCCACCAGTTCGTCTCCGGCGCCGGTTCATTCGTCTATTTCGTGCGCGCCTCGGGCGCCCCGCCCTACCTTCTTCTGACGGTCCGACCCGGGACGAAGCTCGAATATTGGACGGCGGGCGGCCGGGGCAGCGGACAGCTCTTCGTCCACTCCGGCAAGAGCGGCCCGGCGGAAACGAGAGGCACGTGGCGCCAGCCGCACACGACGCTCGAGCTTGGTCCCGCCGGCTCGCCCGGGAGCCGCGCCTCCTACGGCTTCCGTTTTGAGTGGGCCGAGAGCTACGACGAGCTCCGCTCTCTCCTTTATGACGCGGGGCTCTTTGACGTCCGGGTCGTCCCCGGGATGACCGCCCCCGAGGACCTCCCGGTCCGCTTCTCGCTCCACACCAAGGCCCGGATCGAGAAGGTCCTGGCCGAGTTCCCCGATGAGACTACGGTCCGCCCCCTCGGCGAGCCGGCCGCGGGGCTTCACGTCTTCGAGGCGTCGTTCCACCGTCTCGGCGAGAACATGCTGACCATCGTCCACGACGGCGGCCGCCGTACCTTCCTCGAGTTCTTTGTCACGGAACCCCTCGAGACCCTCATCCGGAAGCGGGCGGCCTTCCTTGTCTCTCGCCAGCAGATCCGCGACCCCTCGAAGTGGTGGGACGGGGTCTTCGGCCCTTACGATATGGAGGCCCGCGTCACCCGGACGATCGAGGACCCCGACATCTTCCTCGACCGCATGGCCTATGTTCTGACCTGCGACGATCCCGGCCTGTGCAAGGCGCCCTTCCTCGCGGCCAAGAACGTCATCTATCCGGACCGCCGGGAGATCGCCGCGATCGAGTATTACCTGGAGCATTTCGTCTGGGGCAAGCTCCAGCGCCGCGGCGACGAAACGCCCTATCCCTATGGCGTTTACGGCACGCCCAACTGGTACGTCAACCGCGACCCGGCCCGCCGCCGCGCCTACGCCGAGAAGCTCCGCGACAACGCCACGGCCCTGCGCGACCTCCCCAAGGAGCACGTCTGGCGGTCCTACGATTACCCGCACGTCGTCATGCTCTACTACCACATGTACCAGATCGCCAAGATGTACCCGGAGCTTTCGCGCTATCTCGACGCGGCCGGATACCTCGAGCGGGCCTTCGGGACGGCCAAGGCCTTCTTCACCTATCCCTACGGGATCTATCCCGAGTATTACGAGACCTACAAATGGGGGCTCTATAACGAGCTCGTCGTCCTCGATCTCGCCGCCGCCCTCGAGCGCGAGGGCTTCCCGGAGCGGGCCGCCTGGCTGCGCGGCGAGTGGGAGAAGAAGGTCAAGTATTTCGTCTACGACGACCGCTACCCTTTCCGCTCAGAATACGCGTTCGACCGCACCGCCTTCGAATCGACCTACGCCTTCGCCAAATACGGCGCGACCCACGACATGGCGCCGGACCGGGACCTCTGGTTTGACGTCAAAAAGAACAAGTGGTATTCGCATCCGGCGGTCCGCCGGGAGGACTCGCGGGCCTTCATGGACCGCCAGCTCTACGCCGGCCTCTCGGTCCGCGGCTGGCTCGATCCGGCCTACTACACGCTCGGCTGCGACCCCGGCGTGAGCTACATGGCCGCCATGGGCGGATGGGGCGTTCTCGACTTCGCCCTCAATTTTGCGCCCGAGCCTTTCGACTGGCTGCAGCTCGGCTATGCCTCCTACCTCAGCTCCTGGTGCCTGATGAACACGGGCCGGCCGGGAACGAACTACGGATTCTGGTATCCGGGGCCCGAGAACGACGGCGCCTCGGGCTGGCAGTTCCAGGCGGCCAAGGCGGGAGGCGCCTGGATGGGCTCGAGCTATCCCGGCGGCGTGACCGTGCCCCGCGGTCCGTGGCGCTACGACGGAGAGATCGACCTCGGCTACGGCGGAGCGCTGCGCATGGCCGCGACCGTGGTCGCGCACGACCCGGTCTTCGGCTGGATCGCCTACGGCGGACGGCTCGAAGAAAAGCGGGGCGAAGTCTCGGTCGAGCCGCGCGACGGGGTGCGGCGGCGGCTCGCCGCGGTCCTGCCGGGCCCGGCGGGAGCCGCGCCGCTTCGGTTGAAGATCGAGCTCGAGCGGGACGGCTTCGCCGCCGGCCGTCCGATCACGATCGACCGATCGCTTCGGAAGATCGGCTTTTCCCTCGAGAACCGGACCTCGGATCGCCACCGGACGGCCCTCCGGTTCTCGTTCCCGTCCGGCTCCTCGTACGATCTGGTCATCGACGGCCGCGGGGTTCCCCTCGCGGCCATAGGAGAATGGGATTACCCCTGGCGGGCCGAGATCGAGGTCAAGGGACCGACCGTCAAGGTCGAGGTCGTGCGCAGCGACGGCCGCTGACGCCTACTTCACGCCGAACTCGGTGGCGGCGACAGCCGTCTGCCCGTCCTTCCGCAGGGCCTGAACGGCGATCGCATAGCGGCCGGGCTTGAGGTCGCCTGGGCGGAGCTCGAGGAGGAAGAAGCCGGTCGCCCCGTCATGCGTCTGTTTGAGCACAATCACGGGAACCTCGGCCTGCGACGGCGCGGCCTTCTCCCGGATGACGGCGGCAAACTCGAGGTCCCCCCCGGCCCCTCCGGCCGGACTGCGGAGGGCCGCCAGGATCTTCGAAGTCCCCGCGGGGACGTCCCCGAAAAGCGGCGCATAGGCATTCGTGTCGTAGCCGAACAGCTGGGACAGGCTTGGACCGGTGCCCGGCGAGGCCAGGTCCTTGGAGGCGGTGTCGGGAACGAGAAGGAGCGGCGGGTCGATCTGGAGCCCCCCCGTTCGGACCGGGGCGACGGTGAATGACGCCAGGCCCTTTGCGGCCCGGCCCGTATTGAGGTCGCGCACGACGACCATGCAGACGCTGCGGCCGGGTTTGGCCTGGACCAGGAAGGACGGAACGCACGTTTCCGTGGGCGAGTCGGGCAATCCGAGAACGAACCGTTTGACGGTCGAGATCTGTCCGCTCTCGTCCGTCACAAGGACGTACGCCTCCGCCCTTTTGCCGATGGCCTCGCCGAGGCCGGCCCGGGTGGTCCGGGAGAACGCCACCAGCTGCGGCGCCCCGTTCACGGTCAAAGGCAGGACCGCGAGCGGCAGCGATTGAGGGACCTGGAATTTCGGATCGTCGCTCAGGGCCAGGTCGGTCATCTGGACAAGCTTCTCGAAGCCTGAGTATTCATTGAAGGGCTTGGGGTTGAAATAGCCGCGCTGGGCCGAGACTTTGCAGCCCTTCCGGGCCACTTTGACCTCGATCCTATGGAACTTGCCGTCCCACTTCTCATTAACCGAATACCCGAGCACATAATAGGCCCCGGTGATCTTCTGGAGAGCCGCCGCGAAGACGTCGTCTTGGACCGTGTTCGCGAAAAACTGTCCGCCCGATTCTCCGGCGAACTGGCGCAGGGAATCGGTCCCGAGCATTTCCTTGGCCGCAGCCGAGATATTGACGCCGTCGTCGCTGACCTCCCGGTCCCCCGCCGGCCTCGAGACGTCCAGCGTGTAGATCGGGCTGTTGGAGGCCTTGAACTCGACGACCATTTTCGAAAAATCGTCGCGCAGCCCGGAATCCGCCTGGGCCGCGTCATAGTCCCTCATTTGCTGGGCGAGCGCGTCGGCGTCCCCCCAGTTGGCGACGACGGTTCCTCCCCCTTTCCCGTAGAGCACCTGCCGGGAGATCCCGCTCGAGAACAGGATGACGTTCTTATAGCCGGGGATGCCGCGGAGGGACACGGCCAGGTTGCGGAAGGCGACAATCATGTCCCTAACCCGGTCCGCGTAACTCGTCCGGGCCTGGTCGTCCAGGCGCTGGAGGGACTGCAGGCGGGCCTGCCTCAGCAGGAAATCGTCCGAGTCATAGGCGCCGGCCCCCGGGTTGTCCGGCGTGGGCTTCGGCGCCCTTTCCTGCACCATCCAGTCCGTATAGATGTATTGCGTGAGGTTCTCGGCCCGGCCCATGACCTTTCGTTGTCCGAAGCCGTCGACGATGCCGCGGACTCTCTTGTGGTCGGTCGTGAGGTACTCGTGGAGGACGAGCCCGGTGCGGGCCGAATAGCTCAAGAGACCCACTTCATCCTCGGGCTGGAGATAGACGTCCATGAACCGGAGCGCGGCGCTCTTGGCCCGGTTGTACCCCCGGGCGTCGTTGAAGGCAAAATCGAAGAGCAGGAAGAATTTCCGCCCCCTGGGGGCCTCGGCCACGGCGGGGGCGGGACCAGGCGCCACGCCGAGCCCCGGCAGGACGTGCTTTTCAAAATGAGTGATGGCCACGCGCTGCCCGTTGTCGGTGACCTCGAACTCGCCGGCATCGAGGTCGGTCACGGGCTCGCCGCCCTTTCCGGTCACGGAGGCCTGGACAAGCTTGAGCGTGACGGAGACGGCATATTGGAGCGGCGTCTTATCGGCGGGCTTGTCCTGTGCGCCCGGCAGGAGTCCTATGGAAACTCCCGCCGCCACCAGGCCGACCAAAAGGACGACGGGAACCGTCGGGATTGAACGGACCGAGCGGGACAAAGCCATGGGATCCTCCCTTCGACCCTTCCCACCACGAGAGAAGATAGTGCGCCGGCCGGCGGGAGTCAAGAGAACCTAGTCGCGGTAGTACCCGATGGAGCACCAGCTGACAAAATGGCGCAGGGAGTACGGGGCCGTGAGCCCCATGCCGGTCTTTTGGAGCGGCAGCGCGCCTTCACTGTAGCTGTCGGAATAGTGGAAGAGCATGCCGCTCATCTTCTTGTTCTCCGTCAACGCGAGGACCTTCTGCACCGTGAGCAGCCCGAAGGGAACGGAGTATTTCCCGCACCAGTAGGTGTTGCGATAGTCGAGGTAGGTCGCCCCCCAGAGCTCCTTGGTCAAGCCCTCCACTTTCCCGTCGTCCATGACGCCCGTCAGATAGCCGCGGATCAGCCGCTGGTCGAGGGCCCGGGCCTTGAGCCAGGCCGTCTCGCCCTCGCCGAACGGCGAATTCTTGAAATCCTGGCCGTAGTGGTTGCCGTCGGACGAGATCAGGAAAAAGACGTCCTTGCCGGCAACGAGCCCCTTCCGCGCCATCTCGGCCGCGATGACCTTCGCGACCTGGGCCGAGATCTCCTCCATCTTGTCGAAGGGCATGCCCGTGACCATGATCGGGGTGATCTTGACGTCCGGGTTGAAGTACTGCAGCCAGGGCACCTCGGCCTCGATGGAGTGCTCGATCGTGTGGGCCTTGTTGTTGACCTGATAGACGGCCTTGTCCAGGCGCTCCTTCAGGACCTCGCGCAGCCCGGAGATGCCCATCGGCCCCGTCAGCCCGGGCCACGTCTTGAAGGCGTCGAGGATCAGGATGTTGTGCGGGTCGCCGATCTCGCTGCGCACCGTGCCGTGCGTGACCCCGAAGACGACGACCTCCTTGGCCCGCAGGATCTTGAATAGGGGGTAATCGACGCGGCCGGCCAGAAGATAGTCATCGTGGGGGGCGATGGCCGCCACCAGGCCATCGGGCTCGAACGAATCGGGCTCCCGGGCCTGCAGATAGTCGACGAGCAAACGCATGCTCGCCGGGTTCCAACAAAAGCCGACATCGTCACGGATCGGGCGCGCCTCTTGGGCGGCCAGGGCCGGAACAAGCAAGAGCGCGGCCGAAAATAAGGCCAGGGATCTCATGGTCATCCTCCGCGAGAACGAGGATAGCCGCGGCCCGGGTCGAAGTCAATGGCGCGAGGCTTTTCTTTTCCTGCGGCCGGGCATAAAATCGTCGGGAAGCGGCGTGCCGGACCGACGGCGCGGCCGGAGAAGGAGCACAACGATGAGACAGAGACCCGCCCTCCGCATCCTCGCCATCTTCGCCTTGGTCGCGGCCGCGACCATTCCTCTCGTCCGGGCCCAACAGGCCGCTCCACCGGCGGCCAAACCGCAGGAGGCCCGGCCGGCCGGGCCTGCTCCCGCAGCGACCGCCCCGGTCCAAGAGTCCTTGTCCGTCACCGATCACACCATCCGGATCAAGGGACAGGTCATCCCCTATAAGGCCTCGTCCGGGACGATCCTGCTCCGCAACGACAAGGGCGAGCCGATCGGGCTGATGTACGCCGCGGCCTACACCCGAAGCGACGTTAAGGACCTGTCCGCGCGGCCGGTCGCTTTCTTCTACAACGGCGGCCCCGGGTCGGCCTCCCTTTGGCTGCACCTGGGCGCCTTCGGGCCTCGCCGGGTCTCGACCGTGGACGCGGCCTTCACCCCGCCGGCGCCCTACGCCCTGGTCGACAACGCCGAAACGCTCCTCGACAAGACCGACATGGTCTTCGTCGACGCCATGGGCACGGGCTACAGCCGCATCGCCGGCCAGGGCGAGCCCAAGGACTTCTTCGGGATCGACGAGGATGCCATCGCCTTCGCCCAGTTCATCCGGACCTACATCAGCCGGAACGGCCGCTGGAACTCGCCCAAGTTCCTGGTGGGGGAAAGCTACGGCACGTTCCGCTCGGCGGCGCTGGCCCAGATCCTGCAGTCGCGCGAGGGCATGCACCTCAACGGGGTGGTCCTCATCTCGTCCGTGCTCGACCTCGCGACGATCACGTTCGGGGCGGGCGACGACCGCCCATTCATCTTCTATCTGCCGAGCTACGCCGCCGTGGCCTGGTACCACGGGGCGCTCAAGGACCGGCCGGCGGACCTCGAGGCCTTTCTCGCCGAGGTCCGGGATTACGCCAAGGGGGAATACGCGGCGGCCCTGTTCAAAGGCGCCGCGCTCGCGCCCGCGGAAAAGCGGGCCGTGGCCGCCAAGCTCTCCGCCTATACGGGATTGGCCGCGGATTACTGGATCAAGGCCGACCTGAGGGTGACGCTGGCCCAGTTCAATGTCGAGCTCGAGCGCGATCGCGGCCTGACCACGGGCCGTATCGACGCCCGGTTCACCGGCTTCACCCGCGACCTTCTGGCCGAGAACGCCCAGGGCGACCCCGAGGGCCCGGCCGTCGGCGGCGCTTATACCGCCTTGGTCAACGTCTACAACCACCAGGAGCTCCGCTACGGCCAGGACATGACCTACAACACGTCCCTCCGCGGCGGCCGGGACTGGAACTGGCGGCGCCAGCCGGCGACGGGCGGCTTCCCCGGGGCTCCGGCGACGTCGGGCGGCTTCTTCCCCGGCTCCCCCAACGTCCAGGGCGACCTGGCCCAGGCCATGATCACCAACCCGAAGCTGCTGGTGCAGGTCGAGAACGGCTATTACGACATGGCCACGCCGTTCTTCGCCACCGAGTTCACCATGGGCCACCTCGGGCTGCCGACGGAGCTGCAGGGCCATCTCACGCTGGACTATTATCCCGCGGGGCACATGATGTACCTGCACGACGAAAGCCGCGTGAAGCTCCACGACAACATCGCCGCCTTCATCGACCGGGCGACGGCGAGATAGGCGCGGTCGCGGCGGCCGGGGACGGGGTCATCGAAGGACGGGCAGGCTGCCGTCCGGGCCTTGGTCCCTGACGTTCAGCACTTCAGTGACAATATACTTGCTCATACCTCGCCAGGGAAGCGGGCTGAGGTACTCCTTGTAGCGCAGCTCGACGAGCTTGCCGCTGTCCCGTTCGAGGGACGCGGCCACTTTGCGGTCCGCGATGCTGAACTGGAACTCGTTGCTCTGAAGGGCTCCGGGCTCCGCGGACTTAAAGCCCGTTTGGATCAGCTTGCCTTCCCAGGTCTTGAAAATATAGCCCTTGCGGACGACGTAATTCAGGGTCCCCGCCTTGACGCCTTCCCCGAAGACGAAATAGTGCCGCCACCAGAAGAGAACGCCGCCGGCCAACACGAGGATGACCAGGGCGATGATCAGGACCTTTTTCATGGGAAGCCTCCGATCTGCAGATTGCCTCTATTCCAAACACCCGCTGCCTTCGATCGCCCACACGTCTTCGACGATCCCGTTCCGGACGGCGAAGAGGCGCCTGTGCAGGTTGCAGGTCGTGCAGCCGTGCGACGGGAACAGCCGGACCTTGTCCCCGACCTTCAGCGGGCGGCCGCCGACCTTGACGGTGGCGTGCTCCTCCGACTCGAAGCGCGCAATCGCGTCCTCCGGACGGTCCGCGAGGACAGGAGGGCCGAGATCCGCCCCGACCCCCTTCACGCCGACATCGAGGACGGCGTGGTCCGATCCGTTGCTGGAGATCACGGTCGCGACGATGCTGAGGGCGATGGCGAATTCGGGCCGCCTCTTCGCGTAAAAGTGGTCCAGCAGGGCGTAGGAACCGGCCTGGACCTCGTCGACGCCGTCCATGAGGCCGGTCATATCATACGACCCCGTGCCGCCGCCGCTGAGGACGCGGACCGGCAGGCCGGCAGCCTCGATGAGCCGCCTCGTGTCCACGGCCTTCTGCATCGAAGCGAGGACCTGCCGGCGCCTGTCCTCGGGGTCGAGGACGGTGATGGCATGCCCCTCGTAGGCCTGGAGGCCGAGGGGATCGAGACCGGGTGCGGCCGCCGCGGCCCGGGCGATCTGGAGCGCCCGCTCGCCGGGCGGGACGCCGCATCGGTGCAGCCCGACGTCCACCTCGACCAGGACGCCGGCCTTGGCGCCCGTCCGGGCCAGCGCGGCCGAGAGCTGCCGCACCTGGGATTCATCGTCGACGGCCACGGCGAGACGGCATGCCCGCGCCAGCTCGGCGAGCCGCATGACCTTGTCCTCGCCGACGATCTGGTTGGCGATGAGGATGTCCCGGATCCCCCCGGCCGCCAGGACCTCGGCCTCCGAAAGCTTGGCGCAGGTGATGCCGACGGCGTTGCCGGCCTCCAGCTGGCGCCGGGCGATCGTCACGCACTTGTGCGATTTGAAGTGCGGGCGCAGCTTGGCGTGGCGGCCGGCGAAAAAGCCGGACATTAGCCGAAGGTTGTGCTCCAGGGCCTCCGTCTCGACGACCAGAGCCGGCGTCGGGATGAGCGCGGCCGGCTTCCCGACGAGCCGATCATAATTTTGGGACATGCGGCCTTTCTGCTTTCACATGATCAGGGGGTGTTTCCGGCCCGATTATATAGAATCCTCCCGGAAAACAAAAAGGGGGCGGGACTAGTTCTCTTTATTTGAACCATCAAGTAGAATAGGCTTCATGACAAAGCCCCGGGTCTATGCCATGAGCTTCGCCAGCGTCTATCCCCTTTATATCGCCAAGGCCGAAAAGAAGGGGCGCACAAGATCGGAAGTCGACGAGATCATTCGTTGGTTGACGGGATATAGCCAGGAAGGATTCAAGGACCAACTGGAAAAACAGACGGACCTGGAGACCTTCTATGCCGAAGCACCTCGCCCGAACCCTTCAAGGGCTTTGATCAAAGGGGTGATCTGCGGCGTCCGGGTGGAAGACATCGAAGATCCCCTGATGCGCGAGATCCGCTACCTGGATAAGCTCATCGACGAGCTGGCCCAGGGAAAAGCGATGGAGAAGATCTTGAGGCGGCCTTAGGCCTCAAGTGCGGTCACCCGAGGAGATCTCATGGACGGAGACAAGCGGCAAGGCGCCCGTTCTTTCGCCGTCGCGGAAGTGAGCTTCGACCACAAGGGAATGAACTTCCACGGCAGGATCAACGATCTGTCCCATGGCGGGATGTACATCGATACCATCAACCCGCTGCCTGAGGGTTCGTCCATCAGCTTCCGGTTCAGTCTCCCGGGCGACGAATCGTCGAGCCCCATCGCGGGCGAGGGGCGGGTCGCCTGGATGGCCCACATGCAGGGCATGGGGATCACGTTCACCCGGCTGTCGGACGATGACCGGGACCGGCTGACGGCTTATCTTTCGCGCCGCTAGGCCGCCCGGTCGGGGACTATCGGTCCGGAGCCGCGCCTCTCACCGCTGAACTTGTCCTTGATGATCGAGGAGCTCGAAACGCCTCGGACGGTTCCTTGATGGGTTTGACAAGTACTTGAAAGTGACGAAATAGGCCCCGGTCTTTTATCCGGGAAGCTTGCGGTACCAGAAGAAATAGAGGCCGATGAGCGAGACCGCGAGCACGGCGGCCGCGACGGCCGAGGACCTGAACTGCCGGACGATGAGCAATAGAGGCAGCATGAGCATGCTGATCTGCCAGAAGAGGGCGAACGGCAGCGAGATGAGGTCATACTTGTGCTCGCGGGCCATCGCCGCCGCTTCCTCGGGCGCGAGCGCTTTCTTGAGCGGCCCCCAAAGACCGAAGGGCTTCGTTGTCCGGTAGAAGCGCTCGAGGACGGCGCGGTCGGTGGGCGGTCGAAGATAGGTGGCGGCCAGGCTTCCCGCGAGCCCGGCTCCGACCATAGAGAGGATCTGCTGCCATTCCGGCATCTGCGGAAGAAGAACGCGCTGCAGCAGCGCCGCGACGAGGCCGATCAGCGTCCCCAGAGCATAGCCGCTCCCGTTGTAGCGCCACCAATAGAGGCGGAGAACGGTCGGGATCATCGTCCCGCCGACGAGGCCCATGGTCAGCCAGCCCCAGATGTCGTTGATGCTCTTGGTCGAGTAGGCCGTCAGGAACCCGACAACCATGACCAGGGCCCCGAAGACGTAGCCGGCGGTGATGATCTCCTTTGTCCCGGCCTTCCGCCGGAGATAGCCTTGATAAAGGTCCCGCGTGAGGAACGCCGTCGTTCCGTTGACGATGGCGTTGAACGTCGACATGGCCGCCGCCAGGAAGGCGACGAGGAGGAGGCCCCTGAGCCCGGCGGGGATGCTCATGAGGAGGACGGCCGGGAGGATGCGCTCCGGGTCCACCGTCCCATGGAAGCTCAGCAGGGCCAGCTTCGAGCCCCAGTCGGCGCCTAGAAGGCGGGCCAGCCCGGCCGTGAGCTCCGCCGGGAAGCTCTGGGGATGATTGGCGATGCGCGCCAGGAGCTCGGGCCACTCGTTCTGGGGAACGGCGCCGGCGTGCGTTTTGATCAGCGTGGCCGCCTGAGTGAGAACGGTCCGGTCGGGGAAGAGATCCTTGACGAGCATCAGCCCCAGGACGACGAGGCTCATCATCAACACCCAGCGCAGCATGAGCGACCAGCCGGCCAGGAAGCTCAGCCGGCCGCAGTCGCGGTCGGAGCGGGCGCCGAAAAAGCGCGGGTCCGCTCCCACGCCCAATCCCTGGATGAGCGTCTTGCCCAAATAGAAGAGCGTCATCATCGTGAGGAAGCTGTACTGTTCGTAGCCCGCCGGCATCGGCGTCCTCGCCTGCGGTAGGGCCCGGAGCCAGTCGGGATTGCCGGTGACGGACACGGCCAGCGCGCCCAGGTCCGGGACGCCCGAGAGCCGGCTCAGGGCCACCACGAGGACGGCCGCGACGCCGACCCAGATGCAGACCGACTGGAAGACGTCGGAGAAGATGACCCCGTAGAAGCCCGACTCGATCGTGTAGAGCGCGGTGACGAGCATCATGATGAGCGAACAGACGAGCGGCGAGAAGGGCAGGAACATCGACAGGAACAGCCCGGCGCCCTTGAACGAGTAGGCCAGGAGAGCCAGATTGATGGCCACATTCGAGACGACGGACATCAGCCTGGCGAAGTGGGCCCATCGGTCTTGGCCGAAGCGGAAGATCATCCATTCGGCGCCGGTGATGACGCCGGAGCGGCGGTGCCACTTGCCGGCCCAGAGCATGAGAAAGATGAGGACGAGGCCCGCCCCGCCGCGGAACTCGACGAAGAGGCCGCGCGGCCCCAGCAGGAACAGGAAGGAGGCGATGATCATCGTCCCCGTCATGTCGAACCAGAAGGTCATCTGGGACAGACCGAGGGCCCACCAGGGCATCTTGCGCCCGGCGAGGAAGTAGTCTTCGACGCTGGCCGCGGCTTTCTTGCGGAACGCGGCGCCGATCCCGATCAGGATGGCGAAGTAGGCGAGAATGACGGCATAGTCCCCGACCCTCAGGAAACGCACTGGGATAGGACTAGCATGATCCGAGAGGGCCTGTCAACGCGACGGAGCGATCCGACGAGGAGATCCCCCCGAAAATAAAAAAGGGCGGAGGCCCCTTCCGGGACATCCGCCCTTTGGCGTTCGAAAAAAGTCGCTTACGCGATCAATACCGGCCGCGGCCGCCGCCGAAGCCGCCGCGCCCGCCGCCGCCGCCCGTGCGGGGCCGATCGGTCCGGGGCCGGGCCTCGTTGACCGTCAAAGGTGATTTGTCACTCAACGGATAGGATTTGACTCTTTAGCCGGCTGGGCCTAGCATAAACCCAGGCTGGGGATCGAAAGAGCCGACCTGGCTATGCCGAACATGGGACCCGCGGGGTGGGCAAGCTTGGCGCAGGGGGTCCGGATGCGCGACCGGGCCTCCGAGGAAGAATTGGCCCGGCTCTTCCATCCCCACCTCTTGGCCCTGGCCGCAAGCCGGCTGGGCGACCGGGAGACAGCCCGGGAGATCGCCCAGGAGGCCATCCTGGCGGTCCTCGAAGCCCTCTGGGAAGGCCGTGTGCGCGAGCCGGGCAAGCTCCCCGCATTCGTGGTCGGAACGGGCCGCAACATGATCCGTGACTATCTGCGGCGAAAGGGCCGGCGCCCGAAGCCCCTATCGCTCGGTTCCGATGACGCGTCCATATCGGACCCGGCCTCGGGTCCGTGCGAAACCCCTCCGTTGGAGAAGAAGGAGGAACGCGACGGAGTTTTCGAGGCCCTCCGGGAACTCAAGCCCGCCGACCGTGAGATCCTGTTCCTGACCCTGGCCAAAGGCCTGAGTCCGCGCGAGATCGCGGTCGAGATCGGGCTGAAGTCGGAGACCGTCCGCCTCCGCAAATCGCGGGCCCTGAAGCGTCTTCGGAGAAAATTGAAGAGCCTGACACGAAAAGGCCTCCTGGACCACATATGATGAGAGAGCGGGATCATGGATTGTAAGCGGATCGAACACGAAGAGGTCGTCGAAAAGTACCTGGCCGGGAGGCTCGATCGGGCTGAGCGGGAAGAGTTCGAAGCCCACTATCTCAGCTGCGCCAAGTGCCAGGAGGAACTTGAGCTCGTCCGGGCGATCCAGGAAAAGCTCTGGGAAAAGGGAGAAGAGCTCATCGAGGAAACCGCACAGCCATCTCGCACCCTGCGGGTCCGCAAGGCCTGGGCCTTCGCCGCGGCGGCCGCCGGGCTGCTCATGATCATTGGCGCGGCCGTCTGGTGGCAGGCCAAGGGCCCGGGCCGGCCCCCGGCGGGCCCCCAAGCACCTCCATCCTCATGGATCGCCCTTGCCCGCTTCGAGCCCCCCTTGTTCATTCCGCCGGCGCTCCGGGACGAGGAGGATGAGGCCTCGCAGCTATTCAGGTCGGGCATGGCGTATTACCAAGCGGGCCGCTATGGCGAAACCATCCCGTACCTCCGGGCCGCGGCGAGGCTCGATCCGAACGGGGCCGGGATCCGGTTCTTCCTGGGCATATGCCTGCTCTTGACGGGCGAAACAGCCGAAGGGATCGAGAAGCTCGGAGCGACGATATCGCTTGGGGACTCGGCCTATCTTGAGGAAGCCCATTTCTACCGAGCTAAGGCTTTATTGGCCCAAATGGACGTCGACGGTGCGAAATCGGAACTCCGTTGGGTCCTGAGCGAGGGCTCCGATCTCAAGGAAGAAGCCGCCCGGATGCTGGCCCTGATCAGATAAAAGCCCCACGAAAACTGACACGTTTTCCCCGCGCCGACCACTCCCCTAAGAGGGTGCCCGAAATCAGCCGGATCGTCAAGTCATTGGTCATCGAGCCATGAAAAAGGAGGCCCATATGTCCATCAAAAGAGGGAGTCTTTGTTGGGTTCTTTTGGGGGGGGCTGGCCATCCTCGCCGGAATCATCCTGACATTGAACGCAGGCCCCGGCGGGACCGTCGTCAACGTCAGAGCCAGGTTCATCAGCGGCTACACGCTGGACGTCAAAGACGCGTTAGGGAACCCGATCCCGAACAAGATCGTGAACGACGATCCGTCGGCGTATTTCGAGAACGTCGGGAACAGCATCATTCAGCTCATGGATTCGCCGAAACTCGGCAGGTGTCTGTTCATGAGCATCGTGACCGACCGGACTTCCCCGCGGCATGCTGAGATCTCTCTCGATTCGGTGGTCTCCGCTCCCAGCTCGTCCCTGCCGCTGTCCTGCACAAAGCCTTATTTTATCTATGATCCGATGCACAATGTGCCGCCGGTCTCGACGGTCAAGCTCTTCATGAAGGCGCAAGGCGAGTGGGAGATGATCGCCGACCCGACAGATCCTCTGGGGATCCCCACGTTGAGCCCCAAGGACAGCTCGCTGAATTTCTTGGCCATGACGGACGGTCAGGAAGCCTATGTTTATGTCGGCTTCTTCTATTTCGACGTCCCCGATCTCCCGGAGACCAAGAAGGTCGACGAGAGCGCGATGGATTACTGGTTCGCGGACTGCCTGTGGGCGAAAGTCAAGGCCTGGGATTGGGACGGGCAGAAGGTCAATACCTGGACCTTCACGCCGGTGACCGAGCCCTTCAAGCACAAGGCCTGGGACAATTCGGGCAACTGGTGCTATCACCCCGAGGGCGCGATCCCTTATATGCTGTATTCTAACGCTCGGCTGTCCTGCAACCACGGAACGTACAATATGCCATGGCAGCTAGAAATCACCCGTCGGTAGCCCCGGAAAGAGAAAAATCTCCCCGTCAACCTGACACGTTTTCCCGGAACGGACCACTCCTTTATGAGGGATGCTCGATCCAGGCCGGGTTGTGACGTATTTTTTCAGCCATAAATAAGGAGGTCAGCATGATCGGCAAAAGGAAGGTTCTCGTTTGGGCATGCACAGCGGCGATGGCTCTTCTCTGCGCGGGTTTGTCCTTCGGGCAGAACCCCTGCGGCGGGGTCTACAAGGGGGAAGGGCTTAAAGCCACGTTCTGGCCGACGTATAGCGACCTCGATCCACAGAACCCCGATCCGAATGTCCTGATCAGCTTCACCGGCAAGATCTTGAACGATTTCGGCCTCATTCCCTACGAGTACATCGTCCCTGGAGGAGACTGCGTATTCCTCTACGACCGGGGCCATATCGTCGTGGATGTCAACCGGCGCGAGAAACTCGACGGAACGGACGAAGACCGCTACGTCCAGATCGACCTCGAGCTGGCGCAGAATTCGGGATTTTGCGAGAACACGCCGGGCCCCTTGAGGCTGGCCCATCTCCACACCGTAAGCTTCCATGTGTTGACCGAGAAGGAGTTCATGGGGACCCGGGAGAACGGCAAGCTGATTCTGAGCTGCACGAAATACGGCTGGAATTACCTCAATTTCGCGACACTGACGCCGGGGCGGACCTACTATACCCAACTCTCGGTCACGTTCATGGTGTACGGCGATCCCAATACGTATAGATTCGACACTCAGGCCAAAGTTTTCTTCGGGGACTTGGTGAACAGCACCGGAGGCCCGGGATGGGAGATCACGCCCATTCATAAGCCCTACATGGTCCGTGTGATCACAATGAAAGGCAAGAAGATCGCTCAGATCGATAACACGGACCACTTCCCCTCTGTGTACCAAGCCATGGGCGGTTGTCCGGAAGGGGCGCCCTGGAAGCCGGGCCCGACCTGGCAGCCGGGGGACGGGGTCTTCTTTGTCCCGTTCAAGCTGGTCCTGGAGCGGCTGAAGTAAGCGGGGAAGGCCGCCGCTTGTCTTGACATCGACCTCGGGCCCCCCTAGAATTCAAGTCAGCAAAGGGACACGCCCCGGCGGGGGATGAGGACGTTCTTTCTGTGAGCCGGGGATCCCGCCTTATGCCGCGACGATAGGGGCGGGGACCATGCGGAATCGAGTCCGTGCCTTTTCGGGCACTCTCCTGTTTCTGCTGCTGATTTTCTTTGCCGCGGACGCGCCCACCTCCCACAGGATTCCGGCTCTTGCACCCAGCGCCGCGCCGATTGCTGCCCGAGCCAGGCCGGACGAGTTTGCGACGCGGCTCAACGAGGCCCTGCGGCAAGAGGATCACGGACGGGCGCTCGAGCTAGTCGTGGACGATCAGGACGGTGCCGACCGGCTCTTCCTGGGGTACCTCGAAACGACCCTCGACCCGGCCCCTTCCAATGAGGGAGAGGCCGGCCCCATCGAAAAAGCCCGGTGCCTGGCCGATGTTTTTTCCCGGATCTACAACCTCGACCTCGAACGTGGCGTCGTCTCGTTCTGGGACAAGGCGGACACGGCCCGGAGACGCGAATTGCTCCCCATCCTACGCGACCATTTCGCGGCCTATCAGGAAGCCCGCTGGATGAGCCGCCAGATGCCCGAGCCCATCGATAAGAACAAACACCTCTTGGACAGATGCCTGTCCCTGGCCGAGCGCTACCGGAAGATCCCCTTCGCCAAGGGCGAACTCGAAGCCAGGCTATGGGCCGGCACCCTCGGTTCGATCGAGGGCTGGAAGACATGGCAAATGGCGAAAAGCGTTGGCGACGACGTCGTCGAGGCCTGGGCCGCCTATTATTTCGGAGGTTGGTCCGGCGAGGGACAATCCGAGTTCGCGGCGGCTCACGCCGTTGAAGCGGCCGAGCGGCTCCATCTGCCGGTGCTCCTCCAGTTCGCCCTGGCCCGCCAGGCGTGGCGGGCCCTCGCCCATGACGATTACGAAGGGCATATCAGGTATCTTCAAGAAGGTCTCCGGGTCGTCCAGGCCATCCCGGTCCGCCAGAGCATGGCCGCGAAGTCCGGCCATCAGTTCTACCCGGGGGAGGCCTGGTTCCTCAAGACCCTTTGGCGATCCTATCAGCTGAAAGGCGTCGCAGCCGGGGGGGAGCTCTTCGAGCGAGGCCGGCTCATCAGCCGCCGGTACGGCGGTGATGTCGGGGAGCTAGCCTATCTCATCGCCGCCATGCCGGAATTCGTCCGCCCGGGGATCACCGAAACCGTGGCGTCCGAGGCGGAAGCCCTGGCCCGGCGTTTGGGTCATCCCGGCTGGCTCGCGGCCTTCCTCATGACCAAGGCCGGCGGGCTCAAGGGCACGAGGGAATCGCAAGAAGCTCTCGCGGCGCTGGAGGAGGCCGCCGGGATCTACAAGGCCCTGGGGGCCCGAGGTCAATATGCGAATTGCCTGAACCAGCGGGCTTCTTTCCGAGTCCAGGCCAACGACCTCAAGGGCGCAGCGGCCGATTTCGAGAGGGCCGTCGAGATATATGACGAATTGGGCCTTGGGGAGGCTGCCCTCGGATTGCGGACCGGAGCCGGGGTATCCCTCCAGGCTCAGCCGACGCTAGCTCTGAAATTCCTGGACGACGCGCTAGCCCGGGCCAAAGCCATGAACGAACCGGGCTTCATCCGGGGCGCCTACTCGGGGCGCGGCAAGGTCCTGGCGGCCATCTCGCCGACCCAAAGCCTCGAGGATTTCAAGCAGGAACTTTGTTACTGCGAACGCCATAGGGAGAACATCGGGTATCCCGGCGAGGTCCCGGTGGCCATGAGGCTGGTGAGCCGGGCCCTGCGCCGGATGGGGGAATACCGCGAGGCAGTGGAGATGGAACAGCGGCGGGCCGAGTATTCCCGGACCGAGGGCCTGTCCGAGGCGGAAGCGGATGCCTACTTCGAATTATCGACGATCTACAGCCGCGACCTCGGCGAGCCGGCTGCCGCCGCCGAGTTCGTCGAGAGATATGTCCGGCTCCTGACCCGGCCTGGGAGAAGGCTGACCGTCAACAATTGCGACCGAATCGCGAGCGCCTACCTCTCCATCGGCCAGCCCGGGCGGGCTCTCGAGTTCTGGTCAAAGGCCCTCGATCTGGCCGCGGCGATGCCGGCCGGCGAGTATTACCTGCGGATGCTTCATTTCAACAGGGCCCGGACCTATCTCGACCTGGGAGATTATGACGCCGCGCTTTCGGAGATGGAACTGGAGGGCGGCCTGATCGAAAAGACCTTTGAAGCTTACTACGAAACGTTCTCAAGGACCGTCATCGACATCGAGGACTATCAGGCGACGTTCACGGAGATCGCATCGTCGGATGGCCAGTCTCAACGCCAGTTCCAGTCCTATGACGACCCGATCGATATCCAAAAGGCCGAATGGCACAACCGGGTCGCCATGGCCTACGCTTTGTCGGGAGACGCGGCCCGCTCGGCGGAGGCCTCGCGCCGGGCGATCGCGCTTGAGTCCGGCTCGCCGGCCGGGTCCGTCCTAGCCGACGATGACTCCGCCTTCACGCCGGGCGATGCCTTGGTCCTGGCCGGCGCTACGGACGAGGCCATCCTCTTCTTCCAGAGGAGCGTCAAACGCGCCCGGGATGTCGGGTCCCTGCCGAAACAGAGGGAATCCCTCCTGAAGCTCGGGGTGACCTATGAACGGGCCGGCCGTCTAGGCGACGCACGGCGGAGCCTGCTCGAAGCGGTCCGGATCGACCGCGAGCCACCGGGTCCGCAGGTCGGCCGGCTAGCCGAGTCGTTGCTGGCCTTGGGCTCGCTCGAGTTCCGCGCCGGCGATCTTCCGCGGGCCGAGAAGCTCCTGACAGAAGCCCGGAAGATGGCCAACCCCTACGATCTCAACCAGATCTGGCGGATCGAACGAGCCCTGGCGGCCGTCAGTGTCGCCCGAGGGAAACACGACCAGGCCAAGGGTCATTTCGAGCTTGCCTTGACCGCCCTGGAAGGGGGGCGGGAGAGGCTACGGCCGGAGGAGTTTGCCCTCCGCTTCGCATCGGACCGCCTTGGGCTCTATGACGAATACGCGTCGTATCTTGCCGGGCGGTCGATCGAGACGGGAGCTCAGGGTGACGCCGAAAAAGCCCTGCTCGTGGTCGAGCGCCGTCGTGCCCAGGCCCTTTGGGACCTGATGTCTTTGGGCTGGGCCGGCCTCCGGCCCGAGGCCGTGCCCGAGCAGTTGCGGCGCGCCCGCGCGGCCGAGGCGCGACTCGCGGCCAAACAGGCCATTCTTCGCGAACAATTCGGTCTCCCCCCCGATGAACGCCAGCCGGCGCAGATCGCCGAGCTCGAGGCGGACCTAAAGCAGGTCAGGGAAGAGCACGCCCATCTTCTGACCGCCCTGGCCCAAGGCGTTTTCCGGTTCGCATCGCCCTCGCCGCTCGCGCCCGACCTTATCGCTGAGGTCCGGAAGGGGCTCGATCCCGGCTGCGCCCTCGTCGAGTACCTGGTCACGGATGAGACGATTTACGCTTTCGTGCTTTCGCCGGCCGGCTTCAAGCTCACGCGCCTTGCCATCGGCCGCGGGGCTTTGCGCCAGGAGGTCCAGAGCCTGCTCCGGCCATTCTACCGCCTGTCGCGGGAAAGATCGGACCTCGCCCGGCTCCGCTTCGATTCCCGGACAGCCCATGAGATCTATCAACATGATCAACGTCAAGTATTATTCCCGTCCGACGACAACTATTTTTCCCGTTCTTGGTCATCTTAAGCCTTCTTGGCCGCCTGCATCCGGTAGCTCGGGATGTTCAGCTCCAGGATGATACTGTGGTGGACGAGGCGATCGATGGCCGCC
>Ga0209609_10000677_pt1 | contig 20065 bp, 10 predicted proteins | sample LakKivw325mmetaG_FD_184136 | JGI IMG/M metagenome (GOLD analysis project Ga0209609, IMG submission 184136) | Anoxic lake water microbial communities from Lake Kivu, Rwanda to study Microbial Dark Matter (Phase II) - Lake Kivu water 325m metaG... | ecosystem: Environmental > Aquatic > Freshwater... | reverse complement strand
GGGTTATAGAGTCACACCGCATTGCCCGCGATGCGGAACGTCTTTAAGCTCACACGAGGTGGCTCTGGGCTACAGGGATGATGCCGAAGATCCCTCGGTTTACATAAAGTTTAAAGTTGTTCCTGGTTCGATTCATGGTTTAAAGAGTTTTATGGCCATCCATCCGGCGGATAAACCAGTATTTTTATTAGCCTGGACGACCACGCCATGGACGTTACCTGGAAATACTGCTCTGGCTGTGGCTCCGGATGCTCAGTACAGCATAATGGAAGGCGATGATGACTACCTTATTTTAGCCACAGCACTGGCAGAAAAGGTTGGTCTGGAGGGATGTGAATCGAAAACTATTGTACCCGGCAAGGAACTGGTAGGGCTGCGGTACGAGCCGTTATATAATCCGCACAGGTTCAGTGTTGAAAGAAGGCGGTTTGGTGCTCGTGCCGCGGATGAAAATCTCTCCTATGAAATGTTGACCTTGGAACCAGCGGACGAAAATCTGACATACCGCGTAATCTCAGGGGATTTTGTATCTATGGAAGAGGGTACGGGTATCGTCCATATCGCACCTGCCTTTGGTGAAATCGATTTCGAGGCCGGGAAAAACGAAGGTTTGGATTTTGTACAGCCCATAGACCTGGATGGGAAAGTAACCGGGACTTTTTCTTTTGCCGGCAAGTTTGTTAAGGATGCTGACCCTCTTGTTCTGGAAGATCTAAAAGAGAGGGGCCTTCTGTATCGAAGTGGAAAAATTGTTCATACCTACCCCTTTTGCTGGCGCTGTGAGGCACCTCTTCTCTATTACGCGAAAAGAACCTGGTATATAAGGACATCTGTCAAGAAAGAGGCGCTTCTTTCGGGAAATGATGAGATCAGCTGGTACCCGGCGCACATAAAATACGGTCGATTCGGCAATTGGTTGGAGAACAACGTCGATTGGGCTTTCTCCAGGGAGCGTTACTGGGGAACTCCGCTTAATATATGGCATTGCTCAAAATGCGGTAATTATGAATGTGTTGGCAGCATTGACGAGCTGAAACAAAAACCGGATGTTATGGGCATGGTAGAACCGCTGGACCTGCACCGGCCTTATGCAGACGGAATTACTTTTTCCTGCAATAAATGCAAAGGTAAGATGGTTCGGCAAACAGAAGTAATCGACTGCTGGTTCGACTCAGGTGCCATGCCTTTCGCGCAATGGCATTATCCGTTCGAAAATCAGGACACCTTTAAACGTAGCTTTCCGGCGGACTTTATATCTGAAGCGGTTGACCAGACACGAGGATGGTTTTATAGCCTGCATGCTATATCGACTTTACTTTTTGAACAGTCCTGCTTTAAAAATGTAATCTGCCTGGGACATATTCTGGATGCCGAGGGCGAGAAGATGAGCAAAGCTAAGGGGAATGTGGTCGACCCGTGGTCCATTATTAACAAATACGGCGCTGATGCTTTGAGATGGTATCTATTCACATCAGCGCCCGCCGGCAATGTCCGACGTTTTTCCGGAGAGGCCGTAGGCGAAGTATTACGCAATCTACTGCTTACCTTATGGAATATATATTCATTTTTTGTTGTCTACGCAAACATAGACCAGTTCAACCCGAAATCGGCTGGTAAGCTATCGCTTTCCGATTTAGACAGGTGGGTGCTTTCCAGGCTTAATCAACTGGTGGCCGATGTAGATGTAGCGCTGGAAAATTATGACCCTACCCTGGCCGGCCGAAAGCTTGAAGTATTTATTGACGAGCTTTCTAATTGGTACGTGAGACGTAGCCGTCGACGTTTTTGGAAAAGCCAGAGCGATGCTGACAAGCTGGCAGCGTATTCAACTTTGTACCAATGTCTGGTTACCCTGTCAAAATTGCTAGCCCCTTTTATGCCTTTTATTGCCGAAGAGATTTATGGCAATCTGGTTGGGTCAGTCGAAACCGAAGCCGTGGAAAGCGTACATTTAACGGATTTCCCTGTTTCAGATCCCGCTCAAATAGACGAGAAACTTGTCGAAGCTACTAATGCCGTTATGACCGTTTGCAGTCTTGGTCGCGCTGCCAGAGCTAAAGCAAATATAAAAGTGAGGCAGCCTTTGGCCAAGGCATTGGTCAAGGTCAGGTCAGCGAGTGAAATAAAAGCGCTGAAAAAACTAAATCATCAGATATTGGACGAACTCAACGTGAAAGAGGTTGATTTCCAGGGAGCTTTAGAAAGCACTGACAGACCAGGTTATGTTTCTGCAACTGAAGGCGATTATGCAGTGGCTGTGGCAACCGAGTTATCTCCTGAATTGGAAGCTGAGGGCATAGCCCGTGAGCTGGTGAGGCGAGTGCAGACTATGCGACGTTCAGCTGGTCTGGATATAACTGACCACATAGTTACCTATTATCAAGGCGGAGATGCACTGGAGCGGGTCGTAGCAATGTTTGCCGACTATATCAAGCAAGAAACTTTGACGCTGGAGTTGGTTTCCGCTGAGTCCCCGGACGGCAGTTATACTGAGAAGTTTCGTATTTCCGGTTACAATATATCCCTCGGTATCAAGAAGGCTGGTTAAGGTGCCAGCATGTGCGGCCGTCCACCACCTTTTTAGCTACCTGGAGCAGGGCTTTGGATTAAACGGGCGGTGATTGTCTTAGTGATATTGCCCCTGACAAAAGTTATAGATACCTCATCACCAATATTAGAGTCGTGAATGGCATTTATTAATTCTTCTGCTGTAGTAACGTCCTTGCCCTTGAATTTAGTGATAACATCAAGCTCCTGTAGGCCGGCCTCGGCTGCTGGCGAGCCCGGTCTCACGTAAGCTACAACTACACCCTTATCAACGGGCAAGTGGTTAATCATAGCCACATACTGGTCGACGGTGTACAGAGTGACTCCAAGCCAGGGACGGACTATGAAGCCCTGCGTGATTAGTTGTTCGATAATTGGTAATGCCGTTTTGCTGCTTATAGCATAGCCCAAACCTTCAACTCCAACTGCAGCTACTTTGGCACTTGTAATTCCGATGACCTCACCTTTCATATTAACCAGAGGGCCACCGCTATTACCAGGGTTGATAGCTGCCGACGTTTCTATTAAGTCGTCCAGAGTCTGTCCCTGTTCTACGTCGAGAGACACCTTCAGACCGCTTACTGTACCTTCCTTTGCCCTAATTCCTTCACCCAAAGGATTGCCCAGGGCTACTACCCAGTCCCCAACTCTTAGCTTGGTCGAGTCACCGATACCGGCGGCCGGCAAGTCTGTAGCGTTGATTTTAATAACGGCCAGATCTGTTAAAGCGTCTGTATGTATGTTGTTGGGATTCGCCTCGAATGTCCTGCCGTCGCTGAGTTCGACGGTGACCTTTTTTGCTCCCTCAACAACATGGTTATTGGTCACTATAATGCCGTCTTTGTCTACAATCCAGCCCGAGCCGGCTCCTTTCTGAGTCAACGGTGTGTGAAATATGTCCAGCGTAACTACCTCGGTATTTATGGCAACTACCGACGGATAGACCTTTTCTACCACATCGGCAATGCTGGGTAATAGAAGTGCTTCGGTCTGTGGTTGGGGTGGTAACCACCCTGTATCTAGTGGCTGCTTGGGTGTGGTTGTTGCCGGCGCCTGATTTTGTGGAAGTGTCGGCACCGTCCTCGGTACCGTAATAATGCAGCTCGCCATGATTAATACTAAGCACAATAGTAAGAAAACTATAAAAACTCGTTTCATTTTCCCTTCCTGATTAAAGTGCGGGAATTTTAGCACAAACGTTATCTGTCAACAAGAAATCTTTGCCTCCTGAGACTTGGCACATAGTTAATGTATGATATACTGATGAGACGAATACATTGTCGCTGAATTTACCATTAGCAATTTTCTTTTCTGGCCGGAGTCACGCAAATGGAAATACGAATACTGGGTGCGCACAGTGGTGAAGGCAAAGGATTGCGAATGGCGTCCGTACTTATAGATAGTGTCCTGGCATTGGATGCCGGTGGTTTGACTTCAAGCCTTTCACTCTCCGAACAGGAGAAAGTAAGGGTTGTTTTGTTAACGCATCACCACTTTGACCATAGTCGTGACCTGGTTACTCTGGGAGCGAACGGCTACCATTTTCAGGCTCAGGTTGAGATTTTTGGTTTGAGTGATACTCTTGAAATCCTTAACGATTGTCTTCTTGACGGTAAAATGTATGCAGATTTCTCAAAATGGCCCTCAACGGACAGGCCATTTCTGAATCTTAAAGTCATTAAGCCGCTAAAGCAAAGAAATATAGAGGGCTATGAGGTGTTACCGGTGCCGGTACAACATTCAGTGCCTGCAGTAGGCTTTCTGGTCAGGTCCAAGGAGGGTAAGAGTCTGTTCTATACGGGAGATACGGGTCCCGGACTGGATGAGTGCTGGGAACGTATTTCTCCTCAATTGCTGATAATTGAGGTTTCAGGACCCAATAAAACTCAGGATTTTTTAAAAAGCGTTGGGCATCTATCGCCAGAGCTACTTATGGAAGAGCTTGCCAGGTTTAGGCGGATTAAGGGATATTTGCCGAGGGTAATAGTTAATCACGTTCCACCGGCGTTCCAAAAAGAAATACGGGATGAAATTAAAAAAGTGGCCCGGGAGCTTAAAACTAATATAGATATAAGCCATGAAGACATGAAGGTTAATATATAATTATCCTTCCCCCCAGACTGGGTGAGGGGGAAGGATAATTATATAGCTTCGTGGTTCGATGATTATTTCTCTACGTACTCTACCTTAGGCAAATGGGTTAAAGCCTCTTTCACCTTCTCCTCAGGATAGTCGTAGTCCTGTAGCTTACCGCTAAGAAACTCATCGTATGCGGCCAGGTCGAAGTGTCCATGCCCGCTGAGTGCGATGAGTATGGTCTTGGATTCTCCGGACTTCTTGCAGGCCAGTGCCTCGTCTATGGCTACTCTAATGCCGTGGTTCGGCTCCGGCGCGGGAATGATTCCCTCGGTTCTAGCGAACTGCACGCCGGCCTGGAAGGTTGCCACCTGTGGTACTGCCTTGGCTTCGACAAATCCCAGCTTGTGAAGATGGCAGATTATCGGTGCCATGCCGTGGTAACGTAGACCGCCAGCATGAATTCCGGGTGGTATGAAGGTGTGGCCTAGCGTATACATTTTAGCAATTGGCGCCATTCCAGCTACATCACCGTAATCCCATGTATAAGGACCTTTAGTCACGCTGGGACAGGCTTGCGGTTCTACGTTGATGATGCGCAAGTTTGGCTTTTTACCCGTTATTTTATCCTTGACGAATGGCAGGTACATACCCGCAAAGTTGCTGCCGCCACCGATACAGCCTACGATGATATCGGGATAGAGGCCGGCCTTCTCCATCTGCTTTTTAGCTTCTTCGCCGATAATCGTTTGATGGAGCAGAACAGAGTTGATGACGCTGCCTATGGAATAATAAGTGTCATCGCGGGGACCAGCATCCTCAATTGCCTCGCTGATGGCGATACCAAGACTACCAGGTGAGTTGGGGTCTTCCTCTAGAATTTTGCGCCCTATTTGGGTATCCTGGCTAGGACTGGCCACACACTTGGCTCCCCAGGTCTCCATCAGAATGCGACGATACGGCTTCTGGTTGTAGCTCACCCTGACCATATAGACTTTGCACTCTAAGCCGAAGAAAGCGCAGCCCATTGATAGGGCGCTGCCCCACTGGCCGGCACCGGTCTCGGTGGCAAAGCGCTTAATTCCATCTTGCCTGGCGTAATAAGCCTGGGCCACAGCCGTGTTCAGCTTGTGGCTGCCGGCTGGGCTGACGCCTTCATATTTGTAGAAGATTTTAGCTGGTGTATCGAGTGCCTTCTCCAGCCGATAGGCACGGATTACTGGTGTTGGCCTCCACAGTTTGTAGATATCCAGCACCTCATCCGGAATTTCGATATCATGCTCTGTGCTGAACTCCTGCTCCTGCATACCTTTGGAGAAGAGTGGAGGAGGCAATGGAGTAGGCTGGCCTGTCCCCGGATGTAGCAATGGCGGCAGAGGTTTAGGCAGGTCCGGCAGGACGTTGTACCAAGTTGTTGGCATTTCCTTTTCGGTTAAAATAATTTTGGTCTCTTTACCTTTCATTTCTCTCCTTTCAGATTTGTAATTAATTTTGTTATCTTAAACATAATTACTGGCCCTCAGCGGGCCACATCCATCCTTTTATTGCCATATATATAACCTCCTTCAAAATATAAAGCCTCTCGCCTAAGGGGCGAGAGGCTCAATTTTCGCGGTGCCACCCTTATTGGTCTTTCGACCATCTCATCAGGTACCACTACGTATTATAGCGATACCCTGGGTTTTAGTAACGCTACCCTCTGCGTCAAAGCCTACTTGTGCTGATTCAGCCTTTCGGTTTGCAGCTCCCCGGTCCATTCAGCCTTTGCGCCGACGTCAGCTTTCACCTGGCCTGACTCTCTTTAGCTTCGCTTAAAGGCTTACTAGTCCTGTTCTTCGCCTTTACCTTATTAAATTGGCAAGTATTCTAAGTGTTTATCTGAGATTTGTCAAGTTTCATTCAATTCTATCGGTTGACATATTGGATTGAATAGAGTAGAAATGAAGCAAGAGGTAAGTTCCATCTGTAATCACAATAGTGTGAGTCTATTTATAGGAGGTGGAAGATGAAGGACGTGGACAAGGGTACCGGACAGCTTGTTAGGGAGATTGAACAATTACGACACAAAATCGCCGAACTGGAAGCGTCGGAGACCGAACGCAGAAATATCCAGGAACAGTTACAGTTATCAGAAAGTAAATATAGGGCACTAGTAGATAATGCCAACGAAATTATTGTTGTAGTCCAAGATAACATGTCCAAATTCAGTAACCGCAGAGCCGTGGAGATCACCGGTTATTCTGAAGAAGAGCTAACTTCGAGGCCTTTCGTTGAATTTGTCCACCTGGATGATCGTAAAACTGTATTGGAGAATTATTCTAAGAGGCTCAGTGGAGATAAGTCGACCCCCATGTTGCCCGTGAGGATTTTAGACAAAAGTGGAAATGTAAAGTGGATTGAATTCTCATGGTCTCAGTTAATATGGGAAGGAAGACCGGCTCTCATGTATTTAGTCAACGATGTTACCGAGTGGAAGAAGATGGAACAGACCTTGGTAGCAAGCGAAGCCAAATATAGGGACCTTGCTGAGAGCATAACGGACGTCTTCTTCGCCCTGGATGAAAATTTAACGTATACATACTGGAATAAGGCCAACGAGAAACTTACAGGTATCGCAGCCAAAGACGCACTGGGCAAGAACATAAATGACCTTTTCTCAGACAATGAAGCTACGAGGATGGCTATAAATATGTATCGAAGGGCTCTGGCAACCAAAGAGCCGCAACATTTCTTTAATGATTATTCTCTAGGTGACAGGGAATACGTTTTTGATATCAGTGCCTATCCAACAGCCAGCGGGCTCTGTGTTTATGTTAAAGATATGACCGAGCGCAGGAAACTGGAAAAGGCGCTACAGGAAAGTGAACAGTATTATCGCCATATATTCGATAGTGCCCCATTTGGAATCGGTTTTTCCTCTATCGATGGAAAGGTTGTGACCCTTAACAAGGCAATGGAGACAATTACCGGATACTCGGCTGAAGACTTCGCTAAGGTCAACCTGGCGGATACTTACGTTAATAAGGACGACAGAGAGCCATTATTACAGGCGCTAAGACAACATGGTGGGATTACGGATTACCCGGTTAAACTCAGGCGTAATGACGGCACTACTTATGATGCGTTATTAACCGCGAGATTGACAAAAATCGGCGATAAGGAGTTCGTTCAAACAATATGCAACGATGTCACCGAGCGTAAACTGGCTGAAGATAGACTTCAAGAAAGCGAAGCCCGATATCGTGCTCTGGTTGAGTTGTCGCCTGAGGCTATTTTCGTAGCCAGCGAGGGCAAGCATGTTTTTATCAATAGTGCCGGGCTCAAATTATTCGGTGCCTCAAGTCCAGACCACATACTCGGGAGACCGGTCATGGATTTCATCCACCCTGACTATCGTGAAGTTGTCTCCCAGCGGATGAGTGAGTCGATGGATACAGGCATCGAAGCTCCAGCTATAGAGGAGAAGTTCCTCCGACTTGATGGTACAGGGATTTATGTGGAAGTAAGGGCAGCTCCTCTAGTTTACCAGGGCAAACCGGCGATGCAGGCAGTTGTCCGCGACATATCTGAGCGCAAGCGGGCTGAGGAAGCCTTGCGTCGCTCGGAACAGAATTTTCGTGCTTCGATAGAAAATTCGCCCTTAGGCATACGCATCATCGATAGAGACGGCAAAGCACTTTATGCCAACCGGGCTCTACTGGATATCTATGGCTACGATAATCTCGAGGAGCTGGAGGCCGTACCCAGAAAACAACGTTATACTCCTGAAGGTTATAACGAGCATACGGAAAGGGTCAAGAAGAGGAAACGTGGTGAATACGTCCCTGACAATTATGAAATCAGCATCGTGCGTAAAGATGGGCAAGTTAGACATTTAGCAGTATCCCGCGGGGAGGTTTTGTGGAACAGTGAACGGCAATTTCAGATGGTATATCAGGACATAACTGAGCGTAAGCTGGCGGAAGAGCAGTATCGGACTATTATTCACGGTGCTATGGATGGTTTCTGGCAGGCGGACATGCAGGGGCAGTTTTTGGATGTTAATGATGCCTACTGTAGTTTGATAGGTTACAGCCGGAATGAGCTGATGAATATGAGAATCGCCGATGTCGAGGTAACAGAGGATCTAAGCGACATAGCCAAACACATGGAGAGAATAAAGAAAATTGGATATGATCGGTTTGAAACCCGGCACCGCTGTAAGAATGGCGAGATAATCGATGTAGATATTAGTGCGAACTTTTCACCTATGTATGGTGGACGAATGTTCACATTTATCCGTGATATCACACAGCGCAGAAAGATGGAGGAATTAGTTAAGGAGAGCGAAGCCAGATTCCGCTCAATTGTGGAGACTACGAGAGAATGGATCTGGCAGATGGATTTGGATGGCAAGATGACTTACAACAATCCAGCGTTCAGGGAAATTTTAGGCTACGATCAGGAAGAGTCAATTGGGCGTAATACTCTGGATTATATGCATGGTGAGGACCGTCAAAGGGTAGAGCAAATGCTGCAGCAACTGATACCTGAAAAGCGCGGCTGGACCAATCTGGTTATACGATGGTGTCATAAGGATGGTAAATGGCGTTGGTTGGAAAGCAATGCAGTTCCAATTCTTGATTCTAAAGGTCAGATGTTGGGGTACCAGGGAGCAGACAGGGATATCACAGAACGCAAAATGGCTGAGGCACAACTACAACAGGAAAAAGATAGAGCACAGCGATATCTCGATATTGCTGGAGTTATCTTGGTTGCTAACGATGCCGATGGTAGGGTCCAGATGATAAACAAAAAGGGATGTGATGTTTTAGGTTACGAACAAGAAGATATAATCGGTAAGAATTGGTTTGACAACTTCTTACCGGCGAGCGTCAGGCATGAGGTTAAGACCGTTTTTAAGAAATTAATGGCAGGTGAAGTCGAGCCGGTTTCTTACTTTGAAAATCGTGTTCTGACAAAAAACGGAGAAGAGAGAATAATCGCCTGGCATAATGTCATTATGAAGGACTTAACCGGTGATATTATTGGAACGCTCAGCTCAGGTGAAGACGTTACCGAACGCAAAAAATCTGAGAGTAGAGCCAGTATACAACACGACCTCAGTATAAAGCTGGGCGCTGTAGACAACTTAGATGAAGCGCTGCGAATATGCCTTGATGCTGCCCTTAAAATCTCCGAGTTGGATTGTGGCGGCATTTATCTTGTGGATGGCGAATCTGGAAGTTTGGATTTGGCGTATCATAAAGGATTGTCTGCCGAGTTTATTAAGAGCGCGTCCCATTATGAGGCGGATTCAATTAACGTCCGTTTAGTAATGGCGGGCAAGCCGATTTACTCGCGGCATAAAGAGCTCGGCATACCGTTGGATGTGGTAAAACAATGTGAGGATCTGCGTGCCATGGCTGTTTTGCCAATTTTTTACGAGAATCACACTATAGGCTGCCTCAACGTAGCTTTGCGTACCTTGGATGAAGTTCCCGTTTCTTCGCGTAGCGGGCTCGAAATGATCACAGCTCAAATCGGTAGCCTAATCGGACGCATAAAATCGAGGCAGGAATTGGAAAAATCCGAAGAACGCTACCGCCTGCTAGCTGAAAACGTCAGGGATGTTATTTGGGCCACGGATATGGATTTTCGATTTACCTATGTAAGTCCGTCAGTGAAATATCTTGGCGCCCGCACAGCTGAAGAGGTCATGTCTCTTTCCTTAGGAGAGCTATTGACACCATCTTCGCAAAAACTCGCTATGAAGACCTTCGCAGAGGAGTTGGCCGTCGCCAATATGAAACCATATGACCTTACCAGGTCTCGTACGTTAGAGATAGAGTTAGTGCGGGCTGACGGCTCTATTTTATGGGCAGAGCTGAAAATGAACTTCATGCGGGAGCCTGGCGGCCGACCTGTCGGTATATTGGGTGTCATGCGAGATATCACCGAGCGCAAAAAGGCGGAGGAGGAAAGAACAGAATTTGAACTTAAGGCTCAGCTCGCGAGCCATCTGGCTTCGGTGGGCGAGTTATCTGCCGGCGTCGCTCATGAAATCAACAATCCGTTGACCGGCGTCATCGGCTATGCTGAACTGCTGATGCAGGAGGACGTACCAGAGCATATTAAAAAAGATTTGGAGATAATACATGACGGGGCTCAGCGGGTGGCTAGTATCGTTAAGGGGTTGCTCAAGTTTGCTCGACAAACCCGACCCGAGAGACTGCCAGTCAATATTAACGAGATTATTGATATTGTTTTACGTCTCCGTGCTTATGAACTCGAGACGAATAATATTAAAGTGGTTACCGACCTTGCTGATGACCTTCCTGTGACTGTCGCCGACCCGGGTCAACTCCAGCAGGTATTCCTCAATTTAATAATAAATGCTGAAACGGAAATGAAACTGGCTCATGGTAAAGGAAAGCTAGTAATTAAGACGGATTACACAAGCAACAATATCAGGATATCCTTTAAGGACAGCGGCCCTGGCATAGCCAAGGAAAACCTGAAGAAGATATTCGATCCCTTCTTCACCACGAGGGAAGTTGGCCACGGGACGGGGTTAGGACTAAGCATCTGTCATGGCATCGTCAGCGAACATGGCGGTAAGATATATGCCGAAAGCCAATTGGGTAAGGGAGCCACGTTTGTCGTGGAATTGCCAATCATCTCCGAACGTAGGCGTGCAACGAAAATGTTAAAATCAAGGCGCACGTCCAAAGTGCGGACCAAAGCTAAAATACTGGTAGTGGATGATGAACTGGTAGTAAGACAGCTATTAAGTCAGATTCTGGAAGGGGAGGGCTATAAAGTAGAGACCACGGATGACGGCAGGGAGGCCTTGAAAAGAATTACGCAAAACGGTTACGACCTCATAATGCTTGATGTGAAATTGCCGGGATTAAGCGGAAGTGAACTATACGAACGCATTCGCCAGACTTCATTATCTTTGTCAAGGCGAGTTGTCTTCATTACCGGTGATATTATGGCGGCTGATACTGAGTCTTTTCTCAACAGGACAAAGGTGCCGTTTATACCCAAACCTTTTAACATCAAGCAATTAAAAGCGGACGTGAGACGCTTCCTGACTACGCGTCACCCACGGAAAACTGCCAGATCGAGAATCGGTAATCCTAGTCATAAACAAATAAAGATATTGAAAAATACACGGACGGTTGGGCGTTAGTTCTAGGATTTAGTGCCTTTTAAATAGGCATCTATTGATGCAGCAGCTCGTTTACCTGCGCCCATGGCGCTTATAACCGTAGCTGAACCGGTGACGACGTCACCCCCGGCCCAGACCCTCTCTTTTACCGTTTTTCCCGTCTCCTCGTCGGCTACCACAGTGCCGTTTTTTCTTGTCTCCAAACCTATCGTGGTTGATGGAATCAAGGGATTGGGCGTCGTACCCAGAGCCACGACGGCCACATCGACTTCGATGGTGAATTCGCTGCCTTCTTTAATTATGGGCCGCCGTCTGCCGCTGGCGTCCGGTTCACCAAGTTCCATCTCGTAGCATTCAACGGCTGTAATCCAGCCCTTGTCATTACCTATAAACTGTTTTGGATTGACCAGGTATTTAAATATAATGTCTTCTTCCTCAGCATTTTCTACTTCCTCGCGTCGCGCCGGCATCTCCACTTTAGAGCGCCGATATAGGATATAGACCTCGTCAGCACCAAGTCTGAGAGCACAACGAGCCGCGTCCATGGCGACGTTGCCACCACCGATTACGGCCACCTTCTTTCCTATCTTAATTGGAGTATCGTACTCGGGGAAGAGATAGGCCTTCATCAGATTCACACGCGTTAAAAACTCGTTGGCCGTGAATACCCCATTTAAGTTTTCACCGGGTATGTTCAGCAACATCGGTAAGCCGGCGCCTGTACCCAGAAAAACTGCCTTATAGTCGCTGTTAAGCAATTCATCAACAGTCGCCAGTTTACCCATGACTGAATTAAGCCTGATGTCTACGCCCAAAGATTTAACGAAATCTACTTCTTCCCCGACAATGGCCTTGGGCAATCTGAACTCGGGTATTCCGTATACCAGTACACCGCCGGCGACGTGGCTCGACTCGAACATAGTTACCTGATGGCCCATTCTGGCTAAGTCTGCAGCGCAGGTTAGACCTGCCGGGCCAGAACCAACCACAGCTACCTTTTTGCCCTTCGGAGGTGGATCCTTGGCAGACGGAGCCTTCTGGGATTTGTGTTCGCGCTCCCAGTCTGCGACGTATCTTTCAAGCCGGCCTATGGCAATCGGTGCTTTCTTCTTCCCCAGCGTACAGGCCTCCTCGCATTGTGACTCCTGAGGACAAACCCTACCACAGATGCCAGGAAGCGCGTTCTTGCTCTTCAATATCCTTACAGCCTCAGGCATGTTGTTTTCGCGTACCGCCTTAATAAAATCGGGGATATCGACGTTTACAGGACAGCCGCTAATGCACGGATGTTTGGGACATTGAATACATCGGACGGCTTCCTGGAGCGCCATGTCCAGTGTATAGCCTGTAGCTACCTCATCGAAATTCCGTGCCCTTACCTTTGGCTCCTGACGGGGCATAGGTACTCTATTCAGGTCAATCTTTGGTTTGGTTTTTTCTTCCAACTTTATTCTCCGGTCAAGCCATGGCGCGCTTTCCATAAATCAAACGAGCGCTTCTCTTCATCACAAAATATTCTCTGGCGGGTAAATAATAGATCCCAGTCAACATGATGCCCGTCGAATTCAGGTCCATTGACGCACACAAACTTGGTTACACCATCTATGGAGACACGACAGCAGCCGCACATACCGGTGCCATCGACCATGACGGCATTAAGACTAACTATGGTGGGAATTCCGAAAGGTTTGGTAGTTAACGAACAGAATTTCATCATTATCGCCGGGCCTATAGCAACAACACGGTCTATTGTATTGCCTCTCTCCAGAACTTCCTTGAGTGGTTCGGTAACCATGCCCTTCCTAGCATAGGAGCCGTCATCGGTAGTCACTATCAGTTCGTCGCTCACGCTCCGTAACCGCTCTTCCCAGAAGAGAAGGTCTTTGTTTCTGGCGCCCATTATGGTGATAACCTCGTTGCCAGCTTGTTTAAGGGCCCTGGCTATGGGATACACAGGGGCCACTCCAACCCCGCCACCGACACATACAACAGTGCCGTACTTCTCTATTTCTGAGGGTATTCCCAAGGGGCCGCTCAAGTCCAATATGTGGTCGCCGCTATTGAGGGAAGATAATTTATATGTGGTAGTCCCAATTTTCATTGCAACTAGGCTGAGGGTACCTTTTTTGTCATTCCAATCAGCTAGAGTGAGCGGAATGCGTTCACCTACCTCGTCAACTCGAATGACAACGAACTGGCCGGCTTTAGCCTTTTTGGCTACGGCCGGTGCGTCGACTTCCATGAAGTCAACCACGGGACATAGCTTTTCTTTAGCTATAATCTTGAACACAACTGCCCCCCAGTAAGACAGATTACCTTTTTATTACGTGCGAACCAAACCAGTAGCAATCTTGGGTTCCGGGCTGGCCACCATTCGGGCAACCATAAATCTCAGGTCACAACCCATGCATCGTTTGGCTTCTTCCTGTCCAAGTTCATCATTAAAACCAAGTTCTACCTGGTTAAATTCACCAATCTGTTTAGAGGGCTTTTCCGTTGGCATCACCTGACGCCGTCGTTGCGCGAAGTTATCGATTCTGCCTACTCGTGGCACACCATCAGATACCGGTGCTAAAACTTCAGTTGTATTTCCTGTCCCGCCCAGGTACCGGTCAATAGATGCGGCTGCCTGTCTGCCTGCAGCTACGCCTTGAATAAAGGACTCTTTTCCGGCCGCCGAATCGCTGACAGTGAATGCGCCTTTTCTAGTCTTGCCCAAACTTGCTTTTGTGTTTTCCGTAAAAATATCGGTTGCCAGTATAACATCGAATTCTTTTTCAAACAACTCGTCAACTGATTTTATTTTCGACTGCGTCTTTATTTCAATACCCAGATTAGCCAGGCCTTCTATCTCGGCATCAAGGACATTAAGTGGCAGGACATAATCCGGAAGAGCTCGCATCATGCCTCCAGGCTGACTGGAACTCTCAAAGACGGTTACGGCATGGCCGCCCTTTTTAGCCAGATAATAAGCAGCAGTCAGTCCAGCGGGTCCAGAGCCAAGAACGGCTATTCTCTTGCCCGAGGCCACACCCTTTGGCGGCTCTGCACTTCCATATTTTTCAGAACGCTCAATTGCAAAGCGTTCCAAGGCTCTTATGGCGACGGGCTGGTCCAGGTCGCCGCGACGGCAGGCGCCTTCCGCTCCACAAGGGTGTTCGCAGATCAGGCTGCAGACAGCGGCAAACGGGACGCTTTCTCGAATAACGGCTACGGCCTCATTATATTTCTTTTCTCTGATAAATCGGATAAATCGCGGCACGTCGACCCTAGCGGGACAATGATATTTACAGCGAATTGAAAGGACTTCACGCTCTGTCCCACGTGTCCATTCCTCGCCACGATCCATAAGGGCACCCGTAGGGCATACCTCCACACATGAGCTACAGAATGTACATCCCGATTTAATAAGCGGCTTTCCGAAGGCACCACCAATATATGTGTTAGCTCCACGGAGATTAAAGGCAATGGCTTCGAAGCCTAACACTTCCTGGCAGACTCTAATACATCGGCCGCAGAGAATGCACAGATTGTTGTTGCGTACTATGAACGGATTCTCCATTTCTACGGGCAATCCCTTCGGAGTATAAGGATAGGCCATTGTGTCAAGACCAATGAAATCGGCCACTTTTTGGAGTTCGCAATGTCTATTCTTAGGGCAGGTAACGCAGCGCTCTGTCACTGCGACATTTCGCAGACATATATCGAAAGGTTGACAACGCTCTTTTCGCCAACAGGTAAGACATTCGTGAGGATGCCTGGCCAACATTATTTCAAGAATTTCCCGGCGCAGGCAATTAACTTCTGGCGTATCACTTCGGACTATCATACCTTCGGCTGCTGGCTCGCTGCATGCTGTGACTGTGCCACGTCTGCCTTCTATTTGAACCTGGCATAACCTGCAGGCGCCCCAGGGAAGCTTTATATCTCGGAGTGCGCACAAATTCGGTATATAAATACCGGCATCGAGTGCCGCCTCCAGGATTCTTTTGCCCTTGGTTGTTTTGACCTTTATGCCATCTATTGTTAAATTAATCGTTTCCATTTTCGTTTCCACTTAGGTTGTGCCAACGGGTATCGGTTCTTTAGGTACGTTGATATGCTCGCCTGTCACTTTTACCACTGCACTGAAGCGCTCCGGACATTTCTCAAGGCAAGTAGCGCATTTAATACATTTCTCTTGGTCTATGACGTGAATTAATCTTTTACCGCCGCTGATTACCTCAACAGGACAGGACCGGGCGCAAATGCCACAGCCTGCGCATTTATCCGGTAATATATAGAAAGTAATAAGAGCCTTGCATACCAGTGCCGGGCACTTCTTTTCGATAATGTGAGCCTCCCACTCCGGACGGAAGTATTTAATGCTGGATAGAACCGGATTAGGAGCAGACGTTCCAAGACCGCAAAGTGACCCGTTCTTAATCGTTTCGCCAATGTCCAGTAGCTTTTGTATGTCATCGGCCTCGCCTTCACCTCGTGTTATCCTCTCCAGGATATCACTCATAAGAGGTAATCCTTCGCGGCAGGGCACACATTTGCCACAGGACTCGTCACGACAGAACTCGACGAAATATCTGGCGACGTCCACCATGCATGTATCTTCATCCATCACTACCATTCCGCCAGAGCCCATAATAGAGCCCGCCTTAGTCAGTGTCTCAAAATCTACAGAGGTATCTAGCAAGGTATAAGGCAGGCAACCTCCGGACGGGCCACCGGTTTGAATTGCCTTGAAAGGTTTCTCCTTGGGTATGCCACCGCCAATTTCATAGATTATCTGCCGCAAATTAATTCCCATTGGGACTTCAATTAATCCAGGACGCTCAATCTTACCTGTCAAAGCGAACGTTTTTGTTCCTTTACTTGTCTCGGTACCGTAGCCCGCATACCAGTCGCCGCCTCTGGTAATAATAGTTGGGACATTGGCGAAGGTCTCCACATTGTTCAAAGATGTGGGTAGTCCCCACAATCCTGATGCTACGGACCTGGGCGGTCTAACTCTGGGCATTCCTCGCTTGCCCTCTATTGAATACATCAAGGCGCTGCCTTCGCCACAAACAAAGGCGCCGGCGCCCTGCATGATATTTACATTAAAACTGAAATCTGTTCCAAGGATATTTTCCCCCAAAAGACCCACTTCTTTAGCCTGCCCTATGGCTATCTGGAGTCTTTTCACCGCCAGCGGGTACTCGGCGCGGACATATATGTATCCATTGGGCGTGCCCACGGCATAACCAGCAATTGACATGCCCTCAAGAACGGAGTGGGGATCACCCTCGAGCACGGAGCGGTCCATGAAGGCTCCCGGATCTCCTTCGTCTGCGTTGCAGACCACAAACTTGGGCGTTGCTTTGCTATGTCGAGCTTCCTCCCATTTTTTCGAAGTAGGAAATCCGGCTCCACCTCGACCGCGCAAACCGGATTTTTCTACGACTTTGATGACGTCCTCGGGTTGCATAGCCAGCGCTCGGTGCAATCCGTCATAACCGTCTTTAGCAATGTAGTGGTTGATATCCTCTGGATTTATGTGGCCGCAGTTGCGAGTTGCTATCCTCACCTGTGGTTTAAGCATCGGATGTTCGTAAAAATTAGGTATTCCGGCAAAGCTGCCTTCGCCGAAATTACCAAGTGCCAGGTCAGGGCGTGGATTATCATTTACCAGGTAATCTTCTATTAATTGGATTGCTTTTTCCGGCGTAACCTGGCAGTACGAGATTCTGGGGTGACCCGGCCTGACGATGTCGACTATTGGTTCCAGATAGCATAGGCCAATACAACCTACAGGTATAATATTAGCTTGTATACCGCGCCTTTTCAGTTCATTCTCGATGGCCTTTAAAACCGAGTTAGCGCCGGCGGCTATGCCGCAGGTAGCCAATCCTACGAGAATTAGAGGCTTATCGCTTTCCCACAAGCCCCGCCATTCTTTAACTGCTTTATTCCGTAATTCCTCAAAATTCATGCTAGCCCCTTAAGTTACTACTAGTTAAATTTGTCCAGTATATCTTTGGTTTTGGCCGTGGTTACGTTTCCGTAAACCTGTTCATCCACTACGATAACTGGTGCCAGAGCACAGGAGCCGAAGCAGCGTACCTCTTCCAGGCTGAACTTGCCGTCGGTTGTTGTTTTGCCGGGTGCAATATGAAGCTCGCGTTCCAATGATTCTACCAGGCTGTCGGCACCGCGGACATGGCAGGCGGTGCCAAGGCATACCTTTATCATATGCTCTCCGGGTTTAATAAAACGAAATTGAGAATAGAAGCTGGCCACCCCATAAACAACATTTTGAGATACCCCGGCTACTCGTCCGATTTCTTCCATGGCCTCCTGAGGTAGGTAACCAAATTTCCCCTGTATTGCCTGAAGGGCCGGTATCAGAACCACCTGCCGCCCTTTGAAGGGGGCAAGTATTTCCCTTATTTGTTCCCTCGTATCAGTTGACATCAATAATGACCTCCGAACGTCAACGGCGAGCCTTTTTGTTTCTTCGCACTCGTTCGATTCTTACGGCTGAAACCTTAAACTCCGGTATTTTGGCAACCGGGTCGACCGCCGTATTAGTTAATATATTGGCTGCACTCTCAGCAAAATGAAAGGCCATATAGGCGACTTTCGGTGGAGATTTCTCACTTATTTTTGCCTTGGCCGTTACCTCGCCACGGCGAGAGATTACCTTGACTTTGTCACCGTCCTTTATTTTCAGCCTGGATGCGTCGGTTGGATTGATTTCAACGAATCCTTCGGGCTCAAGGTTGTTCAGACCGGCAACTTTGCGTGTCATGGTGCCAGTATGGTAATGGTACAGGTTTCGCCCTGTGGTCAGCACCATCGGATATTCCTTGTCAGGTAGTTCTGCAGGCGGTTTGTACTGCAATGGTGCGAATTTTCCCAGACCGCGGACAAATCTGTCTATGTGTAGAATCGGAGTACCCGGGTGGTCTTCAGTCGGGCAGGGCCACTGCAGGCCGCCTTCTTCCAGGCGCTCGTAAGTTATACCTCCATAGCTGGGCGTCAATCTGGCGATTTCTTCCATTACCTCAGACGGACTCTCATAGTCGAAATCTTTGCAGGACATTTCTTTGGCCAGCCGACATAAAATCCACCAATCGGGCATTGCATTGGGAAGCGGTTCTATCGCTCTTCTCACCCGTTGTATACGACGCTCGGTGTTAGTAAAGGTGCCATCCTTCTCGGCGAAGCTAACAGCTGGCAGAACAACGTCAGCTAGCTGGGCGGTTTCGGTCAAAAACATATCCTGGACAACCAGAAATTCGAGATTTTTAAGCGCTTTCTCGGTGTGATTTGCATCCGCATCGCTCAGTATGGGATTTTCGCCTATTATATAGAGCGCCTTGATTTTCCCGTCATACGCAGCGTCTAACATCTCTGTTAGAGTTAGTCCGGGGTCTGGATTTAAATCGGTTCTCCAGGCAATTTCAAATTTCTTTTGTATATCGGGATTGTCCACCCTTTGATAACCGGTGTAGACGTTGGGCAAGGCACCCATGTCACAGGCGCCTTGCACATTATTCTGCCCTCGTAGCGGATTTACGCCCGCTGAAGGTCTACCTACGTTGCCGGTTAGCATGGCTAGGTTGGCCACGGCTAATACATTGTCAGTGCCGTGACTATGCTGGGTAATTCCCATGGCATAAATTATACTTGCCGGTTTACATGTGGCGTACAATCTGGCTGCCTCAATCAGAGCATCTCGTGGCACGCCTGTAACATTTTCCACGAAATCAAGTTCAAAACTATTCAGCGATTCCTTAAAGGCATTGAAGTTATCGCAGTATTCATTGATGAAGCTCAAGTCGGCCAGTCCTTCGTCGACTATAACTTTCATCATACCCATAAGCAGAGCCACATCGCTGCCCGGGTTATGTCTCAACCAAACATCAGCGTGACGGCAGAGTTCGATTTCCCTGGGATTAATAACGATAAGCCTGCCGCCATCGCGTACAGCCTTTTTTATCTCCAGACCAATTACCGGATGCCCAGAAGTTGTGTTGCTGCCGACAACCAGTACGCAGGCAGCATCTCTAATTTCATTTATAGAATTAGTCATAGCACCACTACCGAAACTGGCGGCCAGACCGGCCACCGTCGGTGCATGTCAGAGACGGGCACAATGGTCTATATTGTTCGTTTGCATAATCATTCGGGTAAATTTTTGTGCTAGGTAATTTTCTTCGTTAGTACATTTTGCCGAAGAGACAAAAGCAAATTGGTCTCCCTTATATTTATCAAGTTTATCGGCAACTGTTTTTAACGCATCGTCCC
>Ga0209609_10000676_pt1 | contig 20084 bp, 19 predicted proteins | sample LakKivw325mmetaG_FD_184136 | JGI IMG/M metagenome (GOLD analysis project Ga0209609, IMG submission 184136) | Anoxic lake water microbial communities from Lake Kivu, Rwanda to study Microbial Dark Matter (Phase II) - Lake Kivu water 325m metaG... | ecosystem: Environmental > Aquatic > Freshwater... | reverse complement strand
CGGTGCAAGGCAAGCAGAGGACCACGCTTTCAAGCGTGGGTGAATGTATTATTATTCACGCAATGCGTGTATGTATTAGTGCCACGGGCTTGCCCGTGGGAATCTACTTGCATCGAGCTCTATTCATTTGATACATTATATAGAATTTATGGTGAACCAATCCTCCACGCTCACTGTTCCCAATGATATATCTTATTTACCTGCCATTCAGGCGTATGCATTGGAAATAGCAGAGAAACTTGGTTTTCAAAAGATGGATATTCAGATGATGCTCCTTGCATTAGAAGAGGCCATAGTTAATGTAGTAAAACATGCCTTTGAGCCATCGGAAAGAGCTACATATCAGGTCATCTTTGAACCAATCTCATCGGGACTCAAGATCATTATCAAAGATAAAGGCTTACCCTACGCTCCAAGTCTGGTTCCGGAATATGTTGCCCCAACAGGTCTTGACGATATCCCCGGTACCGGTCTTGGCTCGTATCTTATGAAAAAAAGCGTTGATGAACTGGCCTTCTATAACCTCGGGAGAGAGGGGAAGGAACTCCACCTCATAAAGTACATTTCTTATAAGAGCATCGAAGAATACCATAAAAAGAGCGAACTCGAGCTCTTCCCTGCTCCTGCAGTGACGGAATCACGTCCAATTGAGAAAAAGCCATTTACCGTCCGTTTAATGAAGCCTTCTGAAGCCCCTGCGGTTTCAAAACTCTTCTATCGTGCGTACGGTTATACCTATAGCATTGATACTATCTATTATCCGGAAAAATTTGCCCAGCTTTACCAGGAAAGAAAGATCATTTCAGTGGTAACCGTCACAGAAGATAATCAGGTAGTGGGTCATATTGCCATAATAAGAGACAATCCTGAAGAAAAGGTTGCTGAGGCAGGCATGGCGGCTGTGCAGCCTGATTTTCGCGGGCAGGGGTGCCAGAACATAATGATTGAGAAACTTGTGGAAGAGGCACGTAAAGTAGGGCTTATGGGCATTTTCAGCAAGGCAACAACAAATCACGTTTATGCGCAGAAAGCCGGTCTGAAAGCAGGATTCAAGAGGTGCGCCATAGCCATTGGCGCTATCTCTGCGGACAGATCCTATAAGGGTATTCAGGAAGCGCTCACCCAGAGAGAATCCGTTGCATACGGGTTTCTCCCTATCGAAAACCCGCCTGGAATAATTCTTTTTCCGCCAGAGCATCACACTCCTTTTATCAAGAAGATATATCAGGATATCGGTCTTGACAGGGTGTTTAAGATGCCAATGGAGCCTTTATCGACCGAAGAAATGGAGGAACAATCAAATATCTCAGTCAACGTTCTTCCCGGCTATAGCAGAGCAATCATCGAGGTACATTGCTACGGGAAGAATGCCGTATCAGATGTGAGAACGATACTGAAAGAACTCTGCTTTAAGAAGATTGACGAGATTTTACTTCACTTGTGTCTTGAAGACCCTTATACGGGAGCACTCTGTCCACGGTTTGAAGAACTGGGTTTTTTTATAGCAGGTATTCTCCCCTTTTATCACATCGGGGATACCCTTATTTTACAATATTTGAACAATGTTCAGATAGATTACTCAAAAATTCAAGTTGCGTCTGAGACTGCACAGGAAATCCTTAATTACGTGAGAACACACGACCCGAACATCGTTTCATGACGAGGGAAACAACGATAGGTGACCCTCTTGTTCCTTTAATGTTTTTGTTTATGTTTTCTTTTTGTACTGCTGCCTGACCATAAGAGAAAATCCAAAAGCAACGAGACACGCCAGTCCACCCAATATATAGGTGGCTTGAAATCCCTTTAATAATACCTCATGGGGAATATTGGCGTTAAGCAGGCTCGATTTTGCTGAAGAGATACCTGGAATAGCATGGGAAAAGACCGTTTCAAATATGGCAACCCCAAAGACATAACTCAAATTTGTTGTAGTATTGAACAGACCCGAGGCAACACCATGTTTATTTTTTGGCGCAAGGCTCATTACCTGGTTATTGTTCGGGGAGAAAAAAAGGACATAAGATAGTGCCAGCCAGATGAGAAATATGAAGACAAACAAAAAACCCTGGAACTGAAGGCTGAAGGAAAATACAAATGCATTAATTGTAGCTGAAAGCATGGCAATAATACATAGAGTGCTCGGTTTTATCTTGTCGGAAAGCCTGCCTGCATATGGTGATATAAGAACATAAATTATTGAATACACCAGAAGCACCATGCCTGTCTTCTGGGGGTTTAGACCTTTTATAATCTGCAGGTAGAAAGGGAGCAGAAAGGCATTGCCTGCGATGAGCAGATACGCCATGAATGTTACAGACAATACAAGGGTGAATTTAAGATCCTTAAAAAGCTCTAAGTCTAATAGCGGTTCATTACATCTCTTTTCCCGGAGGACAAAAAGCGAGAGCAATATGAATGATGAAAAGAAACTTAAGATGATGGGAAGGGAACCCCAACCTAATTCCTTTCCCATATTAAATGCACGGAGGAGTATTGCAAGACCTGAAAAACTTAACACAGCCCCCAGGAAATCAAATCGCTCCAGTTTGCTTGTTTTTGTTTGAGGCCTTTCATCCGGTATTTTTTTGCTTGCAATGATAAAAGCAATGATGCCGATAGGCACATTGATGAGAAAAACCCAGTGCCATGAAAGATAGCCCGTTATCAAGCCGCCGACAGGGGCTCCTGTAGCCACTCCAAGCGCAGAAGCTGTGGATGTAATACCAAAGGCCCACCCTGTTCGATCAGGAGGTATAAATTTTGAAATGATCGCAAAGCTTGTGGCAAGAAGCATGGCACTACCTATACCTTGAACGAAGCGTGCGCCGATCAGGGTATCGATGCCTCGAGAAATGCCACATAAGAGAGAGCCTGCAACAAAAACAATGTAACCAATAATAAATATCCTTTTTAATCCCACCCTGTCAGCCAGTTTTCCAAACAACAAAAGGGAACTGGTTATGATAAGGAGGTATGACATGACAACACGGGAAGCCTCGCCGGTACCGATATTGAAATCATGAGAGATGGTCGGCAGGGAAACATTGACCGTGTAATTATTTAGTCTTGCCATAAATGAACTGAAGGCAACGCTGATGACTATGAGGAGTTGTTGAGATCTATTTGTAATCATTTCTTGTTTTAAGATTCTCATTTTTATTGCCCCTTTTCAAGCCGTTTTTCACAATATTTTCACAATAATTGAAGCTAATTTAGTTGCTTTCTATCCACAGTCAGTCAAAAATATGTTAAAAAAGGCTTCTTTATCCCAATGCCATAAAAGCTGAGGATTACGGGAAGAAAAGGTTGGTTAGCAATTTACTTGTTTAAAGGTTGTAAATTAACTAAAATTGTAGGAAATTGAATAAAACAGGGGAAATGGGGGATTAAAGAAGAATGTCCTTATCGATAGAACTAACCACAAAGGATACACTGGCAAAAAAACAGTCGCCCGCCAGGATGCTCTACATCGACAACATGCGGCTTTTATTCACGGTGTGCGTCATCCTCCACCATGTCGCCCTCACGTACGGTGCCCATAGCGGCTGGTATTACTATGAAAACACCGACGATGCCTTCACGAACCTTATTCTTACACTTCTCATGACGGTGAACAGGACATGGGTGCTGGGATGCTTTTTCATGATAACAGGGTACTTCACGCCTGGTTCATACGACCGTAAAGGCACCTTCGGTTTCCTCAAAGACCGGATCATCCGGCTCGGCATACCCCTTACCCTCTTTGCGCTCTTAATACGCCCTTCAGTCGTATACCTCATGAACAGGGACGTTCTCGCTGCCGAATATTCTTTTTGGGAAAACATACTCTTTCTGAAAAACATTGCGCCGGGACCAGCGTGGTTTCTGGAGGTACTTCTGGTCTTTTCAATTATGTATGCCTTGTGGTGCCAATGGCAAAAACCTTCTGACGTACCTGAAAACAAGAGTAAGTCGCTTCCCGGGGACAGGGGCATTATGGTTTTTATCCTTATCCTTGCCGCTGCAACATTTGCGATCCGCATCTATTTTCCAACAGAAAAACAGGTCTTTCGTCTGCGCATCGGCAACTACGCAGTATACATAACGTTTTTTATTGCCGGGATTATGGTGTACCGCAATAAATGGCTCGAAGGAATAACAGAACCCATAGGCAGGCGGTGGTCTATAATTACGGTAGCAGCGGTTCTCACATATTGCATCATTGTTTTAATTGCGTGGTCGTCACAGATGAACCTTTCTTTTCTCAGTGGAGGTTTCTCTCTCAAGACGCTTTTAGCAACGTACGTGGAAACAGTTATCTCCGTTGGGAGTACGATAAGTCTTTTCTATGTCTTCAGGAAATTCTTCAATAAGCAACCAGGAGTCGTAAAAGAGATGGCTAAAGACGCTTATGCAGTTTTTATCTTTCATGCGCCCATTATTGTTGCCTTTACCTACCTTGTCAAAGACATGCTCCGTAGTCATCCCTTCTTAAAGTTCATCACGGTGTTCATTGTCGGTGGTGCACTCTGTTTTCTCATATGCCGTTTCGTTATAAGAAAGCTGCCCTTTGCACAAAAAATACTCTAAGGCGGTGATGGGGACATTCCCAATTGTCCTGTCAGTCCATATCTGGTGACGCTTATTATGTTAACTTATGATTGCTAATTATATGATATTATAGAACAATAAGTGGGGTGGGTGAAGGGTTTCGAACCCTCAACCCCCAGGACCACAACCTGGTGCTCCGCCGTTGAGCTACACCCACCATATATTCAGTTTTTAGCATAACCTCAAGGGAAAGTCAATCGCAGTGATGAGCAAGGAGCGAAGTGCAGAGTGCAGAGGGCAGAGGGCAAGGAGCGGAGAGCAGAGAGAAAGGTGCAGGATTAAACATATGGGGTATAGTTTATTGACCCCTTGAACCCTGTTTTTATTGTTCACTGCTTTTAGTCATATCCTCGCCTGTTATCTCAGTAGGCAGGGTTGTTTTCTTGAAAAGCTCTGTAAAGTAATATGTTGAAATGAGGAATACATAGTATGTAAGTATTGATGAAAGGATAAAGCCGAGGTATGGGATATGCATTATTAATATACAAATGTAAAGTGCGATGAGAGTACCCAGGTAGCCACCAAGATACGGGATAAAGACCTCTTTTATACCCTTCAGTATTTTTTCAAATTCCAGGGCCTTCCTGAAATCCATTTGTTCTGAAAAGGTTGCAAATGCAAAGGGTATGAAGAAGGAGAATAACAGGAGGGCAATATACGAAAGCTTGATAATGATATGTCCAAAAAAGGCAGTTATACTGCTTAAGGTAGTGAGAAAAAATCCGCAGGAGAATAGAAAAAAAGGTATGGCTTCATAAAGGATAAATATAAAGATGAGCTTTACCCCTTCAATCCATATGTCCATTTTATTCTGCCATGTAGGGAGACCAATACCGCCGATCAAAATAAGCCTCGATGCATTTGAGAGATAACCGAGGGATAGAAAATTAAGCACAGGGATATACAGAATAATCCCTCCGTATATCCACCTTGATATATACCTGCTATTCAGGCTGAATTGAATAAAAGGAATGATGTCCATTTATTTGCCTTTAGTTATGAAATCGAGGAGTGGTTCCTGCGTATACCCTGTCATACCCCCGTCCATGGTTATTGTTTCCCCATTTATATATTGGGCTTCTGTAGAAGCAAGGTACAGCACAAGTGATATCAATTCTTCTACATTACCCATTCTTCCGATAGGTGTTCTTCTTGACAGGTAATCAATGAAGATCTCCTTTCTTATGAGACCCTCATTCATGCCGCCCTTTATGAATCCCGGGGCAATCGCACATAGGGTGACACCAGATTTTGACCACTCATAGGCAAGGGTCCGTGTCATCACCATTAATGCTGACTTGCTCATTGCTAATGGTAAAAACCCTTTCTCTCCAAAAAATGCCACCTGTGATGCAATGTTTATGATTCTCCCATTCTTTTGTTCTATCATCCTTTTTCCAAATATCTGTGTGGTATAGAATGTACCCTTCAGATTTATATCAATTACCCTGTCAAAGTCTTCTTTTTTTACTTTTTCTGATGGGGCAAGAGGGTTCACAATGCCCGCATTATTGATCAATATATCAACCTTCCCCCATGTTTCTATTGTTTTTGTTAGGGTATTCTCCATCTCTTCATAATGGGTAATGTCGGTGTTGAATGCAAGGACATGTTTCCCCTGAAACTCCTCTTCAAATTTTATAACCGCTTCCTTATTTCTTCCATTAACCCCGACATAAGCACCTTCTTCCAAAAATGCCTTTGCCATGGCACGACCGAGCCCCTTTGTACCACCTGTAATGAACACAACCTTTTCTTTGAATCTCATAATCTGCCTCCATACAATGTCTTTATTCTCTTGTCGAAGAGCCCTGTGAGGGCTTCATTATCTTTTAAAGCCATGCCTGTTACTTCTTTCCATATATCTTCTCTCTCCATACACATATATATAAAAAGCTTCTCTTCTTTGTTTTTTAAAAGGTTATAGAGCATCTTAAATACTTTTATTCTTTCGTTTTTTATATATCTGTATTTCCCGTCCTCGCCCCTTATAAACTCTCCATGGAGCAAGTTTTTCCTCCCTTCTTCGATGTAATGGTTCAGGAGTTTTGGTGGAAATCTTAAGAGTCCGAGGCTTACCCAGATTACCTTTTTCAGGTCGAGTGTCCTGCTTATGTCATCTATGAGATATTCGTAATCCCTTTCAAAACCATCATAGATGATAATAGGGTCAAAATGTAACCCTATGAAACATCCTTGGTCCTGTGCATTTTTTGCTGCCTTTAACCTTTTATAGAGAGGGCTTGTCCTTTTTTCTTCCTGGCTGATTATCCTTTGAGGAGCAAGGGAAAAGGAGATAACAGTGAAGGGGTTGAGGTATGGTATGAGATGCTTGATATAGGCCCATTTTGATTTCAGTTCAAGAAGCGCCTTCTTCTTTTCCCCAAAAAATTCTATCAGTGGTCTGTTCAGTTTATATTTTCTATCAAGGGCGAGACTATCGGAGAGTTCCCCGGTACCGAATCTCAGGATATGGTGTTTTTCTCTCTCGATGGCTTTATCAACCTGTGACAGGATATAGGGGATATCCCTGTTTATCTTAATGTATGGAGAGTTGATATAGGTTTTCAGGATACAGTATGAGCAGGAGAGAATACATCCCTCAATCAGGTCTATTGTCTTGTATCCGCAGCATATATGGTTTTTTGTGCCCGGACAATCCCTTACAATATTTCCTTTAGCTTCTACAAAGTTAATCCTTTGTAAGTTCAAATATGCCCCTTATATGTCCATTCTCTAAAATCCTGCCAAGCTTTTCTATTGCGTCCTCTATTTCTTGTACCTCTTTTGCCCTTATCCATATATCAATATACTCTTTTTCAAAAAAAGGGTCTACCTTTATATCCATGTTCGGTGGAAGTGCACACTGATGTTTTATGTTTTTCAGCCTTTCTTCGAGAGACGATAGAATAGGGTTTATCATTTTTTTTAGTCTCTTCTTCAGGTCATCCATATTCCTTGCATCTATTATTTCATTAAAATCTATCTGTCCCCTTTTTATTTTCAAAATGCTTATCATTTGAAGTGTTTCTCTCACAGAGCTTTCCGTAATATGCCTGGATGAAAATAGCTGGATGATATGCCTTCTTTCATCCATATCAAAACTTAAAAGCGTTTCAATGTTTTTCATTGAGAATCCACGGGTTATTATAAAATCTTTAAAGGGTTCTTCGGCATAAGCAATGGCAATCAGGTTTTTAAGAACCTTCTCATGGGGTTCAAGACCAAGAATGGTCATTGTCTCATATGTTTCCGGTGTTCCAAAACCCATGTGCAGCATCTTTTCAATACTGTATGCCTTTTCAACTATGTTCAATCCTCTTTTAATATTATCGTGAATGGAATAGAGAAGTGCTTCTTTCTCACTAACGTCTACAATTGTGCATGGTATTTTTGTATACCCGAGCTTAATCGCTGATTCAAGTCTTTTAAATCCAGTTATAATAAGAAAAGGGGATGAATTGAGAAGTATTATGGGTTGAATAATACCAAGCCTTTTGATGGATAAAAAAAGCACCTCATCATACAGGGGATAGGATATGCAAAATCTCCTTTCGTGAATATTAATCTGGTCAATAGGTATTGTTTCCATAGGCTCTTATCAGTGGTTTTTTTAAACAATATCAAACAACAGGTTGTCTGTCAAATTACACTATAAGTTGCTCTTATGTTTTATAAGAATCTTAATCCTTATCTTCCAAAAACGGTTTTCAAAAGCTCCGTGACTCTGGCAGCTGGATTGGTTCTTATCTTCTTTTCTTCCTGGCCCACCATATAAAAAAGACCATCGAGGGCCTTATTCGTTACATAGTGGTCAAGATCAATCGATTCTTTTTCCATAAAGGGAAGGGATTCGTATTTACCCATCATTGTTTTGTATGATTGTGTAACGCCTACTTCATTCATGCTCGATGAAATGATTGGTTTGAATGAGTCATACAACTTACTGGATGTTTTTGACTTGAAGTAGTCAGTGGCGGCTGTATCACCACCCTGGAGTATCTTTCTGGCATCGTCAAAGGTCATAGCCTTTATTGCACTGATAAAAATCGATGCTGCCCTTGGGGCTGCCTTTTCTGCGGCACGGTTCATGCTGAGGATGAAGTCATCAACCTGTTTTTGGAACCCCACCTTTTTCAGGACGTCAGCAACTTTTTGTATTTTTTCAGGCATAAGGATTTTAATCATCGTGTTACCAAAGTAGCCATCGACCCTGGAGACAGATTTCACGGAATTTTCCGTTCCTATAGAGAGGGCTTCTTTTAAACCGGATATTGTTGTATTATCATCGGGTCCTTGCTTTGACGGGATTTTGATACCCTTTAAGATATCATCAAGGGGTCCTGCATAACAGATAGTGATTGTAAATACAAGAACAATCATTATTATATAAAATGTTTTTTTCATTTTTACCCCCTCTCATTTGATAGAATACTATAATTATACAATTCCTTGGTCTGAAAATAAAATAGGAAAGGTGTATGGTTATGATTGGTTGTAATATGAAGTTGCTTTTAGAACCTCCTCACCGTAAAAAAGTCTGAACTCCTTTATCACATCATCAAATGGGACATCGCTGCATATTCCACGCTGGCGAAGATAAGTTACAAACCTTCTACCGTCTGGCAGATATGGGGCGAAGATAACATCCTCTTCCCCGTTGAATTCTACAGTTGGAACAGAGAGTCTTTCACAGATGCCGCTGTCAAAAGCACAGGTGGCCTTAACCCATTTGTCTTTTATGAAAATGTTATTGTAACAGTGAAAAATAAATTCATCGGTTTGCAATGCATCTTTCAGGTTCTTGGGAATCAGAGGATTTTTAATGTCGGCGAAAATAAGCGCTGCAGGAATTGCAATGGCTCTCAGAAGGGCTGCAAGCAGTGTAGCCTTCTGGATGCAATACCCGTATCCCCTTTTTAAGGTCTTTGAAGCCCTGTACCTCTCTTTTTCGAATATTGGCCCGTAGGGATTGTAGGAAATTCTATCCCTTACAAACAGAAAAAGCGTCACAGCCTTCTCTCTTTCGTCTTTACATTGTCGGGTAAGCTCCCTTGCTGTTTCGATAATTTCAGGGTTATCACTGTCAATAAAATATGTAGGTTTTAAAAATTCTTCCATGCTTAAAATCCTGCGGGTTTTTCTTCTGTCCACAATCTCAGCCAGGATGGGGATGAGCAAAGAGCCGAAGGGAAGAATAAAAATGGTTAAAACAGGTACATAAGCGGATAGATGCCATAGATGAATTTTTAATTGGTCCTTTTCTCCTTTTGTCCACTTTATCCCTGTATTTCTCTGTTTCATTAAAAGCTTCATGAAGCCGTTAATTTGTCGGGCTTCATTTAGAATTAATGTTTTATTTTTTTCGATGAACCCTCGAATGAAAAGCTGTATCATCAATAACCCCTGAATGTGAAAACAGGTTATTAAGCCAAGTCTGAAAAATCAGAATCATGCCTTATAAAGAGAGTTTATCAGACAGGGGATAACAAGTCATCAAGAATATAACGTTATTCTTTATATTTTATGGTAGACATTGTCAAATACCTCAAAGTACAATATACTTCACAGGGACGTAAGCTGGATACTTTTTCTTTGTCAAATACTGGTTTAAAACATTAGGAGGACGATATGAAAAAATCTATAGGAGCGAGGACTATAATTTATCCAACCCCTGCTCTGATTGTGGGTACTTACGATAAAGACGGTAAGGCTAATGTAATGACTGCCGCATGGTCTGGGATATGCTGTTCACAGCCTCCCTGTATCGCAGTTTCACTCAGGAAGGCCACATATACTTATGGTAACATTATTGAGCAGAGGGCGTTTACCGTCAATGTTGCCTCTGAAAAATATATCAAGGAAGCCGATTATTTCGGGATTGCATCAGGTAAAGGGGAAGATAAATTTGCTGCAAGCGGGCTAACACCTGTTAGGAGCGATCTTGTAGATGCCCCTTATATTAAGGAGTTCCCTTTTGTCCTGGAGTGCAAGTTAATTCATACCATTGAAATAGGGTTACACACACAATTCATTGGTGAAATAGTTGATATAAAGGCTGATGATTCTGTGCTTGGAGAAGATGGAATTCCTGATATAGAAAAGGTAAGACCGATTATGTTTGATCCTGGAATTCGCAGATATTATGGTGTTGGCAGATTTCTTGGAAAGGCATTTTCAATTGGCAGGGGATTTAGGGCTGCACAATAATCGGTAACTTCACCACCATAATCCCCATATTTTATTTATAATACCTGAGTAGTGTAAATCAATAGGGGGATATGACCTATTTTCCCATTTTATTAAGGAGTTGAACATTTCTGCTTGTAACCTGATTTTCTTTGATCAAAGGCGAATTAGCCCTTTTGTCTTGTACTGCCTGTGGACCTTCAATTGTGACCTGCCCTTTTGGGGAAATGTTTTTCTTGACTTCTTCGTGTATTTGTTTGTTCTTTATGGTCTGGGTATTGTGGCTGTTATTTGTTGCTGGTATAGTACTTTTACTCTGTGTGTTTCTCTGGGGTAAATCCGCCCTTATTACAGGTTTTAGTTCCTCTGTTGACGAGATACTTTTTCTATTTGATTCCCGGGGCTTTGCCTGTTTTCCCAACTGCTCTGATTCTATATATGGTATGGTTTTTTTGTTCATGGAAGTATTTGTTCTTTTTTCAGGCCTTGCTTCAAGTCCTGGTTTGTTTTGATATGCTTTCGGAAGATAGTTCCCTCTGATGTTTTCCTGGGTGAGTTTCCCCGGTATACTTGTATTACCGGTAAGTTCCTTTTTAGGCACCGTGTTTTTTAAAGATGCTTGCGTTGGCACAATAGGTGGGTCTTTCTTTTTTGATCCCATCCTATAATCGTTGGTCCCTAACTCTACAAATCTCTTTGCTGAAATCCTCTGTGCAGATGGTTCCTGAGCACTTTTCTTGCTGCTTCCAGATGGAATTTCTATCTTTTGCAGGGTTCTCTTTTCAGGGATAGCACTCATTCTAAATGAATCGGCTCCTTTTCTCTCTTCTATTTTTTTAATCGGCTCCATGTTCTTGGGTCTCACAATTTGTGTGGTTACCACGCCCTTTTCCTGTTGAGCAGGAAGGTTTTTCCTCAATTCCCTGGCCTCTATATTCCGGATTTGCTGGGGTGGTAATTTATTCGGAGGGATTTCTTTAATTAAAGGCATAACTGTTGTTTTTTCCGGTTTTATTTGCGGAGCTCCAGTGATTATCTTTTGTTTCAGAAATAGGTTTTCCTTCATTTTCACCCTTACAGGTATACCTTTTATGAAGGTATCGCGGTGTACGGTAGTGACGGCATTATTCACATAGACATTGTTATAAACATTTTTTATTACTGTTTTATGGATACTTGCCTTTGTTATATTCACGCTGTAAGGCCCGTAGTAGCCATGGCCGTAATATATCTCTCTTGGGGCAAGGGGGACCCACGATACGTGAGTTGGTGTGTATGTCCAGCCGACATAGCCTGGACCCCAGTAAACGAAACCTCTCGAAGGAGGTACCCAGCACCAGCCTATGGAATTAATATGTGCCCATCGCCCATAGTGATAGGGTACCCATCCCCACGGTTCGTATGATACCCATACATAGTGGCCCCGCATCCATACCCAACGGCCAACCCTGTAAGGAGACCACTGGTTAACAACGATCACCGTTGGTGTCCAGGCGTAGCCGTATTCGTTTGTATATACCCATTTTCCGTTTCGATCGAGGTCGTTAGAATAGACCTTAAGTCCATCTGGCAGATAATCTTGGCTATAAGTACGTATTGGTTCATAAAATTCCCTATCCCTTTGCCTGTTCCATTGCTCCCATTTATCAGAAGACGCAAGTTTTGCAAGTATCGGATAAGCTGTATTTTTTTGAAGTGTAAGTCTTTCGCCGGTACTGATTTTCATCTGTCCATTATTAAGTTCTGCATATATTTCTCCTTTAAGAACCGAGACCTCGGTATCGCCATAATCGGATACATCAATCCTGAAAATAGACTTTTTGTAGCTTTGCAGGGAAGCATTGGGCGTATCTATGATAAAGATGTTACCATCTGGACCCCTGTAATTTACATAGGCATGTCCTTTACCAAGGTAAAACTGAGAGGTATTTTTCTCCCCAGGGAGTATCTCGAGAAAGGAATTTTTATCGAGTCTCAAAAGACTTCCGTCTCTAAGCTGTAGTTCAGCTTTTCCATCCTCAGGAACCCAGACCCTGTCCCCTTCTTGAAGGGGTGTGTTAATGGCAGCAGGAACCCAATCCGAGGTATCCTCTGTTTTTATCTGCACATCGCCTTCAATATAACGCAGATATATATCGCCAAGATTTGCTGAGTAAGCATGGGATGAGACAAGAAAAATGGTTACCATAAAAATCAGGGTTTTAAAAGTCTTCATCTTTACACCCCCTTTTGACTTTATGTGTAACTGATAGTTTTAGAGCAAATGCTGTGCCAATAATTGTAGTTTATAACTTATTGATATTATTATGTTTATAATTTTTTAAAAATGATTTTTCAGGCAAAAATGTCGAAAAAGGCTGATTGTTGCGACAATAGCGTCGAAGGATAGACCTGAATCCCCTAAGCTTTATAATTTCAATTGACCTTTAAAGAATTCATTGTTTTGAAGCCTCTAATGAGAGAGCCTTTTGCCCTTTTAAAGAACAATTTAACTAAATTGTTATCTTGAGGCTCATCATAGAAGTCTTTTCTCTTGATGTCATAGTATATAAACCTTTTTTTCAGGAGAAGGGCTGTAAAGATACGTTTGTCATAAGCGTTTTTTTCTGTGAACGGTAGTCCCAAAAGGTCACTAAGCTTTTTCAGATTAGCTTCTTTGTCCAGGATGTGTTTTACGAGATTGATGAATCTGACCAATTTTATAAATGTGTATATGGTATCTCTGGGGAGAAGCGGATTTACCGACATCATACAGCTGGACCTCATTGCCTTGATATGTTTTTCCCAGTTGCCACCCACAGTGTTTTTAAAAATAGGACTGTTTGGGGCAAGATAAAACATGCTTGGACCTAAAAGAAGCCTTTTGCCCATAAGAAAGATTATTGTTTCAAGTATATCTTCTAATTTCTGTTCTGGAAGTCCAATGATGAAGTGGGTTTCTACAAGAAATGGAGAGGATTCAAGATAAGGTAAAAGTTTTAAAAGGTTCGCTGGAAAAAGTCTCTTCTGTCTTTGGATGACAGATTCAGATATATCTACCAATGAAAAATTCAGCCTTCTAAATCCTGAGTTAAACATCCTTTCCAGGGTTTTTACATCCAGGCTCTCAGTATAGATCCCGTTCATGGCAGAAAGCGTTATACCTTTTCCTTCAAATAGTTTGAGGACTTGATTAAAAAATTGCACATCGAGGTTCAACATATCATCTTCAAAATCAACGGCTTGTATATTTGTATTAAAACAATCCGATATTTCTTTTTCTATGCTTGTTAGGCTTCTTTTTCTGTATGGTACCTGTGGCTTGCCACAAAAGGCACAGTGGAACGGACAGCCTCTCGAGGTGAGAAAAAATGTATAGTTTTTCCTATTAATCCGGTAATTTTCGGGATTCAGAAGCCTTCTATCGGGTATCAAGTCAATATTGTTTTCGATATTTATATCTGAAATGTTGAAGCCATCCCCCTTTTTTGAACAAACCCCCTTTATTTTGTAAGCATCTCTTGTGATACCTGATTTTAAAGAAGTTATCAGTTGAAAAAAGGGTGTTTCGCCTTCTCCTCTTATTACGTAATCCACATAAGGACTTTTTAATAGATGATGGGGGAACAGGGTAGGGTGTATGCCACCCATGATTGTAGTAATGTCCTTACTCACCCCCTTGACACATCTGGCTACTTCAATAGCTTCCATAGCGTAGGTGGTAAACAATGATGATATACCAACTACATCGGGTTTCTGCTCCCTTATAGTTTTTTTTATTTCTTCGTGGTTACAGCCAAAATGATAAAATCTACTGAAGAATGAAAATGGTGTATGGATGTCTTCTCTGTAGTAATTTTTTAATTCAGGGAAAGGATGATTGTGTATCACCTTTGGTTTTTTGTTACTTCTAAAATCTATAATAGAAAGGTCGCATATATCCCTTATTTTTGTTGCAAGATATAAAAGGGAAAGGGGATAGGTTCTGATTGTCGTGTCATAGAAGTCTTCTATAGGGGGCTGAACGAGAAGTACCTTCATCTCAAAGAGTATATAGAAAAAATCAGACAAATTATACGGAAAAGATTATGGTGATGGTTTTATTTGATATGAAGGTTCTGGACATGTTAGAAAAGGGTATGATTGCTATCCCGAAAAGGGCAACTACGGTTATACTTCTCAAAGAACAATGTCCAAGAGGATTCGGAGTATTGCTTCAGAGGGAATGATATGAAAATGATAAAAACCTTTGCTATATTGTTATTTTTCACAGTACTTGTGGCTGCTGGCTATTATTCAATATTTCCAGATGTATCCAGGCTTAAGAGAGAAAACCCTAAAAAGACATCCTTTATGGAATACCGGGAGAGGGAATGGAAGGAAAAAGGTAAAAAGATAAATATACAAAAGAAGTGGGTCTCCCTTTCAAGCATTTCTCCATATCTGGTGAAGGCAGTTATTATCGGGGAGGATGATAAATTCTGGTTCCATCATGGTTTTGATATTGAGGCAATACAAAAAGCCCTTGAAAAAGACCTTCAAAGGAAGACATTCAAATTTGGAGGGAGTACTATAAGCCAGCAGCTTGTGAAGAACCTTTACCTCTCCCCTTCGAAGAATCCAATACGCAAGTTTAAAGAGGTCATTATAACCTGGAGAATAGAAAGGACCCTCTCAAAAAGGAGGATTCTTGAGCTATACCTCAATGTAGTGGAATGGGGAGAGGGCATATTTGGTGCTGAAGCTGCATCTCTTCATTATTATAACAAATCTGCTTTAGTCCTTAATCCGGAAGAAGCAGCCATGCTTGCATCAGTGCTCCCGAATCCGATTAGATACAGGGTTGATGGAACATCTCGATATGTGCAGAAGCGCGCTAAAATCATCTATGACATAATGGTGAAAAGGGGTATCGTCATACCCGAATATGAGGATGTGATGAAACAACCAGTATATGAGGGGAGACAAAGCCCGTCAGATAAAAAGAATAGTGCTGTGGGTAATTAATGGTTTAAAAAATCCTTTGGACTTAAGGTAACGGTTTTTCAAGACAGCTTGAGTCCCATACAGGTTTATAGGTTTTCTGAGAATTCTTTCAGCAATTCCATAGCCCTTTGTGTTTCGGAAGTCTGCAGACTGCCAAGCCCACAGCTTGTTGTTATAAGCCATTCTGTATTTTTAGCCAATATATTTATTTTGTTCATGTGTTCTATAAATGTCTTCCATAGTTTTAAAATATCATCAAGAGAGATACCCAGCACCTTTTCGGAAGAAGGTACTATTCCTGGAGATATCCAGCCACCCTTTCCTAAAAACCCTGTCAGGTCTTCTTCAAAGTAAAATATTGTTTCCATAAAATTATAGGCGTCGTAGTTTATAATGTCTGTATCAACGTTAAATAATAAAGACCAGTCTGTATTCCCACAGCAGTGGATACCTCTTTTTGCCTTGAGACCTCCCAATACCTCATTTAAAAGGGAAACCACATCATCCTTAGAAATGGATATATAGGCCGAGCCAAAAGAAACCAGAGAAGGTTCATCAAAAAATATAATAACGCCTTTTGATGGATATAATGCCTCTATTTTAGATATCATCCATTTTGCCTTCATGTGTAAGGTTTTTTTAACGATGTCAAAGAACGGATAGTTGTATATTATCGGTTTACCTTTTTCATCCTTCAAACCGAGCCCCATGCTGAACGGCCCGGTGAGTTGTCCTTTAATATACTTTACATGATCCTTTATTTCATCAAGTCTTTTTAGAAATCTATAGAAACCAGGTGCCGCTCTCGTTGAGATGCTGAAGGCCTCTAAGTTTTTATTATAAAAATTCTCATAAAACTGTTCTATCCCTTGAGCCTTTTCTGTATCTACGAATGCAGTACCCTTTGTTTCATCGATAACAAGGCAGGGCATAGATTCAAGAAATGTGGTATACATGTTTTCGTTGAGAGACCTCTTTGGCAGCTGTGGCCAGAACGGTATCTCCTTACATGTAGAGAATATTAAATCTATAGCCTCATCTACTCCTGTAAAAGGAAAGCTCCCTATGCCGGTTATCACCAGGCCTTCACCTCAAAAGTTTAATGTAGAGTTGCTTGAATTCATAATCTTTGGCAATTCTTAACACACTAAATATATCATGTAAAGAAATTTTGTACCCTGATTTTTTTAACTGTTTTTTCTTGCGAGAAAATTGCCATTGATGATAAACACAGAAAGTCTGGTTTATGATAATTGTTGTTGATATTATCAACATTGTTTTATAATATTTATATTGGCTTTAAGTGTTAAACATTAAAAAAATATTGAGGAGGTTACTATGAGTATTAAAAAACAATATATTAAAGGCAAAAATTTATGTAAAGTCACGTTTACTTTGCCTAAAGAGGCGGTTAAATCTGCAAAAAGAGTTTATATTGTTGGGGAATTTAATGACTGGAACATATACGCAACACCTATGAAAAAGCAAAAAAACGGGGCATTCACCGTGACCCTTAACCTTGAAAAAGGCAGGGAATATCAGTTTCGGTATTTGATAGATGAGATGGTCTGGGAGAATGATTGGCATGCTGACAGATACGCACCAACCCCTTTTGGTGATTGTGATAATTCGATTGTAGTTGTTTAATTTAGGTAAGATTCGCAGGTTTTGGCGGTTTTCTATCTTTTCTAAGGTAACATAACTTTTCGTTTACCAAAATTGATCAAAAAATATCTTCGGTTTGTGACCAATGTCATTTACTCTGAGTCTGCAAGTACATATAATGATTATATAAGAGACGTTATGGTGAGAAAAAATACTAAAAATAATATTTCGCAGAATTACCATGAGAGAACATTTAAAAGGAGGCGAGGAAAATGGTAAAGGAAATAAAATTTTTAGTGACAGGGGAAGTGAGGAGACCCAGGACGGGTGATTGGTTTCTCAGTGCTAAGGGTGTGCCTATCTGTGCTGCGCAGGATTTCAATACCAGCCAGTACCCAATATTGAAGATGGAAGTTGTGGAAGATAACGAAAATAGATACATGACAAAATAGCCTGGATAACTGGCAGAGGTCAGGACGTAAAATTTTGATGGATAGAATTTTTGCTCAATATATTTTGTGTCATTTATGAATGTAAGGTTTATGATCTAAAATCAGTAGCATTAATTACCTGTTATTTATGAAAAACATTGTAATATCAAGAAAATAAAAGGTTATTTCTGGTGCGTTGTACAGCTAAAATAATACTTGACAATTACTATTATAATAGTAATAATAATAGTATATTTCTTTAAAAAGGAGGGTATGGATGAGTGCCACAGTTATTTTACAAATAATTAGTATTGTTTTTGTGTTAGGTGGATTTTTAATGTTGGTTTTTACCCTTAACTATTTTGCTTTTACCGTAGGTATCATTCTAATTTTCGTAGGGCTTGTACTATTGCTTTACTCAATGGAGAAAGCAAAGAAAAGTAAGAAAAGATGATTGTTAAGAAATAACTATGAAATTTGTTACAGTAAGTGAGTTAAGGCTTAAAGCAACTCAGGTAGTCGCTAAAATTGAATCCACAAAAGAGGAGGTCATTATAACAAAGAATGGCAAACCTGTGGTGTTGATGCGCTTTATTACGGACGAAGCATTTGTCCTCAAAGAAAATGAAAAGAAAAAGATAGATGGGTCGAGAGGTGCGTTATAATCAATAGTCTGCAGATTTCAAATTCTCAATATTTATATAAATGAGGTTTTAAAAATTACAGCAGTAGGTTTTATATATTTGGTTGTTAAATTAAAAAAACCAAATAATTTTTAATAATTGTGCTATAATCGTAACAAAAGAAGTTTAAATTTACATTGAGGCGATAATGGAAAAACCTCAATCCCACGAGATTCCCTCCTACCTGATTATTGTATTTATCCTTCTGATAGTCGGCATCATAGTTGTTGGATATGCATACTACGGAAATCAAAAAGCACATATCAAGAAAGAAAAACAGGATGAGCTTTCTGCAATCGTAGACTTGAAAGCAAAGCAGATTCACAACTGGCATAAAGAACGTCTGGGAGATGCAGAGGTTATCTTTAAAAATCCCTTTATTGCAAAAAGGATTGGACAGTTTATAAAAAACCCAAACTCACCTTTATTAAAACAGGAACGCCTTGTCTGGATGGAGTCATTAAAACGTCAATACACATATAGGAGTGTACTGCTTCTTGATACGAAAGGGAAGGTTCTTTTAATAGCAGGCGACAAGAATGTTAAGGTTGGGAGCTATGCCATCTCCCTTATGAATGAGGCTTTGCAGAAAAAGAGTATTGCAAACACTGACCTCCACAAGGGCAAGACACCCAACGATATTCATATTGACCTCATTGTCCCCATCTTCAGCAGTAAACCCACAACCATACCTTTGGCCATTCTTCTCCTCCGCATTGATTCCCATTGGTTCCTCTATCCCCTCATTCAATCATGGTCAACTCCAAGTCGAACAGCAGAAACGCTGCTCATTCGCCGTGAGGGAAATGATGTGGTGTATCTGAATGAACTCCGCCACAGGAAGGATACTGCCCTCTCCTTTCGACTCCCCATAAGCGAAAAGCAACTAACCACAGCAATGGCAGTTCAAGGTAAGGAAGGTATCGTAGAGGGGGTTGATTACAGGGGTGTTCCTGTCCTTGCAGCAGTGAAAGCTATCCCTGATACCCCATGGTTTCTTGTTGCTAAGGTTGATACTGAAGAAGTATATGCACCGATCACGCGAATCACTTGGGTTATGTTCGTTATAACTGGGATGATAATTCTAACAGCAGGAGCTTTTCTTGCACTATTATGGTCAAGACAGATAGGCGAGTCCTACCGTAAACAATACGAAGCAGAGCTCGAACGTAAAACAATTGCTGAACAATACGGACACTTGACCAGATATGCTAATGACACCATCATCCTGTTAAATCAGGATTTGAATATTATAGATGCTAATGAACGGGCAGCTACAACATATGGTTATACGTATGATGAATTGTTACAAATGAACGTAATGAATCTCATACCTCCCGAGAGCAGGGCGAGTTTTGAGAACAATATAAGACACTTGGATATAAAAAATGGGGTAGTGTATGAAGAAATAAACCAGCGGAAGAACGGAACAGCATTTCCTGTCGAAGTCAGCGCAAGGATTATTGAGGTTGAAGGAAAAAGGTTTTGCCAATGTATCATCCGGGACATCACCGAGCGTAAGCAGGCAGAAGAAACACTCCGCCAGAGTGAACAAAAATACCGCAATATCTTTGAGAACTCTATTGAAGGCATCTTCCAGTCTACACTGGAAGGGCAA
>Ga0209609_10000675_pt1 | contig 20095 bp, 17 predicted proteins | sample LakKivw325mmetaG_FD_184136 | JGI IMG/M metagenome (GOLD analysis project Ga0209609, IMG submission 184136) | Anoxic lake water microbial communities from Lake Kivu, Rwanda to study Microbial Dark Matter (Phase II) - Lake Kivu water 325m metaG... | ecosystem: Environmental > Aquatic > Freshwater... | reverse complement strand
CACCATCGTCGCCAAGCCTACCTTCCCTGAGGAGGAGGTCATCACCGAGGCCATGGTCCTCGCCGTCAACCGCGCACTCCGCGGCGAGCAGACCCCCAAAGAAGCACTCGACTGGTGCGCAGCCGAGTTCAAACGCGTCCTGCCCTCAACAGGGCAGTAGAGGGAACAACCCGAGTGGCGGGCGAAGGTCGGCGAACGACCTTTGCCCGCCGCCCGGCGCCGATTGGCATCGCGGCCTTACGTAGCCCAGAGGCCTGCGTAGGGCCGCGGTGAGCAGTTCGATCTCAAGCAATCATAACATCAGACCAATTCCGGAAAGGAGTCGTAGCTTATGTTCTCTCTTGGCAAGGAGTTGAGGCTTAAGAGACTGATCCGGGCGGAAAGCAATTCGTCGGTCATCTGCGCCCTCGACCACGGCATGACTTCGCCCAAGTTCCTCAGTGGCCTGCGAGATATGAGGGCAAGAACGCAGGAGGCCCAGCGAGGCGGCGCGAACGTGTTCATGTTGAGCAAGGGATTCGCCCGCATTGTCGCACAGGACTTGAACAGGGACACTTCATTTGTCATGCTGCTGACCGCGTCTGCAACAGGCTGCCCCAAGCCCAATACCGTGGTGCAGATCGGCCAGGTCGAAGAGGCGTTGCGGCTGGGCGCCGACGCTGTGGTGACCTACGTCGCCTTGACCGGTGAGAATGAACCGGACATGATACGGTTCGTAGGCGAGGTGGGCAAGGAATGCGAGAGGCTGGGCATGCCCTACATCGCCGAGGCCGAGTTTCCATCCGCCTATGCAACTCTGGAGAGCCTGACTCAGGACTATGGATTCGACTATCTGATCCGCAATTGCCGGCTGTGCGCCGAGCTCGGAGCAGACATTGTCAAGAGCAACTGGCCCGGAAGTGAAGACCTCTTTGCTCAGATGGTAGAAGCCACTCAAGTGCCTATGGTTGTGGCAGGCGGCACGCTCATCTCGGATCAGGAATTGCTCGTGCGTATGGAACAGGGCATGCGTGCTGGGGCGGTGGGGTGTTCCGTGGGCCGCAACATATTCCAGCACCAGAACCCCTTTGCGATCACCCGTGCCCTATCCAGAGTGATTCACGAGAAATGGACTGCTAAGAAGGCCTTGGCCGAATTGAACGCGGCGCTGGCACAAGAGAAGAAGAAGTAGCAGCCTTGTGGCATGCGTTGGTGCCCTCTCGCGTGAGTCGCAGACTGATGACGCAGCGCAGTCAGGGCAGCCGGTGACACACCATTCTAGTCAGGCGGGGCACGCTGCGTCGAAAGTGTAGCAGGCGGTGCCCCGGGCAAGGAGGATCGGATGAAGGCAGCGGTATATGAAGGTGTGGCCAAGGTTCAGATCAGGGACGTGCCCAAACCAGAGTGCCCGCAGGACGGCCTGCTGGTGCGCGTGGAAGCTTGCGGCATCTGTGGAACTGATGCCCGTACGTTCTTCAATGGCGATGAGCGCGCGACCCCGCCCTGGATTCTTGGCCACGAGCTGGGAGCGGTTGTGGAGCAGGTGGGACAGATCGCACGCAGTGAGATCGGCTTGCATGCAGGCGAACGCATCCATGTGATTTCCACGTTGTCCTGTGGCCACTGCGACTACTGTCGCATGGGTTGGGAGAACCTCTGCGTGGAACGAGGGCTTCTCGGTTATCAGCCCTACCCTGGAGGCTACGCCGAGTACATGCCCATTCCACACGTGGCCCTGCGCAACGTCATGAAGGTGCCAGACGACGTGCCGCTGGAACATGCAACCTTGACCGACCCGTTCTCCGACGCGCTCAACGGGGTAGAACGCCTGGAGGCAAGGCTGGGTGACATCGTTGTGGTGGTTGGTGCGGGCCCGATTGGGACCATGCAGGCCATGATGATCCGCTCTAGCGGCGCCGAGAAGGTCATCTTGGTTGAAGTTAGCAAGCAAAGGTTGGACCTTTCGCGCAGCGTGCTTGGCGATGAGCGCATGGCCTACGTGGGCGGTGGAGATTCAGTGCAAGCGGTCCTCACCGAGACCGACGGCAAGGGCGCCGACCGCATCATCGTGGCTTGCTCCTCCAACCAGGCACAGGAGGATGCATTGCGCATGGCCGGCAAGAGGGCGCGCATTGTGTACTTTGGCGGTCTGCCGCGCACCAAGCCTACCATCAACTTTGCCAGCAACTACCTGCACTACGGCGAGTTTGAGATTTCGGGTGCGTATGCTTCAACGTTCAAACAACAGCAGCAAGCCCTGGCAATGATCCGGTCAGGCATGCTGCCGGCGAGCAAGCTCATAACGCACGTGCTTCCTCTGGAGCAGATTGCAGCCGGGTTCGACTACATCCGCAGTGGAGAAGCACTGAAAGTGGTAATCAAACCCTCACAGGATTGAGAGGAAGGACAGGGACATGCTATGGGCATGGGAGACAAGATCACTTGGGCCTACCGATCCCTTATCCTGATCGGTCTGGTCTGGTTGCGTTTCATTGAGAAGTACATCCCCGTCTGGGGAGCCCTCGTGGTCTGGCTGTTGTTCATGGTATACATCATTCGCAGGCCGGGAGAGCAGGCCCAGGAATTGACGCAGGCCGATGAGCAAGAACAGGCAAAAGCAGGGGATGTCACATGGTGAAACTAGCACTGAAGAACGTCTACAAGCGCTACGGGCAGGTGCTCGCCGTGGAGGAACTGACCTTTGGCTGCGAGCACGGAGAGTTCTTCTCTCTGCTGGGTCCTTCGGGCTGTGGCAAGTCCTCTACTCTGCGCATGATTGCTGGCCTGGAGCAGATCAGTGGGGGTGAGATCTGGTTCGATGACCGTCTGGTGAACGACTTGGAGCCACGCGAGCGCAACGTAGCCATGGTATTTGAGACCTATGCGCTGTACCCCTACCTCAGCGTCTACGAGAACATTGCCTTTCCGCTACGCATCCGCGGCATGCCCAATGCCGAGATCGACAAGAAGGTCCGATGGGCGGCGGAGTTCCTGGGCATCAGGGACATTCTCAACTTGAACGTGCGCAGGATGAGTGGCGGCCAGAAGCAGTGCATCGGCATCGGACGCGCCATCGTGCGCGACCCCTCGATGTTGCTCATGGACGAGCCTATCTCGCACTTGGAGGCACGCTTGCGAGCCAGAATGAGGGAGGAATTGGTCAACCTGCAGCGAACGCTCGGTGTGACTACGGTCTACGTGACGCATGACCAGGTCGAGGCCATGACCATGGCCGACCGCATCGCCATTATGAACTTTGGTCGCCTCCAGCAGGTCGGCACGCCCAAAGAAGTGTACGAGCATCCCAGCAACGAATTCGTGGCGGGTTTCATTGGAGAACCTCCCATGAACCTTGCCGACTGCGAGCTCAAGCACGAGGGCGAGGACATTCTGGCCGTGTCGCCATCTCTCCGAGTGACTATGCCATCGACGACGAGGGCGAAGCTGAGCGCCTATCAAGGTCCAGCGCAGGTGAGACTGGGCGTCAGGCCCGAGAACGTCAAGGTTGCGCTATCGCCAACGGATGGCGACGTCAAGGCTGTTGTGCACCTCCTGGAGCCTCAAGGGGAGCGGACTATCTTGAGCGCCAGGCTGGCCGCGGGCGAGATCTTCCTGGTCGAAGTACCTCCCGAATTCGCGCCCGCGCTGGAGACACCTGTTTACCTGACATTCCAGGAACCGGTGCACATTTTCGAGAGACAGCAAGGACGGAACCTTTCCAATTGAAGGCCGCTGGTCTACTCGCGACGTTGAAGGACGGAGACGACAATGGCAAAGATAACCGTACGGGGTCTGTGCAAACAATACGATGGCAAGGTCCAGGCGCTCAAGGATGTGAGCTTTGAATGCCAGGACGGCGAGTTTTTCTGCCTCCTGGGGCCTTCCGGAGCGGGCAAGTCAACCACCATCAAGGCAATTGGGGGCATTGAGCCGGCCGATAAGGGGCAGGTCTTGCTCGATGACCAAGACGTGACCGACATGCATCCATGGGAACGCGACCTGGCGGTGGCCTTCGAGACGTATGCCCTCTACCCGCAACTCACCGTGCGCGAGAATCTTCGCTTCCCTCTGCAAGCACCTATCCGGCGCGATCAGTGGACCAAGGAAAGCCTCGAGACACGCATCGTCGACATTGCGAACATGCTGGGCATTGGCGAGCTGCTAGATCGCTATCCGCAGCAACTCTCAGGTGGACAGCGGCAGCGTGTGGCGCTGGGCCGAGCGCTGGTGCGCAAGCCGCGTGCTTACTTGCTCGACGAGCCCATTGCGCACCTGGATGCCAAGTTGCGCCACCGCATGCGTGGAGAGCTCAAGCGCATCCAGATGGATCTGGGCATCACGACGGTGTATGCCACGCCAGATCAACTGGAAGCGCTGTCCCTAGCACAGCACATGGCGGTCCTGAACCGCGGCCGGATAGAGCAAACGGGCACGCCGGAAGATATCTTCGAGCGTCCCGCCAATATTTTCGTGGCCCGTTTTGTGGGCGATCCGCCCATGAACATCGTCGACATCAGCATCGAGGGCGACACGCTTGTGACCCCCATGGATAGCCAAGTGCGCCTGCCCCTCACCGAGGGACTCGCTGGCCTACTGTCTCGCCAGACAGGCGCGAAGGGCATCAAGCTGGGCATCCGGCCAAAGGACATTCAAGTCCTGCCCGAGACTGGAGACCAAACGCTGCTCAAGGCTGAGGTTCAGCAGGTGCAGGTGCTGGGCGAAACGTCCGTGCTGACGATGAAGGCAGGGGCAACGGACCTGCGCGCCAAACTCGCCACGGAGCTAGCGCCTGCCCGCGGTGCCAATGTAAGACTGCTTATCGACACAGCCAAGTGTCACTTCTTCGATTCTGCGACCCAGTTGCGTCTAGAGCAGCCATAGGTGGCGCGGCCATTCGCCGCGAGCCCTGCCAAGGAGATGACCATGAAGAGCACACGCTTCGTCTGGAGTTGGATTCTACCGGCCTTTTTGCTATTCCTCATCATAGGCATAATACCCTTCCTCGTAGCGGGAAGCTACAGCTTCCGCGCGTACAGCTTCACGGACTCGACGGCCAAGGGACAGTTCATTGGCCTGAACAACTACCGCCGGCTGGTCGTAGACCCGGACTTTTACCACAGCTTTGCGGTGACCTTCAAGTACATAATACCTGCTATCCTTGGCCAGGGCATCCTCGGGCTGGGCGTCGCATTGCTCATGTCCAGTGCCGCTAGGCGCATGCGACTGCTGGTGCCAATCATGTTGTTGCCGACACTGCTCACCCCGGTGGTGATCGGCCTGGTGGGCTTGCTCACGCTCAACCCCGACTTTGGAGTGCTCGGCATCCCACTGTTCAAGAGCGGCTTGGTGAAGGAGGCAATGCTGGGCAGCGCCAAGTGGGCACTTCCAGCTATCACAGTGGTCGATATCTGGCACTGGTACCCCTTCGTCGCCGTAATCCTGCTCTCGGGATTGCTCTCCCTACCCAAGGAGCCGTACGAAGCCGCGCAGGTAGACGGCGCCAATGCCATTCAGACCTTCTTGCGCGTGACGATGCCACTGCTCTGGCCATATCTCGTGGTGGCCCTTTTGATTCGGATCATCGATGCCTTTGGCATCTTTGACATCATCTGGGTCATGACGCGCGGCGGTCCAGGCACTGTGACGGAGGCGATCAGCGTGTATGCATACCGCAACACCTTCCGCTACTGGAACCTCGGTTACGGCTCTGCCATGGTCATGGTCATTTATGTAATCATGGAGATTGCTGTCGAGATTCTATACAACGCGTTGACGCGACGTGCGTCAGCCGAACAGGTGTAGAAGGGAGAACGGCAAACATGAGCAACGCAACAACGACAGCCCCCACCGTGATGCAGACCCGAGCAGTGCGCAAGCGCACCCTGACGGGCACCAAGCGGCTCCTGGAATGGGTATCGTATGTCCTGACGGCCCTCATTGTCGTAGTAAGCTTGTTCCCATGGCTGTGGGTTTTCAGCCTGGGGTTCAAGACCAGGATGGAGATTCTGAGCCCCAACATCGTCTGGATCTTCAAGCCCTCCCTGACCAACCTTTACGAGGTAATGATCGTAAAAGGCTATTGGAAGTTCATCGTCAACTCGCTCATTATCGCGGGCACGACGGTGGGGCTGTGCCTCTTGGTCGGTGTGCCTGCCGCTTACGCCTTTTCGCGCTTCCCGATCCCCGGCAAGCGCAGTTGGTTTTACCTCATTCTCACCATCCGCATGTCGCCAGCCGTGGTGATCGCTTTGCCGCTCTACATCCTCTTTGCTCGTTTCAGGCTGCTGGGTTCGTATGCGGCGCCCATTCTGGCCCACTGCACCTTCACCCTGCCATTTGTGATTTGGCTGATGCGAGGCTTCTTTGACGACGTGCCCAGGGAGATCGACGCGGCAGCGATGACCGATGGCTACACGCGCTTCGGGGCCTTCTGGCATGCGGTTCTGCCGCTGGTCAAATCGGGCATCGTGGCAGTGGCGCTTTTCTCCCTGATCTTCTCGTGGAACGAGTTTCTGTATGGTCTGCTGCTGACCAGCGACGTGACCCGTCCGCTCTCAGCCTCCATTCCGGGCCTCATCCGCCCACATGGCACCCTCTGGGGCGAGGTGTGCGCTGTGGCCTCCACAGCCTCCCTGCCGGTGGCGGTCCTGATCTTTGTCCTGCAACGCCATCTCGTACGCGGTCTATCCTTCGGAGCCGTCAAAGGTTAGCGAAGTGTTGATCCTCGCTTGCACACGCCATGAGGGCAGCCGTACGGCTGCCCTCATGGCGCAATAGAGGACAACGTCCCGTGCTCAGAGGAGCAGTATGCGATACACGATAGGCATCGATGTGGGCACTCAAGCACTCAAGACCCTCTTGTGGCAAGAAGACGGCCAGATTGTGGCCCTGGAGTCCGAGCAGTATCCTGTGGAGTACCCTCAGCCGGCGTGGGCAGTGCAGAACGCACTCCACTGGTGGCAGGCGATGGGCAGCGCAATCCCTCGCTTGTGTCAGAAGGCCGCCGTGGCACCTGCGGACGTCGTGGCAATAGGGATCGACGGAACGGTGGATGGCTTCGTTCCCATCTCTGAAGAAGGAGCGCCTCTCGCACCAGCCTTTCTGTGGATGGATCGGCGCGCCGTCGACGAATGCGAGGATCTGGCGTCTGAGATAGATCTGAAGCAGCTATTTGAGGTCACGGGCTTGAACTTGGACGCCTCGCACACAGCCGCCAAGATGCTTTGGCTGCGCAGGCATGAGCCCGAGGTGTATGCACGCTCCTGGAAGTTCATGCCGCCAGCCAGTTTCATCGTGTACATGTTGACTCGCCAGTGCGTGGTCGACTACTCAAATGCTTCCTCCACGATGCTCTTCGACGTGCGCTCGCGACAGTGGTCGCCGCGACTCTTGCGTTCGATGCAGATCCAGGCCGACCTGTTGCCAGATCTGAAGAGGGCCACCGAAATCGTGGGGCATCTGACTCCTGACGCAGCGCGCTTCTTGGGCCTGTGTACGGATACACTGGTCGTAGTCGGATGTGGCGACGAACACGCCTCCTGTGTGGGTGCAGGCGTTATCGAGCCAGGTGTAGTGGCCGACATCATCGGTACTGCAGAGCCGGTATGCCTCTCGACTCAAACCCCGGTCTTTGACGCATCTCGACTCGTGGAGACCCACTGCCACGCCCATCCTGAGCGTTGGCTGTTGGAGAACCCTGGCTGGGTCTCCGGCGGCAACTACCGCTGGTTCCGCGATCAATTCTGCACTGGTAGTGATGGGGGGCAGGTATCCTACGAAACGCTCAACCTTGAAGCGGAGACGGCACCACCAGGGAGCGACGGGTTGGTGTTCCTACCTTGCATGATGGGGGCCATGGCACCCGAGTGGAACTCCAAGGCCCGCGGAGTCTTCTACGGGCTCACGCTGGCGCACACGCGCGGACACATGATCCGCGCTCTCTTGGAAGGGTCCGCCTATGCTCTGCGCAGCGTGATCGACAGCATGCAGCGCTCGGGATGCGATATCCAACACATCCGCGCAGTAGGGGGGGCAGCACAAAGCAAGCTCGTTCGTCAGATACGCGCCGATCTCACCGGCTTGCCCGTTGGACGCCTCTCAACCTCGGAAACGACTGTCCTGGGCGCAGCCTTATTGGCCGCCGCAGGCGCGGGGTTGTGCCCCGGCCTGCAAGAAGCTGCCGACCGCACCATCCATGTCATCGAATTCGACGAGCCGATCATGGCGAACCGCACAGTCTATGAGGAAGCCTACCACCGATTCCTTCACGTCTACGAGAACCTGAAGAGCGCCTTTGAGCTCTAGCCACAGTCTCCTGCGCTTCTCCAGATGAAACACGCCGTACTGTGTTTCGTATATGCCAGTTGTGGTATAATACGCGTGCTCTGTTGGGATCTGAAGCTATCTGGGACTCGTGTTGCCACATTTTGAGCCTCTTGCTCGCTGGAAGGAACCCGATGTCAAAGAATAGAATCAAAATCGCAACGTTCAACGCGAATTCGGTCCGCAGCCGCATAGAGCTCGTCACCGACTGGCTGCAGCGCGAGCAACCCGATGCACTCGCTCTTCAGGAGACCAAGGTGCAGGACGCCGACTTTCCGCTAGACGCGTTCACGCAGATCGGCTACCGGGTTGCCTTTCGCGGACAGAAAGCTTATGCTGGCGTGGCCATTGCCACGCCGGAAGAGTTGGAGGATGTGTCCTATGGTTTGGACGATGGCGGCGCGCCTGACGAGGCGCGCCTGATCCGCGGCAGGCTGCACGGCGTCTCGATCGTCAACACCTACGTACCGCAAGGTCAGAGCGTGGATTCGGACAAGTTCCAGTACAAACTGGATTGGCTCACGCGCTTGCGCGGCTGGTTTGATCGCCATTACTCGCCGAACGAACCGCTGGTCTGGGTAGGGGACCTCAATGTTGCGCCCGAGCCCATTGACGTGCACGATCCCAAAGGCCTGGCCAAACACGTGGACTTTCACCCACTGGCACGTGAAGCCCTACAGCGCATCAGGGAATGGGGCTTTGTGGATGTCTTTCGCATGCACCATCCCGAGCCCGGGCACTACACCTACTGGGACTACCGGGTGCCAACGGCCCTGGAGCATAACCGGGGCTGGCGAGTGGATCACATCTGGTCGACGCGCGCGCTGGCCAAGCAATGCGATCGTTGTTGGATCGATGTCGAAGCGCGCCGGGCGCCCAAACCGTCGGATCACACCTTCCTGGCGGCCGAGTTCACGCTCTGAGTGACTCTACCCTACGGGCCGCTGCATCCCAAACATGGTCAGGCCTTGGAGGATTCCCAAGCCCCTGCCACGATTCTCTCGGAGGACCAATGAACAAGCCCAAAGTAGCCGTGCTGCGAACATCGCCGCAGACCGTGCTGACGGACTACCAACGTCTGTGCGAACTGGCCGGCATCAGACAGACGCTGGACCCATCGGCTACCACCATCATCAAGGACAACATCAGTTGGCACCTGCTGTACCCCAGCTCCAACACCACTCCCTGGCAGTTGGAGGGCACCATTCTGGCGCTCAAGGGCTCCGGCTACAGCGACCTGGTGTGTGTGCACAACAAGACCGTCGTGACCATCGCCGATCTGGGAGACAGGTACAACAAGTTCGGACCGGTTCTTGCCAAATACGCCATCCCGAAGAAGTACAACTTTAAGCCAGAGGACATGTCGTGGGTTGAGTACAAGCCAAAGGCCAGAATGCTCGTGCTTGACCGGATATTCCCCGAAGGCATCTACATCCCCGACTATTTCGTGGGCAAGAACATCGTGCACTTGCCGACGGTCAAGGCGCATTCGTACACTGTCACCACGGGCGCGATGAAGAACGCCTTTGGCGGGCTGTTGAACGTCAATCGCCACTATACACATACCTGGATCCACGACACTCTGGTGGATCTCCTGGCCATTCAGAAAGAAATCCACACCGGTGTGTTCGCGACCATGGATGGCACCACTGCGGGGAGCGGGGCAGGGCCGCGTACGCTGATTCCACATCAGAAGGACGTGATTCTGGCTTCTGCAGATCAAGTGGCCATTGATGCCGTGGCTGCTCAGATGATGGGGTTTGACCCGCTCAAGATCCAGTACATTGCACACGCCACCGAGCTTGGCCTCGGACAGGGAGACCCTCGCCAGATCGAGGTCGTGGGCATGCCAGAACTGGCGGACGAGCGCTGGGGCTTCAAGGTGAGTGTGAATCTGGGCACCGGTACCGGCATGCTGCTGTGGCGCACCCCGCTGCGCGTATTCCAGAACCTCCTGTTCCACACGCCTATAGTCAACATCTTCATCTTTGCCAGCGAGACCTTTCACGACCGGCTGTGGTATCCCATACGGGGACGTCCAGTGGTGCAGCGCTGGCTGCAGGAAAGCCCGTGGGGACAGCTGTTCCAGACGTACCCGGACTAGACCATCTCCCAAGAAAGCACAGAAACCCGGCTTCTTCCGTAGAAGCCGGGTTTCTTCGTAATCGGCGCCTCTATTGCTCCGACAAGCGCGCCAGCGTGTCCCAGTGCTTGAGCGCATCCTGATACAGTTGCCTGTGGACCGCGTATAGACGCATGTAGAGATCATGTTTGGCCATATCGGGCTGCTGCACGCGTGTCGAACGCGTGAGGGTTGGCGCCTGGTCATAGTCCGCGATTTCTCCCAGCGCCTTGAGCGCGATCAAGGCCGCGCCGAGTGCTGAGGCCTCCTCAACTCCTGGCACTGCCAACGACCGCCCGTACACGTCCGCCAGCACACTGACCCACAACGGCGAGCGCGCCAGGCCGCCTGTGACTCGCATCTCTCTGGCCGTGCCCAGGAGCTCCTCTAGCACTCCGAGAACGCTGTACAGGCACATTGCCACGCCCTCGATGGCAGCACGCGCCAGGTGTGCTCGCGTGTGGCTCGCAGACAAACCCAGCAAGACGCCGCGCGCATTGGCATGCCAGCCCAAGCTGCGCTCACCAAACAAGAGCGGCAAGAAGACCAGGCCCTCGGAACCGGCTGGCACTGTGCTGGCCCAAGCGTCCAGTTGCTCAAAGGAGCTTGCCGCGCCTTCCACTATCGCGAGCTGAGCGCCCAGCCAGGTATAAACAGAACCCACGTTGCTCGCGGCTCCTCCCACAAACCACCTGCCCCGCGATAACGCATAGCACCAGGTGCGTTCCTGCGCGTCGAGCAAAGGCTGCGACACGATGGCGCGCACCGCCCCGCTGGTGCCGAGTGAGGTGACCGCCTGAGCCGCCCCGACTGCTCCGGCGCCCAGATTGGCGCAGCCTCCGTCCGCCCCTCCCACCACAACAGGCACATCGCCGGGCAAGCCCAGCTCATGCGCCCAGTGAGATGACAGCGTACCGACCACTTTTTCGGGCAGCGCCAACTGGGGCAACCGCTCTGGTGTCAGCCCCAAGGCCTCCAGCAAAGGCGCGTCCCAGGCCTGGGAGCGCAGATCCAGCAGGCCGGTACCCGACGCAAGCGACACATCCATTGCGCAGCAGCCGGTGAGACGCGAGAGGAAGAAGCTCCTCAGGTCCGCCAATCGCCGCGTGGCACGTGCGATCTCGGGGTGTTGTTCGCTGAACCACAGCCACTTGGCCGGCCAGTAGAGGGGCTGCACAGAGCAGCCCGTGCGAAGGTAGATCGCATGTGCGTCGCATTCGCGTCGTAGGCGCTGCACCTGGGACTGTGCACGCCGATCCGCCCAGGTCAGGCAGCGCGTCAGCGGGAGGCCGGCGCCATCCAAGAGCAGCAGCCCATGCATGGCGGCGCTGAAGCAGATGGCGGCAATGCGCGAGCGGTCAAAGCTTCCAGCCCCCAGGGCGCGCTGCGCTGCCAGCAGCATGCCTTGCCATACTTGCTCAGGATCCTGCTCTGCCCAGTCCGGATGGGGCACGAGAGTGGGGTATGTGCTGGAACCGGACGAAAGCACGCGGGCACTCGTGTCCACGCATGCCGCCTTGCAGGCGGTGGTGCCAAGGTCAATCGCCAAGATCAAATCACGCGTACTCATGGCGCCAGCTTTGATCCAATCGCATCGGCCTGCACGGAGTATGGCCTGCCACACGGTGGGCAACGGAGGGAGGTGGCACCCTAGTCCTCAGGCCGCTCTCCGAACAGGAGCGTGCCGATACGCACCACATTGGCTCCCTCTTCGATGGCCACTCGAAAGCTGTTGCTCATCCCCATGGACAAGTAGCGCATCTCGACGTTGTCAAGCCCCGCATGCGAGAGGCGATCAAAAGCCTGCTTCGTGGCGCGGAAGTAGGGACGCGCCTCCTCTGGATCGCCGAAACGAGGCCCCATGGTCATCAGGCCCTGCAGTCGCAGATGAGGCAGGGTGCTCACCAGTTGGGCCAGCTCATCCACCGCGTCTGGCGACACTCCCGTCTTGGAGACTTCGCGCCCGATGTTCACTTCGATGAGCACGGCCATGACCTTGTTCTGTGCTGCGCAGTGCCGCTCGATCTCTCGAGCCAACTTGTACGAGTCCACGGTCTCGATCATGTCGAACAGTTGGACCGCGCTCTTGACCTTGTTGCTCTGAAGGTGTCCGATCATGTGCCAGAGTGCGCGCTCCGGGACATGCGGAATCATGCGCAAGGCCTCCTGGACATAGTTGTGGCCCACGTGTGCGACGCCCGCCCGAATGGCTGCGCGCACTTCTTCCACGCTCCGCCCCTTGGCCGCCGCCACGAGCGTGACGCCTCCTGGCAGCATCCCAAGCACCGCTTGAACTGACCTTGCGACCGAGTTTTCATTCATGGCGTAGGCCTGCCTGCTACTGTTGGTCTTCGGTAGCCTCTTGCTCCCTCACCCACGAGAACTTGTGACGCAGGGTGGTCGGATAGTAGCAGCCGAGGACATCATACTCCACACGTTGCCCCCAATTATACAACGCGCGGGGGTCTACATACGACTTGAGGCTGGTGGTCAGGTTCCACGAGCGCTTGTGGCTGGCAACCAGCGTCTGGGCTTTGATTTTGCCCAAGGCGTATTCGGCTTTGAGCAGCTTGCCCTTGGCCACAGCCACCCTCTGGCTGGCGCGCGCGATCTTCTTCTGGAATGCTGCCCGCTTCTTGTCTTGCTGCTTCCGGCTGGCTGCGGCTGTCTTTCTGCGCGCCTCTTTGCGCAGTGCAGCCAGCGCATCCTGTGCCGCCTGGAGCTGTGCCTGGCACTGGCGCACGCGTTGTTCAGCCTTGCCACGGCGCTGCGCAAACCTGCTCTTGACTTCGGGCCAGTTTACTCCAGCCTTCTTGGTGTGGTTGCAGAACTTGGCTGCCTGGATATTGGCGAGATTGACCGCCTGCCACTTCTCATAATCTGGACTCTCTGTCTGTACACCTGACCGCTCGAGACTCTGCTCTACCTCCTGCGTGGCGTGATGCGTGCGGAAAACCTTGGCAGTCAACCCAGGCAAGACCTCCGAGAGAAAGGCGTTGACGTCACGGCTGCTCACGTCGGGGAATAGCTGGGGCCTGTCTCGAGTGGGATGGCGCTTGCTCTTGTTGCGGGTGCCGCTGCGCGGAGGACGCGCGTTCTGGATCAATTCAGCCAGGTTGCGCCGAACGCCCTCGGGCAACTCCAGCTTCTTGTGCCAGAGCACAGAGTCCTTGCCGAGGAAGCGGAATTCCACCATTCCATCCGGGTGCAGTGTGATGTGCTCAGGACGCAGCGTGGTAGCGCCTACTGTGTCTGCCTCGTCGGGGTCCTTCTCATCACCCACACGCAGACCCAGTCTGTCAATCAGATCACAGGCGGTTGCCACCATGCGACGTTGTGAGTCTGGGTCGTCCAGGCTGCTGTGGATATGCTGGCGGACTTCTGGCAGTCGTGTTCGCAGCTCGCTGGCCTTGTTGAACTTGGCGGCCTCGCGCTCCTGCTTGGCAGCCGCGCTATCGCCCAGCCAGATGTACTTGACCTTGCCCGATAGGCGGTCATCCCAACGCGCCACCCACAGGTTCTCGGGCTGCCACACGATTTCCTTCCAGTCGCCGGCCGGCCTGGGTGCATCCGGGCTCAGGTTCAGAACGATGTCGCGCTGTTGCGCGCCCTCCTTCCAGCGTCCGCGCAAGGGGTGCTTGCCTCGCCCCATAAAGATACCGCTCGGTTCCACCAGGTAGGTCCCAAGCTCGGTACGCTGGCCATCGACAAGGGCATAGCCGTACTGTTCGCGCAGCTTCTCACGCTCAGCCTTGCGGGCAGCGGCCAGAGCCTTGCGTTCTTCGGCGCTCAGAGCCTGCTTGGCTGCACGCTCTGCCTCCACAATGCGCATCGCAGGAGCCAAATCCACATCCTGCAGCGTGAGCTGTTCATCCAGACCCAGCGCCGCGCCGAAATCGTGCAGGAAGTTGCGCACAAAGACACTGTCTTCCACATAGGGCGTGCCCTGCTTCTTGGCCCAGGCCAGCGCCATCTCCTCCTGCTTGGGGGTGAGTTGGAGCGGCCGGCCACGCACAGTCAGCACCAAACTGCGCGGCTGAGACGCCGGCGGCACGAGCACGCCTTGATGAACGAGTTGGAACAGTGGCATTGGTTGGGTCCCACGCTTACGAATTTGGCACAGACACAGCAGAGTATTATAGCCGGCCCAAGGGCAGCGACAAAACCAAGCTCGCGCTGCACAGGTTGACACAATCGCCTCATCACAATAGAATGGGACTGGTCGTTTGAGGCGTGCCAGATCAGGAAAGGGATCCATGCTACTGCCGCGCCAAGCTGTGGCGAACGAATCCCTACCCAGACAAGCAATGAGGTCTTTCAGAGAGGAGAGAAGAGATGATCGACTTTGGCACAGAAGCATGGGTACAGGCATTGAAAGAGGCAATCAACACCAGTCCTGGTTATGCGGATGCGGCCAAGACCTGGGAGGGGGACTTTTACTTCATTGTGGACCCCAAGACGCCGGGCGGCAAAGAAATCGTGATGTACATGGACCTGTGGCACGGTGCGTGTCGTGAGGCTGTCCTGGCGAGCGACCGCTCGGCCAAGAAGCCGGCCTTTGTCATCAGTGCACCGGAGGTCGCATGGCGCAAGGTCATTGAGGGCAAGCTGGATCCCATCCAGGGCCTGATGACCAAGCAGCTCAAGCTGAGCGGCGACATGGTCAAGATCATGAAGGCCGTCAAAGCCGCCAAGGAATTGGTGGCCTGCACCACTCGAGTGCCCACCAAGTTCAGCGACTAGTCGCGACAGCGGCAACACACGCGGCGTGGGTTGGACCGGCCAGACGGTCATGCTCTGCGATCGCTGGCCGTGCTCAGTGCATGCCTGAGGCAATTCCAGTGTGCCCAAGTCGAGGGGGCTGGCGTACCTGCGCTCCCCCCCATAGCCGCACAACCCGATTCCCAAGGAGGACCGGCATGTGGTATTTCGGCAGTCCGATCATCGTGTTCGGTGAGGACGCGCTCAACGAATTGTGCAGCCTGAAAGGCCAGCGGGCGTTCATCGTCACGGACTCTAACATCGCGCGATTGGGACTGGTGGACAAGGTGACCCAACCTCTGGAAGTCGCGGGCATTCAGCATTGCACTTTTGCCGAAGTGGAGCCCGACCCCTCGATGCAGACCGTGCAGCGCGGCGCCGAGCAGATGCGCGAGTTTGCTCCGGACTGGGTCATCGGCCTGGGCGGCGGGTCCTGCATGGACGCAGCCAAGGCCATGTGGGTGCTTTATGAACACCCCGAGATGACGCCCGGTGAGATCAATCCGCTTGTGCCCCTGGGACTGGGCGCAAAGGCTCGTCTCATTACAATTCCCACCACAAGCGGCACTGGTTCGGAAGCGACGTGGGCCATTGTCCTTACCGATACTGAGGAGGGTCGCAAGCTGGCCCTCGGCTCGCGCGAGAACACGGCCTATATGGCCGTCGTGGATCCGGTGATGGTAGCGGGCCTGCCGGCCCAAATCGCGGCCGACACGGGAATGGATGCCCTGACGCACGCTATCGAGGGCTACACCGCCAACCTGCGCAATGACTTCTGCGATGGCCTGTGCCTGGTGGCAACCAAGTTGGTCTTCCAGTATCTGCCCCGCTCGGTCGCGGACGCCAGCGACAAGGAAGCGCGAGAGAAAATGCACAACGCCGCCAGCATCGCCGGCTTGGGCTTCGGCAACTCCATGGCGGTGATGGCGCACGCCATGGGCCATTCCATGGGCGCCGTGTTCCACACGCCCCACGGCCGGGCCGTAGGCCTGTACTTGCCCTACACCATCGAGTACACCGGCGAGGCCATGGGGGAGCGCTACGCTGACCTGCTGCGTTTCGTGGGCCTCTCCTGTTCCCCATCTGATTCGCCGGCTCGGCTGTTGGCAGGCGCCGTCCGCGACCTCGCACGCAAGATTGGCCAGCCCCTGACCGTGAAGCAGGCGGGCATCAGTGCGGAGGAGTTTGAAGCCGGCCTCCCTCAACTAGTGGCCAACGCGGAAAGCGACGCCACGCTAGTGATGGGCCCGCGCATTCCCAGCAGCGCCGAGCTCGAGCAGCTATATCGCTACACGTTCGAAGGCAAGCCCGTTGATTTCTAAGAACCAAGAAACCCGTCTTCTGCTAGAAGACGGGTTTCTTGGCGTCTCAAGGAGGACACGATGAACGGGTTCATGAACAAGTTGCTGGTCGTGGACCTTACATCAGGCAGGATTGCCACCGAAGCATTGGACGAGACGGTGGCGCGCCGCTTCGTGGGGGGCGCGAGCTGGGCTTGCCATTATCTGTACGACCGAATCGCTGCCATGCCCGAACCCCTCGGCCCAGACAATCCGCTTCTTTTCATGACCGGCCCTTTGGTGGGCACAGCCGCGCCGCTGTGCGGGCGCTATGTGGTCTGCGCGCGCTCCCCCCAGACAGGGCTATGGGGAGAAGCGAACTCGGGCGGCAACTTTGGCCCGCACCTGCGCTTTGCAGGCTATGATGGCGTGCTATTCCTGGGCAAAGCCTCTCACCCGGTGTACCTCTCGCTGTGGAACGGGCAAGCTGAACTCAGAGACGCGCGCCATCTGTGGGGCAAGGACAGCTACGCCACCCAGGAGGCCATCCGCGCAGAAGTACCCCACTCCAAGATCAGCATCGCCTGCATCGGCCCGGCCGGCGAGAACCAAGTCAAATACGCCGCGGTGATGAACGACTGGGGACGGGCAGCAGGACGCACCGGTATGGGCGCCGTGATGGGTTCCAAGAATCTGAAGGCCATAGTGGCGGGGGGCGACTTCCAGGTGCCGGTTGCCGACCAGGCGCTGCTGAAGGCTACCGCGCAGGCCATCATTCAGGCAGTCAAAGAAGACCCCAAGGCCCAATTCCTCTCTGCCGGGGGCACCAGCTCAGGCGTAGATACCTCCATGTGGATGGGCGATGTGCCCAACAAGTACTTCACCGAGTCCCTGTGGGAGCCAGCATCGAACCTTGGCGGCGGGACGATGGCCGAGACCATTCTCACCGGGAAGAAGGCCTGCTATCGTTGCACCATCGGTTGTGGTCGCATCACGCGCATCGCTGGCAAGCACGCCACGGACAAGATTGACGGACCGGAGTACGAGACTTCGATGGCCTACGGCTCACTGATCCTCAGTGACGACTTGCCGGGGGCAGCTTACGCGGGTCATCTGTGCAATTCCCTCGGCCTGGATACCATTTCTGCTGGAGTGACCATCGCCTTCGCCTACTACCTCTACGACCGCGGCATCCTCACTGCTGCCGACACTGGCGGCTTGGAGCTCAAATGGGGCGACGTTGAACCGGCGTTGGCTCTCACCGAACAGATCGCGCGGCGTGAGGGCTTTGGGGCTGTGCTGGCCGAGGGCGCGCGCAGCCTCGGTCGGAAATACGGTGTCGAAGAACTGGCAGCACAGGTCAACGGACTGGAAATCCCGATGCATGACCCACGTGCCTTTGTCGGCATGGCACTGGTGTATGCTACCTCGGCGCGCGGGGCCTGCCACAACAAGGGAGACATGTATATGGTCGACCTGGGCGCTGCCGTGCCGGAGCTGGACATTCAGTTCGGTGACCGACTGGAAAGCTCTGAAGAAAAGGCCCTGATGACCATGCGCGTGATGGATTGGCGCACGCTATACGACGCCATGGTCATGTGCGTCTTCTGCAACCCACCGGCAAGCAACGTAGTGGACTTGCTCAACGCCGTCACTGGCTGGGACGTGCGCCTGGAAGACCTCCTGCCGCTGGGCGAGCGCGGCACCAATCTCAAGCGCCTGCTAAACGGCAGGCTGGGTCTCAGCGCGAAGAATGACCGCTTGCCGGAGCACATGTTGCAGCCGCTCCCCGAGAGCGCGGCTGAGACCCGCGTGCCCGACATGGATGTGCTGCTGCCTGCCTTCTACAAGTGGCGTGACTGGGACCCACAGACCGGGATGCCCACTGTCGACAAGGTGCGCCAGTTGGGCCTGCAGGATCTAGCCAAGGCGTGAGACATGCGAAAAGCCGGGGCTCTCGGCGAGCCTCGGCTTTATTGCGCCTGATAGCCCCTTGTCTGGGCCAGATCCCTATGCCTCGCTGATCGGCCAAGGCCGCGCGGCAACGAATTCCCCTTGCCCTGGCCTGCCCACGAATTCGCCATCTTGCACGATCACCTCACCGCGCAGCAGGACCGTGCGTGGATAGCCCTGCACCACTCTGCCCTCATAGGGGCAATAGTCAACGCGTTGGTGCAGCGCCTGCGCTGACAGGGTCAAGCGCTTCTGCGGGTCATAGATGACCAGGTCCGCATCCGAGCCTATCTCGATAGCGCCCTTGCGCGGGTAAAGGCCGAACAGTCGTGCTGGCTGTGTTGCACACGTGCGCACAAACTGCTGCAGCGACAGCCGGCCGCTCCCCACGCCCTCGGAGAACAGTAGCGGTACGCGCGTTTCAATCCCAGGCGCTCCATTCGGGATCTGGGCAAAGGAATCGCGTCCGCGCACCTTCTGTGTTTCGTAGTACCAAGGGCAATGGTCGGTGGAGACCACCTGCAACTGTCCGTCGGCCAACGCCTCCCACAGCACATCCTGATCCACATGGCTGCGCAGAGCCGGCGAAAGCACGAATTTGGCCCCTTCGAAGCCAGGACGAGCACAGTCTTCCGCAGAAAGCAGCAAGTAATGCGGGCAGGTCTCTGCGAAGACGATCTGCCCTCTGTCTCGAGCGCGTTGCACGACTTGCAGCGTCTCCCGGCAGGTGAGATGGGCAACGTACCACGGCGCTCCCACCAGCTCGGCCAGCGCCGCCACGCGCTGAGCGGCCTCCGCCTCGACCAGGGGTGGCCGGCTTTGTGGATGGTAGCGCGGCGCGGTCTTGCCCTGCGCCAGGAGTTGCTGAGTGAGGTAGGCGATTGCGGCGTGGTTCTCCGTGTGCACCATGGGCAACACCTGGCAATCGCGCGTGGCGGTCAGCAGCCGCAGGATTTCATCGTCATCCAGGTGCAGGCCCTGGTACGTAGTGTATAGCTTGGCGCTGGCATAGCCGTCCAAAGCCAATCTGGAGAGCTGAGACAGTGTGCGTTCCGAGGCGTCCGCCAGCGTCAGGTGCAGCGCATAGTCCACGGCGACGCGTCCATCAGCCTGTGCGCGTCGCCTCTCCACGCCCGTGCCGAGATCTTCGCCACGGAAGTTGCAGGTAAAGTCAATCAGCGTGGTGGTGCCGCCGCAGGCTGCGGCGACGCTGCCCGTGAAGAAATCATCGCTGGAGACGATGTCTCCAACGGCCATATCCAGATGCACATGTGCATCCACAAAACCTGGGAAGACATAGCAGCCAAGGGCATCGATGGTGCGAGGGCCATGCAGATTCGGTGCGACCGCGGCGACCTTGCCATCTCGGATGCCCACGTCCGCAAGCATGGCCTGGTCGGCCGTCATTACCGTTCCGTTCTTCACGACGCAATCCAAGTGCTCGAGGGTTGACATGGCGCCTACCTGGTGAAAGCCAGATCGGGGCATATGGCCGCAATGGCTTGGGCTGGACAATCGAGGCAGACCGCCAGCCAACCCCAGACCACGCGTCGCCCTTCCGAACAACATGCGGGCGCGCTAGCTGGCCATGAGCCAGCCCCGGCGCGCCCGCCAACAGCAATATCACTCGCCCAACCCGCATATGGCAATGCCGCAAAGACGGCACGGGGCGTACTAC
>Ga0209609_10000674_pt1 | contig 20150 bp, 20 predicted proteins | sample LakKivw325mmetaG_FD_184136 | JGI IMG/M metagenome (GOLD analysis project Ga0209609, IMG submission 184136) | Anoxic lake water microbial communities from Lake Kivu, Rwanda to study Microbial Dark Matter (Phase II) - Lake Kivu water 325m metaG... | ecosystem: Environmental > Aquatic > Freshwater... | reverse complement strand
CCTGGGGGGTGAACATGGCGTATTTCTCGATGGTACGCTGCACCATGCTGGGCACCCACTCGGCAAAGTGCTCGGCACAGAGATTAAGGCGGTGTTGGGGCATCCCAATGACCGCAACACCGCCGCATTTGGTACACTTCATGAAGCCTCCGCAGGGGTTTAACCGCCAGAGATGACGTTCACCAAGCGGATTTCGTCCCCCGGCTCAATGATGGTCTGATCGTTGATCAGCCTCTTATCACGCAGGGCGAGCACGGCATAGGGGTCCAGCCCAGCCTTCTCGATGGCCGCGCGCACCGTCATGCCGCTCTCCACGGCCCATTCTTTCTTGTGATACTTGATCGTGGCAGTGGGCATATCCCATCTCTCCCATAAGATTCTGGGATATATTGTATGCCAAAGGCTATGTTACGTCAATAAACCCTCACTGACGCTTCATGGCGATCCCCTCGGCCACCAGGCAGGCGGGTAGGACTTGGGCGCCTGCGGCAGCCAGGGCCGCACGCACGGCGGGCACTTTCTCCGGCTCGGCGGCGGTGATCATGCACCCGCCACCCCCAGCGCCGCAAATCTTGCTCGCCAGCGCCCCGGCCGCCTCCGCGGCGGCAATAATGGCGTCAATCTCGGGGTTGGTTACGCCCTCGGCCAGGCCCTTACGCAACTTCCATTCGGCATCCAGGAGGCGCGCGAACCCGGCCCAATCGAGCGCGCGCAAGCGCTCGCGCATGGCCAGAGCGATGGCCTTGATCTCCTTCATGCGCGCGTCGGTATCCCCCTCGTGCTCGATGTAGCGCTTGAGCATGGCCCAGTTGGTGACGGCCGAAGAGTGCGGAATGCCCGTGTAGGAGACAATCAGGCGCTCGTTCAGCCCCTCAAGGAGCGCATTGCCCTGGGATAGGCTCTCAAAGCGCCAGCCATCCACGTCGAACCACATGGCACACACCCCGCCATAGATCGGGGGGAAATAATCCTGTTTGCCTGTGGGGATGCCGATCACTTGGGCCTCGATATTGGCCCCAAGGTCAATGATCTCGGCGTGGCTCAAGCCTCGACCGGCAAGCTCACTAAGGCAATGGGAGAGGGCCATGAGCAAGGCCGAGGAAGCTCCCAATCCCGAACCGGCAGGGGCCTCGCTACGCACGGTGATCTCCAGGCCAACCTGGGGGCGGTAATAGCTGAGAGCGCGCTTGATCAGCTCCAGTTGCCCGCCGAATCGCATCTCCTCCAGGCAGGGTATCTCCTCTACAAACTGGAGGTCTTCCGAGCGCATGATGATGCGCCGATCCTGGCGCGTGGCCACGCTGGCATAGGCGCGGATGTCAATGGCCGCGTTGACCGTCAGCCCGCCGCCCTCGAAGAGGTAGAGGGGGTAGACGTCCAGCGTGCCCCCGGCGAGGTCAATGCGCGTGGGAACTTGAGCGGTGATGAGCATAAGCCTCCTAAGGTACTATCGCGATCGCTCCCACCTTTCGGAGATGGCCTTCCAGACGCGCCAGAAAGCGCTCGGCGTCGGCAACGGCACGCTCTGCCTCCAGTGCAGTGAGCGGGGAGGCCTCCAAGTCGTAATCCTGTTCTTCGCGCAGCTTGCGCGCCCTGCTGTAGATCTGGCCGAACTCTGCTTCGATGCTCCCAGGCTTGACCAGATATTCGTTGAACGCCGCCTGCGTGCCCGAATGTCGGGCGCGTTCGATGTCAAGCCAGAGCAAAGCCGCAGAAGCCCCGTGGAAGACCGCGTAGTAAGCCCGGTTGACTGCGCCTCGCCAATGCTCATGCTGCAAATCATCGCGAGCGGTCAACAAATCGTCGTGAGCTCTGGCTAGGCGAGCTGCAACGTAAGAGCGCCTTGTGGTGTCGTCCATAGTTCGATGCCATCTCGTTCGATGTTACGGGCAAGCAGGAGCTGATGTCTAAGCATCGCAGCATAATCGCGTTCATCTTTGATCACCAACGAGGTGACCAGACCATAGGTTGACTCGATCTGCCAGGCGATGTCAACGATCTCATCCCGGTATGGTTGGTAGTCGCCACTGACCATACGCACAACGATCAGCAAGTCCAGATCAGATTCCCCATCGGCGTCACCGCGAGCTTTTGAGCCGAAAAGCACCACACGCCGTAAGGCATCGCCATAGTGCAAGAGCAGACGCCGCACGAAATCCGCCAGCCCGGCTCGCTCGTTCGGCCCCAGCCTGGACAAGCGCTCGGCCAGCGCCTTTTTCTGTTCTGCTTCCTTGGCCCACTGCATCGCCTGTCCCATATGCGATAGGCTCCCATGCAAGCTACATGAACTACCATAACTATAGCGTGGGGATGTATGAGAGTCAAACTACTACCGGTACATCCTCCCCGCCCCGCGCTGGCGCGGGCTATCGCCCGGGGGGGCATTGTCGCGCCGACGCTGGCGCTCGGCGTCCTCGCTAAAGTAGCTCAGCCACTCCTTGGGCGCGTCGGGGTTCTCGGCGCCGTGCCGGGTCAGGCGGGTACGCACCTGTACCACGACGGGGGTGTTCACTGAGGTCCCGGCCACGATCACCTGCCCTTTGGAGAGGGCGGGAAGCTCGGTGAGGAGGTCGCGCCCTACCGATTCCACACTCTCGGCCACGCGAGCCTGATCCACGGGGTTGACGATACGCATGATGCACTGGGTCATGCACTGCGAGAGGACGTCGGGGTCCAGCTTGCCGGGCCGCTGGCTGATCAGCCCCACCGCCACGCCGAACTTGCGCCCCTCGGAAAGGATCAGTTTGAGGATCTGCGTGGTGACGATCTCGGCATTAGCCGGAGCAAAGTTATGCGCCTCCTCGATGAGCACAAAGGCGGGATAGGGTAGGTGCTTGTCACTATCCCGCCGGGTCAGCCCGCGCACGGTGTCTTTCCGCGCCTGGTTGATGCGCCGCAACAGGGTGGCCACGATGGTCTGCTGCTCGCGCTCGGGAACCTCGTTGAGCTGCAAGACGGTGCATTGCCCCGGACGCAAGAGATCGGTCAGGGGCAAATCGGTATCATCGCTGAAGATGGCCGACCCCAGCACTGAGTTCACCCGCCACATCAGCGCGCCCACGGTCGCGTCCTCCTCGTCCAGCTCCAAGTCGAGATCGGGGTCTGTGACCGCCTGCTCCTCTCCGCCGGCGCGGATGACCACTTTGAACTGGGACCGCGTCCATTTATCCCCGTACTGCTTCCTCACCCGGTTGTAGGCCCGCCCCAGCTCATAGTGCATCTTTTCCGAGAGGTTGGGCAGGAGGTAGCGCAGGTCGGCAAGCTCTAACGACGAGACGCGCACCTTGATGTCCTTGGGGCGGACAATCCTGACCTCGGGGCGATAACCGCCCTGGATGAAGGCGCCGTGATCCTGCATCTCCGTCAGGGTGTCATACTCGGCGTGGGGGTCAATCACCAGCACTGCGGCGCGGTTATAGGGGCGCATCAGCTCTTCTAGGATGACTCCGGCGAGGTAGCTCTTGCCCGCGCCGGTGGAGGCGATGATCGCCAGGTGCGTGCTGGTAAAGCCCCGCGCATCCAGGACGATGGGCACGTTCGCGCTGGGGCGGCTGAGGAGGGAGCCAATGTGCACCGCGCCAAGCTCCTCCGGCTTGCAGCGGCAGAGCACCTCGGCCAGCATCGCGTCGGGGACGATGTAGATTGGTGCGCCGGAGCGGGGGGGCACACGCGGGTTGACAAAGCCCATCGCCGGGTCAAAGTAACCCAGGATCGTCGCCTTGATCTCGAAAAGCTCGTGCACCCCTTGCTCAAAGCCCAAAAGGTCGGCCACGGACTGGGGTGGGATGGCTGGGTCGGCCATGAAAGTATCCGGGAAGAGGCGTAATGGGAGGCGTCCGCTCACGCGGCCAAGGATTTGGCGTTGCTGTCCCCCTATTACCGCCTCATAATAGACGAACTCGCCGAACTTGACTCGCTGCTCAGGATCGGGGGCGACGAAGGTGAACTCCTGCGGCGTCTCGCCGGGGCCTTTAGTGGTGCCAATCGGTTTCTCTTGCATTGGGCTTCTTTCGTCCATTTCGCGTTTCCCTCTTTCAGCCCACCGGCTCTACGCGGGATTTCCAGGCCAGGTTGCCGGCCAGGATCGCTAGGCGCTGCGCCTCGTTGGGGAAAAGCTCGCTCAAGGTGGTGATGAGCTGGGCCATCAGCGGAGGGGCCAGCGGGTGGGTCATCGCGGCGAGCATGGGCAGATAGGCCAGGCGCAACCCGCCCTCGGTCTGATGGAAGGCGACGATCTCTCGCTGCTCAAGCCGGCGCACCCGCGCGTCGGTGCTGGCGGCCACTGCCGGCACTCCCTGATGCACAGCGCCCCCTCGCTCCACAGCGCCCAGGACAACTACCGCAACCAACGTAACCTTCTCAGCCAGATAATCCGGCGAAAAGACGGCCAGCTCCTCTCTGGGCGAGAGGCGCGGGCCGAGATTGCCGAATTCGGGGTTCATTAGGGTGGTGTTATAGATCGCCCCCACCAGATAGCCCCCATCCGCGCGCTCGACCGCCACGAGGGTGCCGAAACCATAGTCCTGTGGCTCGGGGACGCGCTCGGCCTCTCCCGGGCCATAGACCTGACACACGTAATCAACATGTGAGCTCGAGCTGACGATCTTGCCGATGAACATGTTTACTCCAGTTTTGTCACCGCTGTGTAGGGGCGAAGAATTCGCCCTAGGTTGTGGCCTCTTATGCTCATTTCGGCAGGCGAATTCTTCGCCCTTACTCTAACACCTTCGTTTTCAGCGGTCGGCAATCGGTCGCACCGATCACTGACAACTGATTACTACCGCCGCGTCCGTTTGCTATATGCCTTGCGCGAGTAGCGCAGTTTGACGTTGAGGGTCTCCATAAATTCCTGGAAGGCGCGGTAAAAGCGCTCCTGGTCGGCGACGGTGATGACGGCCAGGGCGTCCACCGTCTCCACGGCATAAGGGTAGCCCGTGCCCACTACGCACTCCGCGCGCACGATGTCCAGGACCCGCTCCAACTCCTCCGCCTCCAGAAGCCATGCGGGCAGGTCCAGCCTGACGGGGGCGTTTTCCGCCGTGGTCTTGAGGTATACCAGGTGCACCCGCTGGTAATAGTCCAACTCCTGATTGGCCCGCTCAAAGAGCCTGTCATCGCGAGCGCAGACGAAAGCCTCGGTGCGGTCGCCCCAGGCCATCCTGCGGCGCAAGAGCAGGCCATCCGCGAGGTTGGTTGGCCTGGCATCCCTGGTGAGGCAGCCCAGCATGGTCACCAGGTCGCTGGCATAGGAGGTATCCACATAACCCACCAGAGGGACTCGCGTCTCCTCGGAGGTATCAAGCAAGGAGCGCACGGCGTGCAGGTAGGCACGTTGCAGCTCGGGGCGCATCTGTGCCGCAAAGGAGATGACCAGCGAGCCGTCGAAGAAGCATACCGGCGCCGGCGCGCGGCCGGCATCGCGCCTCATGTGCTCGACCAGCACCTCGCACTCGAGCTGAAAGCGGCGAAGGTTCACCTTGAGATCGGGGTATCCGCCCACCTCATCCATCTCGCCGGCCAGATCGTCCGGCGGCAGGACCTCAAAGCGGATGTCTTTGACGTAATCTTTCCCCTGGTCATGAGGGTTCTCGAACCAGCCCACCTGTACAGCCCCTACAGGGACAGTAAAGTCGCGGCTGGGGGTGATCTGCGAGCCATCCACGGCCAGCGTAGTCACGCCCTGTAGCACGCCCATCGCCCAGGCGCGCGCCTCTTGATGGTTGGCGAAGCGCTGGCCGAAGGGGCGCACGATCGGCTGGCCGGCAGTGCGCTCGGCCGTTGGGCGCGCGCCGGGACGTTTCAGCGGCTCCAGCTCTTGGAGCAAGTCCGCCACGTCCTGGTCAGCCAGCCAATCGAGCGCCTCCTCGTAGCGCTGCAGCTCCTCGCCCGTGCGCAGATCAAAGCCGTCAAAGCCCTCTCGCTTGGCTTCCAGCGCAGCGATCACATGCGCTTTGCTCAACATCGCTAGACTCTCTCCTGAGAGAGGGGCGAAGCATTTGCAGCGGGTTGCGCTATTTTATGCTCATTTCGCCAGGCAAATGCTTCGCCCCTACTTTTTCAATGCCCTCTCTCCTGATGGCTGCCCCGCTCGTCCTTGACGATGCGGATATAATTCTGCGCGGCACGCTCGAAGGTGTCGTCATGGCTGATGACGAAAAGCTGTGAAAAGCCCTTGACCTGAGTGATCCTTTCCGCCAGGCCCTCGCGGCGCTCGGGGTCGAGGTGAGCCGTAGGCTCATCGAAGAAAGCTACATCAATGGCCGATGCCTCGCGCAGGAGCGCCAGGCGCAAAGCCAACGCGGCGCTCATCTGCTCGCCGCCCGAGAGCTGGCGAAAAGTGCGCTTGTGTCCCTTCATATCGAGCGATAGCTCGTAATCCTCCGACCATTGCAGGCGACCGCTGTGGTCGCCGATGACGTCGCCATAGAAGGCCGAGGCCTCGCGCGATACCTGCTGCACCAGGCGTTGAGTGACATAGGGACCGGCCTGCTTGAGCAGATTACGCACGTTGGTAACCAGACTGCCCAGGCGATTCAACTCTTCTAGGGCCGCTTGCTTCTGAGCCAGATCGCTTTCGAGCGCAACCAGGCGCTCAAGATCCTGACGCACCGACTCCAAGCGGGCGGATTTCTCCCTCGCTTCCGCTCTGCACGCGGCCAGCTCCTGCTGCCAGGAGCTCAACTGCTCCTTCACTTTCAGATGGCGCGGCGCATCGTACTCGGCCAATGCCTGCTGATGCTGCGTCGTCAGCTCAGCCAGGCTCTCTTCCAGGGTTGCCAATTCTGCTGCCAACTGCTCGACCTTGCTGCGACGGGCCTCCACCTGTTGGGCCTGTTTGAGGTGAGCCATATAGGTATCGTGGGCCTCACGATGCGCGTCGCGCAGGCGCTGCGTCGCGTGCAAATCCTGATCCAGGGTAGCAAAGGCCGCCAGTTCCGTCTCCAGGCCGGCCATCTCGGCCTTGACCTCTTGTTGATGGGCCGCGGCCTGGCGCTGCTCCTCGGCTTTGGCTGGCCCCAGTCGCGCCCGATCCTCATGGCGTTGGTACTCCTGGCGCGGGTCGCCAAGCTGTGCAAGGGCCTGGCGCTGTTCCTCGGCCCTCGCGGGCGCGCCCTCTAGCATAGCCACGCCAGCTTTGGCCTCCTCCCAACGGCTTTGGCGCTCGGCGAGGTACTCTTGGGCCTCGCGCAGGTCATCTTCCGAGGGCAAGTTCATCAGGCGTTTCTGACCAGAATCCAGCTTCGAGGTGAGACCTTTGATCTGCTCAGCGTAATCGCGCAAAAGCTCGTCCAGGCTACTGAGAGATGTAGTGAGTTCCCGAATGCGCTGCTCATTGCGGGACAATAGCTCCTCGCGGTGGGCGGGAGTAAGCTCTGCCTCACAGACGGGGCAGCGAGCGGTGGCAGAGTCGGCCAGGGCGGCCGATTGCTTGCGCAGGCGCTCCCCCTCTGCCGAGATGGCAGCTTTTTCCCCTTGGGCCTCTTGTTGCCGTAAACCCAGCGCATCGCTCTCTTGGCGCATCTGGGCCAGACTCTGTTCCAGTGCCCTGGCCTGCCCAAGCCCGGTCGCGCGTCGCTCTACCACAGCCTCGGCCTTGCGCACCTCCTCGGCGGCCTCAGCTTCGCGCCGTTGAGCGGCCTCCAAGCGCAGCGCCTCAGCCTCCGCTTGGCGCAGGGCCTTCTCTACCTCCTCTTGCCTCTTCACCGATGGCTCAAGGGCCTGCATCCGCTCGGCTGAGGCGGCGATCTCCGTTAACTCCTTTGTCAGGACCTCAAGTTGCGCCTCGATGCTCGCCAGGTTGGTTTCCAGCCGAGCGCGCTCCTGGCGCAATTGATCGCGCTCCTGGCGCTGCTGCTCCAGGTTAGCCAGGCGCTCCTCGGCGGACAGATAGGCCTCATGCCCAGCGCGCGCGGCCGCCACCTGGTCCTGAGCTGCCTCGGCTTCCTTGAGCTGGAGGCGCTCGCTTTGGAACAGGGATTCGTATGCCGTGAGCGACACCTGCGCCTGCTGCACGCGGCCGGCCAGATCGCGCACCCGCGCCTCGGCCTGGTCGAGGGCGAACAATTTCTGAGTGGCACCCTCGACCTCCGTCTGCAAAGCTACGGCGCGCTGCTCCAGCCCGGCTATCGCCTGGGTCAGGGTCTGTAGTTCCTCGCGCTGATCGGGCAGGGCGAGCAACTGCCCCTGCATACCGGCGATCTCCTCCTGGAGCTTGCCCGCTTCTTCCTTAAGCCACCCTGAGGTCTCAAGGAGCTTGTCGCTGGCCTTCTTGTACTCCTCCACCTGAAGAAGGGGATCAAAGATAGCCTTGCGGGCGCTTGCGGTTTGAAGAAACGGTGCAGTGAAAGTCCCCTGCGGCACGCCGATGGTGTTCTCGAACAGGGTGTTCAATTGGGCGAGCGGCTCGACGCGCAAATGCTGATGAAGCCAGGCACGTCCGTCCTCGGCCCCCTCAACGATGCACTGACCCGTTTCCCGGTCATAGATGCGGTAGCGCGAGGTGGTCTTGGCGCTGAAGCAGCGTTCCACCTCGTACTCCCGCTCATCATGGGAAGAGACGAGGCCCACCACAACCCGGCCCGCTTGTTCCCCCTCGCGCAAGAGGCTGGCCAGCTTCATGCCCTGCTCAAGATGGTCAAAAAGGGCAAAGCCGATCGCCTCCAGGATGGTGCTCTTGCCCGCGCCGTTGGCTCCGATGATGGCGTTGGTGCCCGGCAGGAAGTCAATGCGCTCGTTGGAATAGCTCTTAAAGTTCTCCAGCTCAAGATGAGTGATCAACATGGCTGGCTCTCTTCCGCAACATCCCCAAAGCGGCGGAGCTCGCTCACGATCTCCTCCGGCGGGCTATCGCCGAGGGCTAAACGCTTGAGGCTGAGCACCATATTGGCCCAATGCTCGCTCTGGGCGCGGTGGCGCACGTCGCGCTCCACCAGCTCGCGAAGCACGATTTTCTCCAGCTCGGCGCGGGATAGAGTCGCGTCCGTCGAGATGTCGAACTCGCTTGCGGAGGTGGTATCCCTGAGCAGGCAGGCAATCGGCTCGTAGGCTTCTTTGACCATCTGCTCGATGCGCGCTGTATCCAGGTCGGCATGGTCAAAGTTCAACGTGCCCTTGAGCTCAAGCTCGACTACAGGATGCTGAGCCACCTTGTCGGGCGTAACCTCACGACGGATATAGGCTGTCAAGGCCCGTTGCAGGGCTTCGGGAGAGTCATACTCGCCAACGGAAAAGCGCAACCGCTCAAAGGCCCGCCGCTTGCCGCGAATCTTGGTCACGGCATGTGCCGGCTGGCGAGAAGGGTCGAGCTCCACCAAAAAGTAGCCGCGATCCTCCCATTCGACCTCGGCCACGCTATTGGTCTCCAGTGAGCCGGGATTATAGATCCACTCGTCCTGGATGAAGGGCTTGTGGATATGCCCCAAGGCCAGGTAATCGGCATAGGCGCGGAGGGGCTCCAGCTCGGCGCGGGTCAAGGTGGCGGAGTAGTTATCCAAGATGCCCTGCAAGCCAGCGTGGAGCATGAGGATGGTATAGGCCGGGCGTGGGCCGGGCAGATGCCCCAGGGCTGCGGTGAGATCCTGAACCATGCGCGGGGTTATGGCCCCATAATACTTGACCCCGATGACACGCACGCTGCCGGCAAGGTCAAAGTAAGCTCCGATCTTTCCGTCCCAAGGCTGGAGGACAATCTGGCCGCTCTCGTAGCGCGGGTTCAGAAGCACGAGCAGGCCACACTCAGCAAGGTAATCTAGCCAGGAAAGTCCCTCCTGGTAGCGGGGCCGTTCGTGATTCCCCTCGATGGCGACGACGGGCACCTTGGCCTCTTGCAGGCGCTGCAGATGATATGTGGCCTGTAACAGGGTTTGAGGGTCGAGGGCGTGCTTATGAAACAGGTCGCCTGCCAATAACAGCAGGTCCACCTGGCGCGCTAGGGCATCATCAACCAGGCACTCGAAGGCCCGCCCAAAGTCATTGTAACGCTCATCGCAGCCGTATTGCTCGTAGCCAAGGTGAATATCTGCCGCGTGTAAGAAACGAAGGCTCATTTCATCCTCTTGTATACTTGGGGCAAGGCCCGCGAACGACGATCACGCGCAAGGTATCGGCCCCCAAAGCCTCATCGAAGGCGGCCTCCATCGCAGGGACGTCTTCTGGCGCGCAGAGGCGCGGCTCCACGCCGTAGCCTCGGATCACCGCCACAAGGTCAGAGCTTGGGCGCGGTTGGCCCCGCTCATCCGCAGGGCTTCCCGGATGGGGCTGCCCGCCGGTGAGCGCCGTCGTGCCGTTATCCAACACCACCACAAGCATGGGCAACCCCAGTTGCACAGCTTGGGGCAAGGCGTTGATGTCTGAATGGAAGAAGGAAGAATCGCCCAAGAGGGCCACCACGCGCTCCGGCGTCCCGCTGAGGGCCAGGCCCAGGGCCAGCCCCAGGCCGGAACCCAGGCCGTATTTTACGTCGAAAAGCTCAAAGGGGGGCAGGTTAGCGCGCACCATGCAGCCCGTCTCCCCGACGACGATATGTTGCCCACGCCCACCGTGACGCCGGATGGCGCGCAGCAGGGCCTCAAAGGTCGGGCGATAGGGGCAGTCGTCGCAGAGGGGCACCTTGCTGGGCATGGCGCGTTGCGTCCCATCACGCTCTGCTGCCTTGTAGCTTGGGTCCAGCCCGGCCAATGCGGCGGCGATCTCTGGCTCGCTCAGTTCGCCCTCCTCTGGGATGGCGCGATCGTGCCGGCCGGAGATGCGCACCCCAAGGCCGGCGCGCTGGGCCAAGGCGGATAGGCCCTCCTCCACGAAGGGGCCACCCTCCTCCAAAATGAGGACGCGCTCAAGCCCGCGCAACCAATGGGTCAGCTTGCGTTCGGGTAAGGGCCAGACGCTCGACAGCCCCAGGATGCGCAGGCTTGAGGTCCTTTCCCCTATAGCTCGCAGCAGCTTGGCATGGGTGCAACCGACGGCGACCACGCCGAGCGTGCCCTGTCCACTGGTGCTATCGAAGGGGGAAGCCTCAAACAGGCTGCGGATTTGGCGCAGGTGACGATGCAACATGCGATGATAACTGATTACCGTCGCCGGCAACACCACCCAGCGGTTGCGTTTACGCCGGAAGTGCAGGTCGAAGCGAGGAAGCTGCCAGGGATCTTCGACCACTCCCTCAGCCAGGGTGAGGGCCCCGGTCACGCGGACGATGACGGGGAGGCCCAAAGTCTCAGACCAGATATAGGCTTGAGCCATGAGCGCGGCGGCCTGTTCGACGCCGATAGGCTCGATGAGGGGCACCTCGGCCATCCGCGCCAGCCAGCGCGTGTCCTGCTCGTTTTGCGAGCCCCAGCCGCCAGGGTCATCCCCCAAGAGGATGACCATGCCGGCATGGCAGCCGCTCAACGCCATGGTGGCCAGAGGGTCCAGGGCGATATTAAGGCCCACGCTCTTGAGCACCACCAAGGCACGCGAGCCACCCAGTGAAGCCCCAAAGGCCAGCTCCAGGGCCACCTTTTCATTGGGTGCCCACTGCACATGGGCCGCTTCAGGCCCGGTCATGGCCAGGAAGCTATCGAACACGCCCGTGGCGGGGGACCCGGGGTATCCGCTCACCACACGAACCCCTGCGGCCAGAGCGCCCAGAGCAAGAGCTTGTTCACCACGCATGGTCTTGATCATGTTGCTGTGAGGAGTATATACACAATCAGAATTGTCCTATGGCCAGTCTATCCGAGTCGGGGGTAGATGGCAAGTCACTAGATCCTGTCGCGCTCCCCCAGGGGCGGCGCGGCTTGCGCGCGCAGGCGAACAGCCTATCATACCCTCGGTCGGGTCGCACCTCACGGGCTTGGAGGTCCGGTCAGTCTTTATCAGGGGGCAGTGGGTAATGATCGGAGTCTTGGTGGGCTTGTTGTGCGCTACAACCTGGGCCAGTGCTTCGGTAATGATGAAGGACCTATCCAAGAAGCTGGATCCCTTCACCTTGAACGCCTCGCGCGCGCTTTCCGGCGGGCTTTCCATGTTGCTGGTTGCGCTAGTCATGGGCAAGACTACGGGATACGATGCCCTCACGCCGGAAAGGCTCTTCTTTTTGTTCGCCAGCGTCAGCATCGGCGGGGGGATCGGCGATACCTGCTATATTGCCAGCCTGCCGCGCATCGGGGTCTCGCGTGCCTTTCCCATCGCCAGCACCTATCCGGCTTTGACCCTCCTCTTCGGCCTCATCTTCCTGCACGAACGGATCAACCTGGCGATTATCACCGGGTTGGTGCTGGTGTTGGCTGGCATCGTGCTAATCAGTGGGCTACAGGCGAAAAATAGGGCAGGCTCTGCCCTTCCCGTGACGACCTCGGGAGTCGCCTTTGCTTTGGCGGCCTCACTATGTTGGGGGGCGGGCACGGCACTGGTCGCGCCGGGGATCGAGGGCCTTGACTCCCTTATGGTGGCCTCCGTGCGCACGCCCGCGTATGCTCTCGTTCTCTGCGGGATCGTGGCCCTGCGCAAAAGTTATAGCGAGCTATTCAAGCTCTCGCGCAAAGAGTGGCTGGTCCTCACCGCCAGCGGCGTTATGGGTTGGGGGCTGGGGAGCGTGCTCTTTCTGCTCACGGTATCTCTGGTGGGGCCGACGCGAGGGGCAATCCTCACCTCCACCGCGCCGCTTTTTGCCCTGCCGCTGAGCGTGATCTTTCTCAAGGAGCGGGTCAATCTCTCTATGTTGGTCGGTACTGTGCTCACTGTAGGGGGAATCATCCTCGTATCCTAAGGGAGCCAGACGACTGGCTCTCGGGTTGGCCCACACCCTTTTCCCTGTTATGCGTCTGCACTCGAAGTCAGGTATTTGCCAACGTACTGCGCGAACAGATCGAGATCGCCCAGATCGTGCTGCAAGTAGCCGTACATCTTGCCGACATCCACTGTCAGGTAGAGATGGACCAGGACGTTGCGGAACTTGGCCATGCCCACCAGCTTCTCGGCGAAGCTGGCCGGCAGGATTCCCACCTCTGCCAGTTTGGGAAAGACCTCCTTGTACTCGCTCGGCACTACCACTGAAAGCGAGGCCAGGAGGATACTTCCGATATCGAGCGCCGCTTGAATGGCTACCTGGAAATTGCGTTCGACGGAGGCACGCAAGACCTCATCCTGGGCGAATTCCTCATAGGTGAGGCTTTGCAGCTCCTTTAAGGCGCTCACGCGTTCGGCGATAACGCTCAAGCGCGCCACGATGGGGGTTATATCCATGAAGCAACTCTCCCTTTGCTGCACGCTCCAGGATCGCGCGTTGGTGGCGCTCGATCATGGGCTTCAGATCCAGATACTCGCTCACGGTGCGGGCCGTAAACTCTACTCTTGTTTGCTCGTCGCCGCAGAAAAGCAGCAGACCGTCGCGCAAGACGCGGTAGCGCAGCGCCGGCGGGGCCTGGTTGAGGATGAGCACATCCACATCGTCAAAGTGCAGGACATCCATCAGCCCGCCGATGATCTCCATGCGCATCTCAAAACAATGGTCGTCGCCGGGGGAATCGGCCAAGAGCACAGCCACATCTACATCCGAAAGCGGCCCGGCCTGTCCGCGGGCGTAGGAGCCGAATAGATAGGCCAACACCACGCCAGGGAGGGCGCGAAAATAGCCCTCCAATGCAGCCTTATAGGGTGACAAGTCGAGCGTCATGAGCGCCCCTTACAGAGCGTGAGATCAAGTCGTCACTGGGATCAGGTTCTGAATCTCGACCTTTCGCTCAGCCCCCACACCGAAGACATGCTGCGATGCGTCAAGTACCTCAATGCCCACGATGCGGCCATCCGGCGCATAGTTGATCGCCACATCTTCGGACAGCCTTTGGTTGGTAACCTGGATGGGTTCGTCCACGAAGCGAATGTTATAGAGCATCTACTTCGGGGTCATACGTTACTTTCATCTAACTCCTCAACCGTGGTCACATTCTGCTCCACCTGCGCTACGCTGCGCATCCCCGGGATGACGGAGTGGATATAGGGCAGCCCGTAAAGGTAGGCCAGGCCCTGCCGCGCCTGATCGGGCGAGAGGGGCCGATCCTTGTTGGTATCCTCGAACAGGCGGCCGCGGGCGAAGGGCTTCATGATGTAAACGCCCTGACCGGCTTCGTAGCAACATCGGATGGCCCCTTCCATCTCCTCCCGTTTGCCTGAGTGATGCATGTTCTTCCCGGCCATGTTGAGTGCGGCGAGCACTGCCTCGATCTCAGGGTGCTCGGCCATCGCTCGCACGACGGCCACCGTATGGCTGGAAAGGCCGATGTGGTGTATCCAGCCTCTACCCCGCGCCTCCTGAAGGGCCTCCAAGGCGGGGGCGCGCGCCGTATAGTCTTCCAGGCTATCCACGGCGTGAATCAAGAAGAGATCAATGTAGTCCGTCTTGAGTGTGTCCAGGGCATAACGCACATCGTTGAGCGTGCCCTCGAAGCCCTTCTCGTAGGTCTTGGTGACCAGCACCAGCCTGGACCGCTCCATATGAGGTAGAGCCGCTGCCAGGCTGGGATAGGTGTTGTACCAGCGATCGGTATCAATCAGGTTGATGCCTAGCTCCCAGGCGCGCAGCATCACCTCGGTCTCCTGCTCCACCGAAACCTTGCCGTCGTCGTGGCGCACGTCAGTGCCCAGGCCGAGGCGGCTGACTTGCAGGCCCGTCTTGCCCAAGACCACTTGTTGCATCCTTCACCTCATGGGGTGGTGCGCCCGCTGAGGCCGGGCATGAATCGCCTGTAGGCCAAGCGCACCCTCATTATGCGGGAATCGTAGCACAGGCAGGGGTAATGGTCAATTGAAGGGGTTGCTGCTCAGGCTCCCTCGAAAGCGATCTTGAGGTAATCTCCCTCCACCTGCGCCCAGGCGGGCTGCAGGCCAGCGAGGTATTGGGGCAACACCAGCGAGCGCCGGAAGCGCCCCAGCTTGATGCGCAGCTCATCCCCTTGTTTCTCCAGCTCCACCGAGCCACCCTCGACGCCCGTCACGCGCAAGGCCAACACATAGCGCTTGCCATCCACGTAGAAGCGCAGAGGTTGTTCATTGGAGAAGGGGGGAATGGGGTCTCGATCTGCGTAGAGTTGCCTGGCCAGGCCCTCCAAATCCTTCAAGCCGACGACCTCACGACGCATCAGGGGCACCTCGAACGTTGGCAGGGGAGCGAAGAGCTCTTGAATCTCATGGCGGTGGAGAGCCTGGTCCGCCTTCCAATTGGTGAAAAATGGATCCGCGACCTCCTCGGGCAGGATGCGGTTGATGAAAAGAGCATCCACCGCCAGGCCAAAGAGGTTCATGTAAGTGTAGGCGCGCTGGGTCTCGCGCACGGCCATATGCTCGGCGTTGAGCACCAGGCGCACGGAAGTCTGCGCGCCATCGGTAAGGATGGTGCGCAGGGCATCAACTTGATCAAAGAGTTGGCCGATGCGCTCCTGTATGACGTCCTCGCCAATAGGCAACTTCACCAGAGCGCGTAAAGAGGGCAGTATCGCTCGCGCCAGGCCACGGGAGAGGTTCAGCAGATTGCGCGTATACCAGCGGTTAAGGTCTGGCGCGCTAAGCAGGCGCATCGCCGCACCCGTGGGGGCACTGTCAATGATCAACACCTGATAGTGCCCCTCATCGTAGTAGCGCTTGATGCGCACCAAGGATAGCACCTCGTCCAGGCCGGGCAGGATGGCCAACTCGCCGGCGGCGGTGGCGCTCACACCCTCATCGCGCAAGATGGCGGCGATGCGCCGCTTGACGTCACCCCAGTAGCGCTCAAGCTCCTCGCCCGTGTCAAGCTCAGCCGCATACAGGCGCGCTGGCCCTACCGGACGAGGCTCGTTGCCGAGAGGAGTGTCCAGGGCATCGGCCAGGCTGTGGGCAATATCTGTGGAGATGACCAACGTCTCATAGCCCAGCGAGGCGCTGCGCAGGGCCGTCGCCGCAGCCAGGGTGGTCTTGCCGACGCCACCCTTGCCCGTGAAGAGGATCGTGCGCACAGGCTTAGCTCTGGGTCAAGCGCTGGTCAACTGCTTTCAGCACCTTGGCCCTGGCCTTATGGTCGCGCTCGTATTCCTGCACGACGCGGAGTTGGCCGGCGGAAAGCTGTGCCAGCCGCTCCAGGATCTCTACGGCGGTCAGGTTATCATAGTTGTCAATCGGCAACACGGGCACCTTCATCCTGATCTCACCGGGAGTGGCCTTGGCCGATTCCTTCCCGCGCACCAATCCGAGCAGCCTTTTGACGACTGGGCTTGGGTTCTTGGCGGCCTCCGCGCCGGCCTGGTTCGCGGCCTTGACGGCGTAAACCACGCCACGCGCAACCAAGACCCCCACGCCGAGACCAGTCAATAGGACTTGTTCGGCGACGGCCCGCGCAGGCTCCAGGTTGACCTTGGGCAACTTGAGCTCTTCGAGCTTGGGCAACTTGAGCTCCAACTCGACCACGCGCCGCTGGGCACCACTTCCCTCGTTGGCCTCCATGGCCAATTCCTGCGTACTCATGCTACAAACTCCTTTCATTCCACGGTCTCGGTATATTATACGCAATATCGAGAATCGGGGTTGCGGAACGGATCACGCCGGCTTGTGGGGGGACAGTAGGTGTGTTAGAATGAGCAAGATGATGCAAGGAACCGGGTCACAGAACATAAACCAGGAGCACCCAGAAGCGCTGAGTGAGCGCGAGATGGAAATCCTCAAGCTCGTGGTGACCGGTGCGACCAATCAGCAGATCGCTCTGGCCCTGATCATCAGCGTTAACACCGTCAAAGCCCACCTGCGCAACATCTTTGCCAAACTGGGAGTCGAGTCGCGCACCGAGGCCACGCTCTATGCGATTCAGCATGGGCTGGTTCAGGTCGCCCAATCTCCCGCTGAAGCCACGCTGCCTGCCGGCGAGCGAGAGCTGTTGAATAGCCTCGCCACACAGGTGGCTTCCCTGCCCTCGTCCGGTTTCGCCCACTGGCCGCTCTTTCCCCTGCAGCGCGCGCTGATGCTGGTGGCTTTGCTCATCGTAATTATTGTGGCTGTATGGCCCGGGGCGAGGGCCACCTCGTCACCCATAGGCGGACGCTTGGTGGATGTGCCTAAAACCTCTAGCCAGGGCGCTCAGCCGGAGCACGCCTCCCGCTGGCAGACAAAGGCGCAGATGCCCACATCGCGGGCCAGGTTTGCTCAGGTCCAGGTGGACGGCGCTGTTTATGTGATCGGAGGATTGACGACGCAAGGTTGGAGCGTCCAAGTTGATGTATACGATTCCGCCCTGGACCGCTGGGAGCGACGCGCGTCGAAGCCAACCGCAGTCTCTAACGTGGGTGCTGCTGTTGTCAAGGGACTTGTCTATGTGCCTGGCGGCCTCGACGAGAAGAATACCGTGCGCGACATCCTGGAGGTCTACGACCCACGCAGCGATACCTGGTCAGTGGCCGCCGTGCTCCCTGCACCCGTCTGTGCCTATGCCATCGCAGCAGTCGAAGATGGCTTCTACCTCTTCGGCGGTTGGGACGGCCAGCATTACCTGGATTCTGTGTACCATTACCAGGTGGATACCGCTACCTGGCGACGCGAGGCTCCCCTGAAGGCGGCCCGAGGGTTCGCAGCCGCCGCGATGGTGGGAGGGCGCATCTACCTCGTCGGGGGGCTGGATGAGACCACCGAATATGGCCTGTGTGAATCTTACGATCCGGCCCTGTATGCCGCAGGGGAGGACCCCTGGCGCACCCTCTCATCTATGAACCAGGGACGCGCTGGACACGGAGTGGCCGTTTCCGAGGGTTATCTCTATGTGGTTGGGGGCGGGTGGGATAGCTACCTGGCTTATAATGAACGCTACGATGTGGCCAACGATGCCTGGTCAACCTTCGAGAGCCCGCTACTCGGCGAGTGGCGCACACTGGGCCTCTCAGCGGTGAGCGACCAGAGCGGCACTTTCCTGTATGCCATTGGCGGGTGGAATGGGCAGTATCTGAGCGTCGTGCAGGCCTATTCAGCTTCCTACCGGGTATACGTGCCGCAGACGTGAACGGGCAAGGAGGACAGATGGCAGAGGGGGCACCGATCAAGGCGCAGGTAACCTGGGTTGAGGGGTTGCAGTTCGTGGGCCTCGGAGCGGCCTCCGGGGCAACATGCGTCTTGGATGGAACGGCGAAGGATGGTGGAACCGATAGCGGGTTGCGTCCTATGGAGGCTCTGCTGGTGAGCCTGGGCGGCTGCACGGGAATGGATGTCATCTCCATCCTACGGAAAAAGAGGCAGCACGTGACCCGTTTGCATATTAACATTCAGGGCATCCGCGCCGGGGAGTTCCCTCGCCGCTTTACGCACATCGAGCTGGAATACGTGGTGCGCGGCTGGGACATCTCTGAGCAGGCCGTGGCGCGCTCGATCGCTCTCTCTCAAACCAAGTATTGCTCCGTCACGGCCACCCTCAATTGCGAGGTCGTTTACACCTATCGCATTGAGCAGGAACCGGTTGCAAGTAGGGGCGAAGAATTTGCCTGACGAAACGAGGATGATTTTGGGTACAAAATCACCGATGATTTTGGGTACAAAATCACCCATAAGATAACACAATCCGCTGCAAATTCTTCGCCCTTACACAACAGCTCGAAGGGGGCACATGCAGGGAATCTATGATATCGTTATCCTCGGCGGCGGCCCCGGTGGCTACGTTGCCGCCATTCGGGCGGCCCAGATGGGCGCTCGCGTGGTTGTCGTGGAAAAGGATCGCCTGGGAGGCACCTGCCTGAACCGGGGCTGTATCCCCTCCAAAGCGATGGTGCGCGATGCCGAGCTTTATCGTGACGCCACCTCCGGCGTCTACTGCGTGGATGCCGAAGGGGGATTCCGGGTCAACTTTGTCAGGCTGATGCAGCGCAAGCGCGAGGTGGTGGATACCCTGGTTCAGGGAGTCGAGCACCTGATGGCCTCCAAGCGCATCCGAGTCCTCGCCGGGCAGGGGCGCATCGTCCGTGCGGGGCTGGTCGAGGTGACGGGGACCAATGGCCGAGAGGAGCTGGCCTCGCGGGCGATCATCATCGCCACCGGCTCGGTGCCCGCCAGATTGCCTATCCCGGGCGCCAACCTGCCCGGTGTGCTCCTGTCCGATGACATCTTTGAGATGGAGACGCTCCCCAAGAGCCTGGTCGTCGTGGGGGCCAGCGTCGTGGGGATCGAGTTCGCCTGCCTCTTTGGGGCGCTGGGCACCCGGGTCAGCATCCTGGGGCGCAAGACCTTTCTCAAGGAGGCAGAGCAGCAACTGGCTAAACGGCTGCGCGCCATGCTCTCGCAGCGGGGTATGGCGATCACCATCGGCCTGGAGTTCAAGGAGATCGTGCGCGCCGACAACGGCCTGCTGAGGGTCCACTATGAGCAGGGCGGCAAGCAGCAGTACGCCGAGGGCGAGCTGGCCTTGATTGCCACGGGCCGTTGGCCCTACACAGAAGGCGCGGGGATCGAGGATTTGGGAGTAAAGATGAACGGGCGCGCGATTGCGGTCAACGAGTACCTGGAGACGAGTATCCCCGGCATCTATGCCGTCGGCGACTGCATCGGCGGCTATATGCTGGCCCATGTGGCCTCTTATGAGGGCGAGGTGGCGGTGGAGAATATCCTGGGCCACAGGCGAGCTGTGGATTATCGCGTCGTGCCCAACTGCATCTTTACCATGCCCGAGATCGCCGATGTGGGCCTGACCGACGCTGAGGCCAAAGAAGCGGGGTTGGATTTCCAGGTCAGCCGTTTTCCCTTCAACGTGAATGGGCGCGCCGTGGCGATGGGCGAAAGTGAGGGCCAGGTGCGCATGGTCTGCGAGAAAGCCCCAGACGGTCGGGGAGGCAAGGTGCTGGGCGTGCACATCATGGGGCCGCAGGCCAGCTCTCTGATCGCCGAGGCGGCCCTGGCGATGCGCCTGGGGGCGACGGCCAAGGATATCGCCCAAACCATTCACGCCCACCCCACAGTGCCCGAGGCGCTGATGGAAGCGGCCATGGCCCAGTTGGACGGGGCCATCCATTACGAGCACAGGTAAGCAGTAGACAATCAGCCACTAGCGAAGCGACAATGAGCAGAGACGGCGGTACCTTATTTCCCCGACACATCGGGCCTGTAGATCGCTGACTCTTCTATGAGCCTCGTTTGGAGTATAAGGCCTGTTTCCTCGATTTTCACTTTGTCCCCGT
>Ga0209609_10000672_pt1 | contig 20168 bp, 20 predicted proteins | sample LakKivw325mmetaG_FD_184136 | JGI IMG/M metagenome (GOLD analysis project Ga0209609, IMG submission 184136) | Anoxic lake water microbial communities from Lake Kivu, Rwanda to study Microbial Dark Matter (Phase II) - Lake Kivu water 325m metaG... | ecosystem: Environmental > Aquatic > Freshwater... | reverse complement strand
CGCATTATATCTTTTGTAGGGCAACCCTTCAGGGTTGCTTTAAGCAAGGCTAAAGCCTTGCGCTACATGTAAAACGATTTAATGCGTTTGTATTAATTTGTTTCGAAATTCGTGCTTCGAATTTCGGATTGTCTAAATGATCTTTCTCCGTTCGCTGGAAGAAAGGATCCTCATCATCTCCCGGTATTTCGAGACCGTCCTTCGGGCGATATGGATGTTCATTTCCTTCAGGAGCTGAACCAGTTTCTCATCGCTGTAAGGTCTCTTCGGGTCTTCTTTTGAAATGATTCCCCGCAGCACGCTTTTGACGCTTTCGGAGGCCATGCCCTCTCCCTGGACAGAAGGAATCCTGGCATTGAAGAAGAACTTCAGCTCATAGATTCCCTGAGGGGTGTACATATATTTATTATGGGTCACCCGGCTGACGGTGGATTCATGCATCTGGATGTCTTCTGCCACATCCCGCAGGACCAGGGGTTTCAGAAACTGGATCCCGTTGTCCAGAAAATCTCTTTGAAACTTAACGATACTCTTCGCCACCTTATAGATCGTCCTCTGTCGCTGATCAATGCTTCGAATCAACCAGAGTGCGGAGCGGAGTTTTTCCTGTATATATTTTCGCTCATCCTGAAGGGAGCGATGGCTCTCGGCAAGAAGTCGCCGGTAATAAGGATTCACTTTCAATCTCGGAACTCCCTCATCATTTAGATTGATGACATACTCCCCTTCCACCTTATAAACATAAACATCGGGAACGATTTCCTGGATGACCTCTGCCCCGAAAGCCCTGCCGGGTTTGGGTTCCAGCCTGCAGATGATAGAAGCGGCCCGGTTCACCCGTTCCAGAGAGATGCCCAAACGTTTGGCAATGGCCGGATGGTTTCTGTTTTTCAGGAGGGGAAGGTGGTCTGAAACGATTCGCTCGGCAATCGGATCCCGTTCAGAGAGCTGCTCCAACTGAATCAGAAGGCATTCCCTCAGGTCTCTTGCCCCCACTCCAACTGGATCGAACTGATGAATCTTTCGAAGAACGCTCTCTGCGGCCTCCAATGAAACACCCTCCTCCGAGCTGACTTCCTCGAGCGAGGCCCTCAGGTATCCATCCTCACTGAGGTTCCCGATGATCCAGAGCCCTGCCTTTTCCTCCTCCTCAGTGATGAAAGAGAGCTGGAGCTGCCAGTAAAGGTGGTCGAAAAGGGTGGTCCTTTTAGCGAGAAAATTTTCAAAGGAAGGATGATCCTCTCCATCCTGTTCCCTCTGCCGGGTTACAGGGGGGAGGTTGTAATTCTCAAGATAATTTTCCCAATCAAACTCATCGGAACCCTCTCCTTCCCCTTTCACTTCGGCCGTGTGTTCCGAAGTTGAGACGGATTCCCCCTCATCTTCCGTCAATCGCTCTTCCGCTTCTGCGGTTTCACCCGTCTCTTCCTCCTCGAGGAGCGGATTCTCCTTCATCTCCTGGTTGATTAAGTCTACCAGCTCCAGCCGTGTCAGTTGAAGAAGCCGGATCGCCTGCTGGAGTTGAGGCGTAATCACCAGTTGCTGGGTGAGTTTGGGGGCTTGTTTAAGTTCTAAGGCCATCTTATTCTACTGACGTTCCACCATGGAGATCGGTTTCCTTCCCCTCCTCCTTTGAGTGGGGGTCCTTTCGATCAAGCTTGAATCCGTTCCCCAGGTAGATCTCTCGCGCCTTTCGACTTCTCGCAATCTCTTCCGGATTCCCCGATTCGAGGAGGCGTCCCTCGCTGATAATGTAAGCCCGGTCGCAGACACCCAAGGTTTCACGGACATTATGGTCTGTAATTATAATTCCAATCCCCATTGTTTTCAATTGACGGACGATCCCCTGAATATCCAATACGGCAATCGGATCAATCCCCGCGAAAGGTTCATCCAGAAGGATGAAGGAGGGGGAGAGGACAAGGGCCCGGGTGATCTCCACTCGCCTTCGCTCCCCACCGGATAGGCTATAGGCCTTCTGTTTTCGAAGAGGGGAGAGGCCCAGCTCGTTTAAAAGCTTTTCCAATCGGTTTTTCCTTTCCTCCCTCGAAAGCGGTAAGGTTTCTAAAATCGCCACCAGGTTGTCCTCGACCGTTAACTTTCTGAAGACCGAAGGCTCCTGGGGCAAGTAACCGATTCCCCTTCTTGCCCGCAAATACATGGGCAATTCGGTCATCTCCTCCTCATTGAGATAAATCCTCCCCCCATTGGGCTTATAGAGTCCAACGATCATATAGAAGATGGTCGTCTTTCCGGCACCATTGGGCCCGAGCAGGCCGACCACTTCCCCTCCCCGGGCGTCGATGCTGACATCATCCACAACCTTTCTCCGGTGAAAGGTTTTTGTCAAATGCTCACAGGCCAGATGGGACATCGCTCTCTTGATAAAAGTTTGGAGAATGCTTTAACTCCGAACTGACCACTATTTTTTCTTCTCTTCCTTGCTGGAGGGAATGATGGTGGTCATCACCCGACTCCCCTTCCCCCCTTCGACATAACTTCGCTCTTCTTCAACGAGGTAAACGATCTTTTCTCCCCGGATCACATTCTCTCCCTCACGGACAACCGCATCTCCGTCCAGGACGATCTTATTCTCATTCTGATAAAATGTTGCCCTTTGACAGGTTGCCCTTCGATCCAATTGGACCACCCTCACATCCCCTGTGGCCACAATCTCCCTGAGCTTCTTTGTTTCGGGATCATAATAGATGACGATCTGACGGGCATAAAGGGTTGCATCCTCCTGCTTGGCCACCACATTTCCCTTGAAGGTGACGGTATTCTGTTTCTGATCTCCCTCGACGGTATCCGAAGTGATATCGATCGGTGATCGGGAGGCGGTGAATCCAAAGCCTTTGCTGGATTTTTTATCGCCTGTCTTTACAGGCCCTCTTTTATTCTGAGCTTCCCCGGAGACAAGAAAGAAAAAGAGAGGAAGCAGAAAGAGGAGGCTCAACCCGATTTTGCGGCTCATCCTTTGCCTCCTTTCCACTGGGTCTTAACCTGGCTGAGAACTTTAAAGGTCTTCTCCTCCATATTCACCCACATCCCGGTGCCAACCAGCCGGATCTCCGCCCCTTCCAGCTCAATCGGATCAGGAGAGGTCACCCTCTTGCCTGAATGTTGATAGGAAATGGAATGCGTTTTCAACCGGTACCCATCACTGGAGGTCAGGATCACATTTCCTGCCAGTTCCATATTTTTCGTATCCTGATACACCTTCCCCTGATTCCCGGAGAGGATAAAGGATCGTCCATCTTTCGAATAGTAAATGACCTTCACCTCTTCCAGTGTCATCATGTTCTGACCTTGATATTGATGGATGGCCTTGGCCTCCAATTCCCAGGTTTTACGGCCATTTTTTTCCTCCACGAATCGAATCTTCTCCAACCGCTGATCCGCCCCTTCGGGTGAAATCTTGGAGATCTTCTCCGCCTCCTCCAGGGTTCTCTTCCTCTCCTGGAGATTGATCCAGAGAAGAGCGAATACCACTCCTGCGATCAATAACATTGAAAGAAATAGGGCGATTTTGATCCTCCTCATAGTGGTTGACACCTCTTAATAAAGGTGATTCTGTTTCTGTCTTCGAACTACGAACTCCTGACTTCGAACCAAATTAGACGACCCCTGCCTTCAAAAGATCGTGAAGGTGAATGATCCCCACCGGAACCCTCTCTCCTGTCCGGTTAAAGACAAAGAGGGAGGTGATGGAATACTCTTCCATCCTCTGGACAGCCTTGGCAGCCAGGGCATCCATTTCGATCCATTTTGGATTTCTGGTCATCACCTCAGCAGCGGTCCGGTTTAAAAGGTCCCTGAACTTTTCCAGGGCCCGCCTCAAATCTCCATCCGTAATCACCCCGACGAGATGACCCTCCTCGTTGCAGACCGCCGTGACCCCCAGTCGTTTGGAAGTGATCTCAAAGATGACCTCCTTCATCAGCGTCTTCTCTGAGACCTTTGGAAAGGCTTCCCCTACATGCATCAGATCCTTTACGGTAAGAAGCAGTCTCTTCCCCAATGCTCCTCCTGGATGAAGCAGGGCGAAATCCTCCTCTTTAAACCCTTTCTTCATCATCAGGGTAATCGCCAAGGCATCTCCGACCGCAAGGGTGGCGGTGGTACTCGCAGTGGGGGCTAAACCTAATGGACAGGCCTCCTCCTTGACATGGATGTTCAGGCAGACGTCTCCGGCTTTGGCCAGAGTGGACTTCAGATTCCCGGTTAAGGAGATCAACCGATTTCCATACCGCTTGATCAAGGGGAGCACCTCCAAGATTTCCCGTGTCTCCCCGCTATTGGAGATGGCAATCACCACATCCTCTTTGGCTAACATTCCGAAATCGCCGTTGAGGCCTTCTGCCGGATGGAGAAAAAAGGCGGGTGTTCCGGTGCTGGCAAAGGTGGAGGCGATCTTCCGGCCGACCAGCCCGGACTTCCCCATTCCCATGAGAACGACCCTCCCTTTACATCCGTAAAGCACATCAACCGCCTTAGAAAAATCCTCATCGATCCGATCGACCAAGTCGAGAATCGACCGGGCCTCTATCTTTAAAACGTTCTTCGCCTCCTCAATCACACTAAACTCTGCCATCTCTCCTCCAAATTCTCTCAATTGACCGGGTCATTCTCGTAGACCTGCGCGATGCGTGGCGAGTCTGTGCCATCATATGAAAAATACCAAAAGACCCTCGTTCTAAATCTTTTGAACCTGACGGTCTTCCTCTTTGCTGGGTCCTGCTTCAATTTCAAACCTTCTCATCTCTCTTTTGCCTTTTTCTTTCAGACGGCCTTCTTCTTCCCTGCTGGAGCGAGGCTTTGATAAACTCCCGGAAAAGGGGATGGGGGTCCATGGGTTTCGATTTAAATTCCGGATGGAACTGACATCCTAAAAACCAGGGATGCCCTTTTAACTCGATGATCTCCACCAGCTCTTTGTCGGGTGAAATTCCGCTGAACCTTAAACCTGCCTTTCCCAGGGTCTTTAAAAAAGCATTATTGAATTCATAACGGTGACGGTGGCGCTCTGAGATCAGCTTCTTTCCATATGCCTTCAGGGCCAGGCTTCCTTCTTCCAGGCGGCAGGGATAAGCCCCCAATCTCATCGTCCCGCCCTTGGGGGTTTCTCCGTTCCTCCTCTGGACGACCTGGTTCCGATCGGTCCATTCCTCCAGGAGATAGATCACAGGGTGTGGAGTATGGGGATCGAACTCTGTACTATTGGCTCCCCTGAGGCTGGCACAGTGCTGCGCTATTTCGATCACTGCGCATTGCATCCCCAGACAGATCCCCAAATAGGGAATCCTCTTCTCCCTCGCATACTGGATCGCCCTGATCTTCCCCTTGATGCCTCTCGTCCCAAATCCACCCGGGACGAGGATCCCGTTGACCCCCTGAAGGAGAGGCTCTGGGCCTTCCTTTTCCACCTGTTCCGAATCGATATATCTCAGGTTCACCCGGGCGTCATTCGCAATTCCGCCATGAATCAACGCCTCGGTTAAACTCTTATATGACTCCACCAGGCCAACATACTTCCCCACCACGGAAATGGTTGTCTCAAAACGGGGTTTTTTGATCTTTCTGACAATTCTCTCCCACTCCTTCAGATTGGGGCGCCCTGTCCAGATGTTTAATTTTTCCACGACCTTCTCATCCAGGCCCTCCTGATGGAAGACGACCGGAACCTCATAGATGGTATCCACATTCTTGGCGGTGATGACCGCATCCTTGTCCACATCGCAGAAGAGGGCGATCTTCGATTTGATATTCGGCGAGAGCATCCGGTCTGTCCGGCAGAGAAGGATATCCGGCTGGATGCCAATCTCACGAAGTTCTTTCACGCTGTGCTGGGTCGGCTTGGTTTTCAGTTCTCCGGCGGTCGCAATGAACGGAACCAGGGTAAGGTGGATATAGAGCGAATTCTCCCTTCCCACGTCTCCGCGGATCTGACGTATTGCCTCCAGGAAAGGAAGGCTTTCGATATCGCCGACTGTCCCTCCCACTTCGACGATGACGATATCCACCTCCTGGGTCAGATCGAAGATCTTGGATTTGATCTCGTCGGTGATATGAGGGATCACCTGAACCGTATTGCCCAGATAATCTCCCCTTCTCTCCTTGGTGATCACGGAATCGTAAATCTGACCGGTGGTGAAGTTATTCTTCTTCGAGGTCTTGACATGGGTATAACGTTCATAATGGCCCAAGTCGAGGTCCGCCTCTGCCCCGTCATCGGTCACATAGACCTCACCATGCTGAAAGGGGTTCATCGTCCCAGGATCCACATTGATATAGGGATCAAACTTGATAAAGGAGACCCTTAACCCCCTCAATTCGAGGAGTGCCCCAATGGAGGAACAGGCCAATCCTTTTCCCAGGGAGGAGAGAACGCCTCCGGTCATAAAGATATATTTTGTCCTGGTGTTCGCCAATCGGATCCTCTTTCTACCCTGCCGCAGGATCACAAGGATTTAAAAAACGCTCGATCAATTCATATCCCTTCTCAATCACTAAACCACTTTTTTGGGCTGAAGCCTCATCAAAGGTTTCAAGAGACCTCCTTCCTCCCTTCCCTTCGCTCGAATAGATTACAAAAGGAACTGGATCTGCGGTATGGGTCCGGAGGGAAAGGGGGGTAGGATGGTCGGGCAGAACCATTAACCGGTACCTTTCAAAATCCCTCATTCCTTTCAGAATCGTGCCTACAACCTTTTCATCGAAAGCCTCAATGGCCCGGACCTTCAAATCGGGTTCTCCCATATGACCTGCTTCATCAGGAGCCTCCACATGAACATAGATAAAATCTCTCTCCTCCAAACCTTTCAGCGCATATCTGGCCTTTCCTTCATAATCAGTATCAAGATAACCTGTAACGCCCGGGACATTGAGGACTTCCAGCCCTGCGAGGATACCGATCCCTTTGAGCAAATGGACAGCTGAGATCACATAGCCCTCGATCCCGAATCGTTCCTTGAGGGTAACCATCCGGGGAGATCTTCCCTGGCCCCAGAGCCATATGGAGTTTGCAGGCCGGAGCCCCTTTGCCTGACGCTCGAGATTGACAGGATGGTCTTTGAGGATTCGCTGGGATTCATCCATTAGGAAAAGGATCCTCTTTTCAGAATCACTGTTTCTGAGAAGATAGGAAGAAATCTCCTGGCCGGTGATGTCGTGAGGAGGGGTAAAAGGTGCATTTCCGAGGTCCAAAAAAGTGGAGACCCCATTTCTCAAAACCATCAGATGCCGGTAACTCACCCCGGGATAGAACCGGACCTCACTCGTTCCCATGGTATGATCCAGATCCCTGATGATCCTTCTTGCCTCTTCATCGGAGATGTGCCCTGCGGAGAAATCCTCCATAAAGATTTTCGAACCCTGGTATCGGAGGGTAACGAGGTTACATCGAAAGGCAAGATCATTTCTGCCCAGTTCAACACCCAGGCTGGCGGCCTCGAGAGGGCCCCTTCCTGTATAATACCGAAGAGGATCGTATCCGAAGATGGAGAGATTGGCGATTTCACTCCCCGGGTTGAAACCTTCGGGAACAGTTCTGACGAGGCCTATCTCTCCATTCTTGACCAGCCAATCCATATGTGGTGTTTTGGCTACCATCAGGGGGGTTCTTCCCTGGAGAGCCTCAACCGGATAATCCGCCATTCCATCTCCCACCACAATCACATATCTGATCCTTTTATTCATATTCAATATCCTTAAACCCTAAATATACCAAAAAGTTACAAATGTCAAATGAAAAGAGAATTTTGAAAGCAAAAGGCATGCCAATTCATTGGGAGAGGCTTGAGGTTATGCTTTCAGCTTTGGGGAAACGGCTTTTTAAATTTGAGTCTGATGATTCGAGGGGGAAGGGATGGACCTAATCCTGTCTTTTATCTCTCACCATTTGGCAGAGGTGATCTTCTCGAAATCCTCCCAGAAATTCGCTTCAGCTCTCTGCCAGTATTCCCCCCACCGGGCTTTGAAGAACCCTTCCAATCTCTTCATCAACTGTTTCCAACCGGGTAAATACTCAAACTCCAGTACATCTTCAAGAAAGGGAACGATTTCTCCCAGTTTTTCCTTGGGAAGGTAGGCCCGTGCTTTCATTTCGAAAGAACGTCTCAAAGCTTCCGGTGTGAGGGCATGAGCGGTCAGCATGGCCACACGAAAATTTTTCCTCACCGCCAGATCCAACAGCTCGAAGCCGCGAACCCCCATGATGTCGAGGATAACCACATCATAGGTCTGGGATTCCAACTTCCTGACGGCATCTTCGTAAGTGGTGACCTTTTCGAATTTGCAGGTGGGGGCGGCTTCAAGGATTTCTCCTTCCAGAACGGAGAGCACATCGGGTTCGTCATCGACAGCCAGGATTTTCTTGCCATTAAGAATTGATTTCGTCAATGTTCATCCCTCCCTTCCCTGTTGAATTTATCCCCTCATACAAAAATGACCCGGCGATTGCAAACATCCATTTCCATATATAATTTATTCATTATAGAATGAAAAATCAATTTTTTTCTCAGCGACGGGAGTACTTAGGCAAAGAAATTTCAGTTACGATGAACTATGAGAGACGAAGGAATTCCAACACCGCTTCTTTCTTCGGGGGGAGAGAGGTGGGTTTGCGGGAGATTCGGATGGCAATGTCAGGATCTTTTAATCCATGGCCGGTGATGGTTAAAACGACCCTATCCCCTTTTTTAAAGAATCCCCTGCGGTAGAATTTGATCACCCCTGCCAGAGAGGCTGCAGAAGCGGGTTCGCAGAAGATCCCCTCAAGATCTGCCATCATTCGGTAAGCCTCAAGGATCTCTTCATCGCTCACCATATCGATCAAACCCCCGGATTCATCCCGTGCGGCTACGGCCTGTTTCCAGCTCGCAGGGTTTCCGATGCGGATGGCAGTAGCCATTGTCTCAGGGTTCTCGATCACCCTTCCCCTCACGATAGGAGCCGCCCCTTCTGCCTGGAATCCTAACATCTTGGGAAGGCTATCCACCCTTCCCTTTTCCCGGTACTCCCTGTATCCTTTCCAATAGGCGGTAATATTCCCTGCGTTCCCCACGGGAAGGCAGTGGTAAGTGGGAGCGGATCCCAGGTGATCAACGACCTCAAAGGCAGCGGTCTTCTGCCCCTCGATCCGGTAGGGATTGAGGGAATTAACCAGAGTGATGGGTTCGGTCTCTGAGATTTCCTTTACAATACGCAGGGCCTCATCGAAATTCCCTTCGATCTGAATGACCTGGGCACCATGGGCTATGGCCTGAGATAATTTCCCGAGGGCAATCTTTCCCTCAGGGATGAGGACATAGGCCTTCATCTCCCCCCTTGCCGCATAGGCGGCGGCTGAGGCGGAGGTATTTCCTGTAGAGGCACAGATGACGGCCTTGGACCCCATCTCCTTGGCCATGGAGACAGCAACGGTCATTCCCCTGTCTTTAAAAGACCCGGTGGGGTTAACGCCTTCATATTTAAAATAGAGTTCCACTCCCGGGACGACCTCATTCTTAATTCGTGAGGAGAAGATGAGAGGCGTATTCCCCTCAAGCAGGGTGACAATGCTCTCTTCTTTTTTAACGGGTAGAAAATTCCGGTATTCCTTTATGACCCCACGCCACATTATTTTACCCAACTTAATTTCGGATTTCGAAATTCGGATTTCGGAATTCGGATTTTGGAATTCCATTCCGCAATCCGCACTCCGCATTCCGCACTTATTCCAGCTCATTCTCAACACGGATGAACATGGTCTTCCCCAGGATGACACCCAGTCGACCAATCTCCTTCAGGGCCCGATGGACACTCTTCTCCTTTGCCTCATGAGTCATCATCACCACGGGCACAGCGCCATTGACCTGCCTTCCTTTCTGGATTACCGCAGCGATGCTGATATCATTTTTTCCTAAAATACCTGAAATCCTGGAAAGGACTCCCGGACGGTCCAGTGCAGAAAACCTCATATAGAAAGGCATCACCACTTCATCCATCTTCTTGAGGGGAATCCTTTCAATAGCGGACCTCTGGTAAGAAAGAAGGGGAACCCTCCGGCCGGAGGTCCTGACCAGAAGATTTCGACCCAACTCGACCAGGTCGCTGACAACCGCACTACCTGTGGGCATCTGTCCTGCCCCCTGACCGTAGAAGAGGGTGGGGCCTACCGCATCCCCCTGGATATAGATCGCATTGAATACCCCTCCCACCGTGGCAAGGAGGTGTCCTTCTGGAATCATGGTCGGATGAACCCTTGCTTCGATCCTCCCCCCATCCATCTTCGAAATGGCCAGCAATTTAATCCGGTATCCAAACTCCCGGCTGAATTGAATATCGAGAGGAGTAATCCCGGAGATCCCTGCAATAAAAATGTCTTTAAGTTGAAGATAGGTACCAAAGGCCAGGCGAATGAGAATGGCAAGTTTATGCGCCGTATCCATCCCTTCGACATCAAAAGTCGGATCAGCCTCTGCATATCCTTTCTCCTGAGCCTCCTTGAGGACATCTTTGAAACTGCTCCCCTCCTCGGTCATTTTGGTCAGGATGTAATTCGACGTCCCGTTCAGGATCCCGAAGATGGATTGAATCCGGTTGGCCACCAATCCCTCTTTGATGGAACGGATCAGAGGGATTCCTCCTCCTACCGAGGCCTCAAAGTTGACATCCACACCAAATCGATGGGCCGTCCTGAAGATTTCATCTCCGTGAAGGGCAAGGAGCGCCTTGTTGGCGGTGACGATATGCTTTCGATGACGAATCGCTTTGAGAATAAAGGCCTTTGCAGGTTCGATCCCTCCGATGAGCTCCATGACGATATCGATCTCCGGATCTTTGATCACCTCATCAGCCTTGGAAGTAAGGACCCCCGGTCCCAGCTTTACTCCGCGATCTCTTTCAATATCGATATCCGCAATGCGTTTTAAAACGACCCGGGCGCCCATCCTTTTTTCGATGATCCTTGAGTTTTTCTGGAGGATCTTGACCACCCCCGCACCTACTGTCCCAAAACCGATAAGACCCACCTTGATCTCTTTCATGTCTTTCATCCTTTTCAACTGACCGATTAACCCTAACCCCCTCAACCCTTCTTCAGGACCTTCTGGATCCCCTTGACCGCCTGTTTGATTCTGGCTTCATTCTCTACCAGTGCGAACCTCACATAGCCTTCCCCGTATTCTCCGAAACCAATTCCCGGAGAAACAGCCACCTTCCCTTCCTTTAAGAGGAGTTTGGTAAAGTCAATCGATCCCATCTTTTTGAAGGGTTTAGGGATCTCAGCCCAGACGAACATGGTGCCCTTTGGCTTTTCGATCTCCCAGCCCCCTCTTTTTAATCCGTTGATGAGGGTGTCCCTCCTCCTCCGGTAAACTTCAGCTGTCTCTTGAACGCACTGTTGATCCTCATGGAGGGCAATGATTGACGCAATCTGGATGGGCTGGAAGACTCCATAGTCGAAATAGCTTTTCAGCCTTGCCAGGGCAGCTAACATCTCTGGATTCCCCACCGCAAATCCGACCCTCCATCCCGCCATACTATAGCTCTTGGAAAGGGAAAAGAATTCCACTCCAAATTCCTTTGCTCCTTTGACCTGAAGAAGGCTTGGGGCGCGATAGCCATCAAAAACGATATCCGCATAGGCCAGGTCATGAACGATCATCAGGTGGTGGTCTTTAGCAAAGTCAACCATCTCTTCGAAGAAATGAATATCCACCACCCGGGTGGTCGGGTTATGAGGGAAACTGAGGATAACCATTTTCGGATGAGGCCAGGTTTCTCGGGTGGCGGTCAGCAACCGTTGGAAGAAATCCCCTTCCCCTGTGATGGGTATGGAGCGGAGATCCCCTCCCGCAATCACTACCGAATAGGCGTGAATGGGGTAAGTGGGATCTGGAACCAGGACCACATCTCCTGGACCCAGCGTGGCTAAAGTGAGATGTCCGATGCCTTCTTTCGCTCCAATGGTCACCACAACCTCTGTCTCCGGATCAAGCTCCACATCGTAACGCTGGCGGTACCAATCGGTCATCGCTGCGCGAAGCTTATAAATTCCCTTGGACGCGGAGTACCGATGGTTTCTGGGATTTTTCACGGCCTCGATCAATTTATCAACGATATGCTTGGGGGTCGCCAGGTCAGGATTTCCCATCCCGAGGTCGATGATATCCTCCCCCCTCCTGCGGGCCTCCATCTTCAATTGATTGACGATGCCGAAGATATAAGGGGGGAGCCTCATCATACGATGAAAATTGGATCCCTTAAGATGAAATTCCATCATGGATCTCCTTAATCCCCCTGCATACCCAGAATGGTTAACATACTTGGGCTCTCTTTTCAATTCCGTTGACCCTGAACCTCACATGGTTCAGGGTCAACCGATCGTAGCCAACTCAAGCCTCCCTTTCCACCGCTCCATCAGTCCCCTCTTTAATGCCTGATGGTCAGGCCTTTCGAGATCCGGATCCTCCTCGACCAGCCGGAAGGCCTCCTTTCTGGCTTCGATGAGAATGGAAGTATCCCGGATGAGGCGAGCGACCCTGAAATCCGGCAAACCCGATTGCCGGACTCCGAAGAACTCCCCGGGTCCCCTCAGTTCAAGATCTTGCTCGGCAATCTTAAACCCGTCATTTGTCCTCTCCATAGCCTGGAGCCGAATCTTTGCCTCCTCCGAAGAGCGCCACTGAGCAAGCAGAATACATTGGGAAGGATAGCGACCCCTTCCGATCCGCCCCCTCAACTGATGAAGTTGAGAAAGGCCGAATCGCTCGGCATGCTCCACCACCATGACAGAGGCATTGGGAATATCAATCCCCACCTCAATGACGGTGGTGGCTACAAGGATATCGATTCTCCCGTCTTTAAATTCCATCATGATCGCTTCTTTCTCATCGCTTCTCATCCGGCCATGGAGAAGCCCAACCTGAAATTCCGGGAAGATATCCTTCTGGAGATGTTCCGCCATTCGGGTGGCATCCCTCAGTTCGAGCTTCTCAGACTCTTCCACAAGCGGGTATACAATGAATGCCTGCCTTCCTTTTCTCACCTCCTCTTCGATGATTCGATAGACCCGGCTTCTCGAAGACTCATGGAAAACCTTTGTTTCCACCGGCCTCCTTCCGGGCGGCATCTCGTCAATGAGCGAGACATCCAGGTCTCCATAGAGGGTCATGGCGAGGGTTCTCGGAATGGGGGTAGCGGTCATCACCAGGACATCCGGATTTCCTCCTTTCTTTTTCAATAATCCTCTTTGGACTACACCGAATTTGTGTTGTTCATCCACAATGGCGAGGCCTAAACGATGAAATTCAACCTGCTCCTGGATGACGGCATGAGTCCCGATGACGATCTGGATCTTCCCTCTCTGGATATGGCTATAAATATCCTCCCGTTCCGCTCCTTTGATACTGCTGGTGAGCAGGGCCACTCGAACCCCCAAGGGTTCAACCCAGCGATGGATGTTGAGATAATGTTGTTCGGCCAGCACCTCGGTCGGTGCCATGATGGCGGCCTGGTAACCACACTCCACCACCTTGAGGCTTGCCAGGAGGGCGACGATCGTCTTCCCGCTCCCCACATCCCCCTGAATCAATCGGTTGGCGGGGTGGGGCCTCTCCATATCCTCAACGATTTCCCTCAGGGCCTTCTCCTGTGCACGGGTCAACTCGAAGGAAAGCCGCTCGAGCAGTTTTTTTGAAAGAGTCCCATCGGTTTTAAAGGAGATCCCTGTCTCGAGTGCCACCCCCCTTTTCTTCAGAGCCAGGCCAAGCTCCAGGAAGAAAAATTCATCAAAAATGATCCTCCGGTGTCCATCGGATCGGAAGAGGTTGAGCTCCTCAAGGGATTCTCCCTCAGGTGGGAAATGAACCCTTCGAAAGGCCTCCCGGAAATCGATCAAATCCTGCCGCTCCACAATCTCCGCAGGGATGGGGCTTGAAAGGCCATCCGCATATCCATCCGATATGCTTTTCATCAATCTTCGCAAGGTTCTCTGGTAGAGACCCTCTGTCTCCGAATAGATGGGAACGATCCGTTTAAAGTTGAGATAGTCCTTTTCGATATCTCCCTCGATAATCTCCACGTCAGGATGATGAATCTCTTTCTGATAGTTAAACCACCTCACCTCCCCGGAGAATATCAGTTTGCGTCCTTTCCTGAAACGCTCTCTTAGGTACCGTTCATTCCCCCGGAACCACTTCAGGGTTATGGTCCCGCTTCCATCTCCAACGACTGCTTCAAAGATCCTCTTTCTCTTATTCTGGTAAAAGACCGCACCGGAGAGAAGGATCTCTCCAAAACTCGTCTCCTTCCTGCCGGCTCTTAATTCCGAAATCTTCTTCAGGTTCCTCCGATCTTCATAGCATCTCGGGAGGAAATAGAGGGCATCCTCGACAGTGAGAATCCCTTTTTTTTCAAAAAGCTTGGCCAGCCTGGGTCCCACTCCCTTCACATACTGAATGGGGGTCTGGAGACGATTTTTAGAGTGAGGAGTTGATAATCTTTCCATCTGCTTTTTTCGCCCTAAACTTAAAATTGATCCCTGTCAAATCCAAAATCTAAAACTAAAAATATTATACTGTTTTGAGTTTAGGGTTTACTGCTTTTCTCCCCGTCATCTAGAACTATTTTAATATATCTCTTCTTACATGAAGGGCATCTTATTTCATTTTCTCCTGGCTTTAAATGCAAGTCATCATATCTCACCGGCTGATCACAATATGGACACCGATAGGAAAACTCCTGAATGACCTTTTCCTCCAATTTCCTTTTCATAAAATTACTCTTTCTGTTACTGATCACTGATTACTGATTACCGATCACTGCTTTTTCCCCTTCCGTTTAGGGACTATACTAAAACTCCATTGAAGAATCAAGGAACTGAGAGGATTTTGACATCGGAGGTGAAATTTGACATAATTTCAATCGATGCTCTGGATCATCAAGTTGGGGGAACTTTCTCTCTTCACCTTACAGCGAATGGGAAGGATGGGGCTTTTTATCGTGAGAGCCTTTCTTTGCGCCACTACCCCACCCTTCAAATATTCCTGGGTGATCAAACAAATCTGGTTCATCGGCTCCCAATCCATTCTGGTCATCTTCCTGACCGGTGCCTTCTCCGGGATGGTTCTGGGCCTTCAGGGATTCTACACCCTCAACCGATTCGGTTCCGTTGCACTCCTGGGCCCCATGGTCGCTCTCTCCCTCATTAAGGAATTAGGACCTGTGCTTTCTGCCCTGATGGTGACCGGAAGGGCTGGATCAGCCATCACCGCAGAAATCGGGATCATGCGGACCAGCGAACAGATCGATGCCATTGAATTGATGGGCCTCAACCCCTTTCGATATCTCATCGTCCCGAAATTGATTGCAGGGATCATCTCGCTTCCTCTTCTGACGGCTATTTTCGATGTCGTGGGCATTTTCGGAGGTTATCTGATCGGTGGAAAAATACTGGGTGTAGGAGAAGGCACCTATTTTGGTGAAATGGCAAATTATGTAAAAATGAAAGATGTGCTGGAAGGGATCTACAAATCTCTCAGCTCTGGAATCCTGATCACCTGGGTCTGCTGTTACAAGGGCTACTATGCTGGATTTGGAGCCGAGGGGGTGAGCAAGGCCACCACCCAGGCCGTGGTCCTTTCATCGGTCTTGATCCTTTTCTGGGATTACATCATGACCTCCCTTCTTTTCTGAGGCGAAGGATGATACGGATTGATCATATCCATAAATCTTTTAATGGATTTTCGGTGCTCAAAGGCGTTTCCTTTCAGGTGGGAAGGGGAGAGATCTTCGCATTGATCGGTGGAAGCGGTCACGGGAAAAGTGTCATCCTGAAACACATCGTCGGGTTGACGAAACCCGATCAGGGTCATGTCTTTGTTGACGGGAAGGATATCTGTCATCTTAAAGGGGAAGACCTTGAAGAGATCAGGGGCCGGATGGGTTTTCTCTTCCAGAATGGCGCCTTGTTCACCTCCTTCACGGTGTATGAGAATGTCGCCTTTCCCCTGCGGGAGAAAACGAATTTGGGTGAAAAGGAGATCCGACAAAGGGTGTTGGCTCAGATCGAGCAGGTGGGTTTGTCCGGGGCAGAGAATAAATATCCGGCCGAACTCAGTGGCGGGATGATTAAGCGGACTGCCTTGGCGCGCGCCCTGATTCGAAAACCCGGGATCATGCTTTTCGATGAACCGACCACCGGGCTTGATCCCATCATCGCCCATACCATTCTTGATCTCATCCAATCGCTTCACCAGCATCTTGGATTCACGGCCATTATCGTCAGCCATGAACTCTCAAGGATATTCCGGATCGCCCATAAAGTGGCGATGCTCAATGAAGGGACCATCTGGACGATGGGAACTCCTGAAGAAATCCTCTCCTCGGAAGACCCTATCGTCCGGCAATTTATCAGCGGAGCGACAGAGGGGCCAATCAAACTCTATTGAGGGTGGAGAGATGAAAAAACTGAATATGGAATTCGCAGTTGGGTTGTTCGTTCTTGTAGGAATCATCTGCCTGGGTTACCTCTCCATCAAACTCGGAAGGATGGAGATCGTGGGAGGAAAAGGGTATGAAGTCTATGCCCTCTTCTCCAATACCGGAGGGATTAAAACCGGTTCCTCCATCGTCCTTGCAGGGGTGGAGGTCGGAAGGGTAAAGCACATCTCTCTGGAAAATTATCAGGCGAAGATCGTCTTCAGTCTTCAACCCGATGTGAAAATTCAGGAAGATGCGATTGCCTCCATCAAGACAAAGGGATTGGTTGGAGAGAAATATATCGAGATCACTCCCGGAGGATCGGAAAAGTTCGTCCCCCCGGGAGGGAAGATCCGTGAGACGCAACCCCCTGTCGATCTTGAAGAATTAATCTCCAAAATCCTTTTCGAAAAAATATGATCCCAATGGGGAGGAATATGATCTGGATTGGCCTGTTTCGCCTGACCTATTGTCTCCTGTTTGTTCTCGGAATCGTCACCAATTGCCTTGCAGGTGAGCCCCTGGAGCAAATCAAACAGAACACGGACAAGGTCCTGGCCATTCTCGCTGAACCAGCGCTAAAAGCCCCGGACAAAGTCAGAGAGAGAAGAGAACTGATTCTCAAAGCCGTGGATGAGCGTTTTGATTGGGAAGAGATGGCCCGCCGCTGCCTGGCGAGGTTCTGGCCTCAGAGAACTCCTGAAGAAAAGAAAGAGTTTGTCAAACTCTTTAAGGATTTGCTCCAACGAGTCTACATGGACAAGGTGGAGGGTTACTCCTGGAATAAGATCCATTATGAGGGGGAAACCATTGATGGAGATTATGGAGTGGTGAAAGTTAAAATCTTCACCGCTAAAGAACAGGCCATCCATGTGGAGTATCGGCTCCTTAAAAAAAAAGATCACTGGTGGGTCTACGATTTCTCCGTGGAAGGGATAAGCCTCACCAATAATTACCGAACACAGTTTAATGAGATCATCGTCAAATCCTCCTATCAGGAATTGGTTAAAAAACTGAAGGCGAAATCTGCACAACACTAAGCTTTATTTTCATATCGTTGCGGTTCTCTCATGGGAAGGAAAAGGTGATCAGGATATGAAGACTTACTGCTGGTTGCTTCTGTTTGCGGGATTGTGGCTCACCGCCCTTCAAACCCCCTGCCTCGCCGAACCTTTGCCCCCGACCTCTGCCGTAACGGATGATCCGGTGCCCGAACCATCAAAACCAATGGATTCACACGGACCCTCCGGGGTCTCTTCTAATGACAGGGTGGCTACGATGATTGCCCAGCCCGATGAATCTGCTCAAGAAAAACAGCCCTCTGCTCCTTCAATCTCCGAAAACTCAAAAGAGTCTCCGGATACGATTTCTGACCCGCTTGAACCTGTAAATCGAGCCTTTTTCCATGTGAATGATAAACTCTACTTCTGGATATTCAAACCCGTGGCCTCCGGTTATAAGATGGTTTTCCCTGAAGATATAAGGCTGGGGGTTCAAAACTTCTTCTCCAATGTGGCCACTCCGATTCGTCTGGTCAATTGCCTCCTGCAGGCGAACCTCAAAGGCGCTGGCAATGAGGCTATCCGGTTTCTTGTCAATACCACTTTTGGCTGGGCCGGCTTCCTTGACCCTGCCCAAAAAGAGTTAGGGATCGAAAAGAGGGATGAGGATTTCGGCCAGACCCTGGGGGTCTGGGGATTGGGGTCCGCCTTCTACCTCGAGTGGCCAATCATCGGAGCCTCAAGTTTGCGCGACAGCTTGGGTTATCCTGTCGATCTTTCCCTCGATCCCACTTCTTACATCCCCTCTGCTGCGGTCCGCCTCGGAGTAAAAACCTATGACAAGGTCAACGAATATTCTCTCAGAATCGGGGAATATGAAGACCTTAAAAAGTTTGCAATTGACCCTTACATTGCCAAAAGGGATGCCTATTACCAGAACCGCAAATATAAGATAAAAGAAAGAAAATGAACTCTATTGACTTTTCTGACTAAAATGATTAGGCTTTTCAGAAACCAGACCTATTGGCACTGATCGCTCCAGACAGAAGGAGGTCTCCATGAGTCCTGGTAAAATGTCCCTTCCGGCAAAAAAAAGGACGAATGTAAAAAGTTCCACTCCTAAAAAAGGGGTCTTAGCTATCGAAAGGAGAAAATACCCAAGATTTTTTGTAGAGCTCCCATTGGATTATTCCAAAAAAAGCAGGAAATCCGATTTCGGAGGGCTGATCAAGAATGCCAGTGAGGGAGGGATCCTTGTTTACCTTCCTGAGAAATTGGGTATTGGAGAACTCCTCAAGGTTGAAATCTATTTTGCCAAGGGATTGGAGCTCAATATGATCCAGGGTGTTGCGAAAGTGGTCTGGGCAGATTTGGCCGCAAGGGAGAGCTGGAAAGAACACCGGTATGGTCTGTCATTCCAATCCATGCCTAAGGGGACGCTCCAAAAACTGAGAAACCTGTTGAAAGAGGTTGGGAAGACACATAAAACTTGAAATATCCCTTGTATCCGATCGGGTTCGGCTTGAACCGATGAATCTGTTGTCGTAACGACCCTCAATAGCCTCAGTCCCTGGGCCGAGCGGAGGAAATTGAAGAAGGACCATCCCCTTTTTAAGGGGGCTATCTTCAGATCTCCCGAGGAACTATTATCCCTTGCCTCAATGAAAGGAATAGTGAAAACTGCAATCCATTTTCAGAAAGAAGACGACCCACAAGAGGCTCTGGAAATTGAAAGGAAGGGAAGAGAGAGGGGTGAAAACAGAGGGGCTTTTGTTGCTGTCCGATGGGAAAAACCCTGAAGGGGGAGAAATGATGGAAGAAAAGAAGAAGTTATTGGTCATCCTCAACCACTGGATGGAGCATAATGAGAGCCATATCGAGGAGTATAGGAAATGGGCGGAAAAAGCGGGGCAATTAGGATTGGAATCCGTAAAGACTAATATTCAGAAGGCAATCGAGAATCTCCTTCGGTGTAACCTAAACCTCAAAGAGGCTCTGAAGGAATGCTAAATCAGGAGATCGGGTAAAACCTGATCTCCTGGCACCTGGCATCCTGCTTCCCGATCCATGATAGACTGATATTCCAATAACCATTTAAGGAGCAGTGATCCTTTTACCCAGTTCGTAAGCCTCAGTTTTTGCTTTTTTATTCTTATCGATCTCTCCCTTACGAGCGGCTGAAACCTGAATCACACCTGTTAATTTCATTCCTGTAAACTGGCATGTGCTCTTGAAACTGTGAACGATAGGATCGGCCGTATGGGCATCCGGATCTCCGCAGACAGTGATCAAACCGATTCTCTTCCCCCTCATCTTGTGAGCATAAGCCTGATGCCAGTTCCAGTCTTCGTCAAAGAAGGCGCACCACCGGTCTAAATAGGCTTTCATCTGTGAGGTCATAGCCCAGAAGTATAGGGGGACGGCATGGATAATGGCATCGGCCTCTAAGATCTTTTTGTGGATCTCCGGCATATCATCCCGGATGGTGCAGATTCCGGTTTCATTGCACTTCTCACAATCCAGACACCCTGAGATCTTCTTCTGACTCAGGATGATCTTTTCCACCTCTGCACCCCTCTCTCCTGCTCCGGCCAATGCCTGTTCCAAAAGGATGTCGCTATTTCCTCCAATCCTTGGGCTTCCAAGTATTCCCAGAACCTTCATCTTTCCCTCCTGACAGGCGGATTTGAATCCCTTATATAT
>Ga0209609_10000670_pt1 | contig 20205 bp, 18 predicted proteins | sample LakKivw325mmetaG_FD_184136 | JGI IMG/M metagenome (GOLD analysis project Ga0209609, IMG submission 184136) | Anoxic lake water microbial communities from Lake Kivu, Rwanda to study Microbial Dark Matter (Phase II) - Lake Kivu water 325m metaG... | ecosystem: Environmental > Aquatic > Freshwater... | reverse complement strand
GGAATGTGCTGACCCCAAAAATAGGATTTATCATGGGGGCCGGCACAAATACCACTCTCAAGATCAATCTGGGCACGGCCTTCAGGGCTCCCACTATAAACGAGTTGTACTGGAACGATCCCTCGTTCTTTACTTTCGGCAATCCAGATCTTAAACCCGAGACCTCCAATTCGGCCGGCATTACCCTGGAGCAGAAAGTCTTTGGCTTTGAAGCGGACTTCAACTACTACTACACCAGGATACGGGACATGATCAAATGGTCGCAGACGGGCCTGATGAGCTGGCAGCCGGTCAATCTTGACAGCGCCAGGGTGGAAGGCTTTCAACTGGGCCTAAAGAGAGAAATATTTGAAGGGCTGCAGCTCAGCGCCGGATGGAACAGCGAGGTCTGCGCTGACGAAAGCACCCAAAAGATGATCACCTACAGCCCGAGGAACAAGATAAACGCGGCGCTGGAGTACAGCGTTGGCGGTTTTTTTGCAAGAGCGGCTTACAGATTTGTTTCGGATGTTTATACCAATGCCGCAAATTCGGCCTCAATCCCCGCCTATCAGACAGTTGACCTGGGCCTTTCCAAAAAGCTGTTTGGCGCTGCGGTTTCGCTTACCGTTGAAAATCTTTTTGACGAAAGCTACTGTGAATCGGTCGGGACCAGCCCGGTGGACTGGAAGGAAAGGGGATATCCCATGCCGGGCCGCAGGATCAGCGCCGGTATAAAGATATAGTGTTGACCGGCAGGGTTTTGTAGAGTAAAATTTTAAAAGGAGAAAAAAATGAGATACAGAGAAAGAAATTCCGGTTTTGGCCTCTTGTCCCTGTCCGCCGTTGATATGACCACGATATTTGCCATGTTCCTTTTTGTCATGCTTGCCTGGGGAGTCGCAAAGATGGAAAGGAACCTGATAAGGCCGGAGCCCGTTACGCCTGTTTTTACTATAGCGGACAGCCTGATAGTGTCCCCCGTGGTAGAGGCAAAGAGCGCAAAGGACGCCGCCAAGGTGGGCAGTTTTGTAAGCCTGGGCAAGGCCAAGGAAAAGACAGCCGCCAAACAGGCTGCCTCGGCAAAGACCAATGACGCGGTCCTGTCAAAGATAATCCCTGACACGATACTTCCTTCAAACACCTCTCTGGGGGCGCCGAAGATAATCTACAAGACCATGCCCGATTACCCGGTCAAAGCGGTGGAGCACGGCATCTCGGGCCTTGTCACCGTGCGCGTCTATATCCTTAAGAACGGCAGAGTGGGCGAAGCAATGGTAAAGCATTCCTCGGGCCACGAAATGCTGGACAGGTCCGCGCTTTCGGCGGTTTCGCAGTGGGTCTTTGCGCCGGCCTTGGTCAATAAGGAATCAAGCGAGGCCTGGTTCGAGGTCCCAGTTAAGTTTGAGCTGCTAAGGTCGTAACTTGGACCGGCGGCTCCGCACGGATGAATTTGATTATGTTCTTCCGGAAGAATTGATAGCCAAGGAACCGGCCTCAAAAAGGGAAGGCTCAAGGCTGATGGTCCTTGACCGCAACAGAGATCTCCTGGAACACAAACATTTTTTTGACCTACCCGCATATCTAAAAGAAGGCGATATCCTTGTCCTGAATGACACAAAAGTGATCCCTGCCCGCCTGAGCGGAATAAAAACAAAAGGCGGCTCTTCAAAAGAGGGAGAAAAAGGGGCAAGGGTCGAGGCTCTTTTTCTTAGAAGACTGACCCGGAACACCTGGGAATGCCTGGTACAGCCGGCAAAGAGGATAAAAAAAGGCTACGAAATAGAGTTTGACGGATTAAAAGGCCGTGTTGTCGAAGAACCAGATACCCAGAGAAGGATCATCGCGTTTGAGCCGGGAGCGGACATCCTGTCCCATCTAAAATCCAGGGGAGAGGTACCCCTGCCTCCTTATATAAGCGAAAAACTTGGAAAGGATGCCGACAAGGAAGAATTGGCGCGCCGCTATCAGACAGTTTATGCAAAAGCGGAGGGAGCCTCTGCCGCTCCCACCGCCGGGCTGCACTTTACACCGGAACTTCTTAAGCAACTTGAGGACAAAGGTGTCAAGGTCTGTTATATCACGCTCCATACGGGAGCGGGCACCTTTAAACCGGTTTTTTCGGAGTTCGTGGATGAGCACACGATGTTCTCGGAAGAGTACATTATTCCCGAAAAGACTGCATACGAGATAGAAAGGGTTAGGGATTGCAGGGTGGTGGCAGTTGGGACAACGGTCACCAGGGCCCTGGAGGATTGTTTTTTGAAGCACGGCAAGATCACCGAGGCCAAAGGCGAGGCCGGCCTGTTCATCTATCCTCCTTTCAAGTTCAATGTCGTGGATGCCTTAATAACCAACTTCCATTTTCCAAGATCGACCCTGCTCATGATGGTCAGCGCATTTTCCGGAAAAGAACCGATCTTTAACGCTTACAGGGAAGCGGTAGAAAAAAAATACAGGTTCTTCAGCTTTGGGGACGCGATGTTTATTGTATAATTACTGCATCATGTTCAAATTCGAGATCCTCTCCCGCTCAAAAAAGTCAAAGGTCCGCAAAGGAAAACTTTGTACCCCGCACGGCATTGTCGAGACCCCGAATTTTGCCCCGTGCGGCACGCAGGCAACCGTAAAAGCTATGACCCCGAAGATGCTCAAAGAGGTCGGTACGCAGATGATCCTTGCTAACACATATCATCTTTTTCTGCGGCCCGGACAGGAACTTATCAAAAAAGCAGGCGGGCTCCACAAATTCATGGCTTGGGACGGCCCTATCCTGACCGACAGCGGCGGCTTTCAGGTCTTTAGCCTCTCGGGCCTGCGCAAGATATCGGAGGACGGGGTCATGTTCTCGTCCCACATCGACGGCTCCAAGCATTTTTTGAGCCCGGAAACGGTTGTTGAGGCCCAGCTTGCTTTTGGCTCCGACATAATGATGCCTCTTGATGAATGCCCTCCGTATCCCTGCGAATATCCATCCGCGAAGAAGGCAGTGGAAAGAACAACGAGATGGGCTGTTAGAGCCAAAGATGCGGAACACAGAGCACGGAGCACAGAACACGGAACAAAGGGCGTATTATTTGGTATCGTGCAAGGATCAACATTTAAAGATCTAAGAAAACAGTCGGCGGAAGAAATTTCGGCCCTTGGATTTCCAGGGTACGGGATAGGAGGGCTCAGCGTAAGAGAGCCCAACGAGGTCATGTACGAAATGCTGGAGCATCAACTGCAATATCTGCCGGAAGAAGCCCCAAAACATCTTTTGGGGGTAGGTTATGTGGAAAACATAAAGGCCGCCGTGAACATGGGGGTGGACCTTTTTGACTGTGTGGAGCCTTCGCGCCTTGGCAGGCACGGGGCCTTTCTTTCAAGTGAAGGCAAAGGGGTAATCAGGAACGCAAGATACGCAAAAGACCTTTCTCCTCTTGTTGCTGGTTGCGACTGTTATGCCTGCGCCAACTTTACCAGGGCTTACATAAGACACCTTTTTGCCGCCAACGAACTATTGGGGGTCATGCTGCTGACCATCCACAATCTGAGGTTCATGGCAAGGACAATGGAAGAGATAAGAAGTGAGATTTCTGGCTGACTTTCACATACATTCCAAATACAGCAGGGCCACGTCAAAGGACATGGACCTTGCCCATATATCGGAGTGGGCCGCGCTAAAGGGGATAGACCTGGTGGGCACAGGGGATTTTACCCATCCGTTCTGGCTGTCGGAGCTCAAAAAAAAACTTAAGGATGACGGCAGCGGCCTTTTTGAACTGAGCGGCACAAAGTTCATGCTTACGACCGAGATCTGCAATATCTTTCACCATGACGGAAAGCTGCGAAAGGTCCACACGATGATCTTTTCCCCGTCATTCAAAGATGTCGACAGGATAAACGCGCAGCTGTCAAAATTTTCGGACCTGCTTTCCGACGGCAGACCGGTCTTTACCATCCCCGCCAAAAAAACGGCGGAGATGATCTTTTCCACCTCAAGCGAGGCGATGATAGTGCCGTGCCATATCTGGACCCCGTGGTTTTCCGTGCTGGGGTCTTCCGGCGGCTTTGACAGCGTGGAGGAGTGCTTTGAGGAATACACCAGGAATATCTATGCCGTTGAAACCGGGCTTTCGTCGGACCCGGCAATGAACTGGCGCGTTTCCAGCCTTGATAAGTTCAGCCTGATCTCCAATTCGGACGCCCATTCACCTTCAAAGATCGGAAGAGAGGCCAATATTTTTGACGCCCAACTGACATATAAAGGCATCTACAGGGCTCTAAAAGAAAAGGAAGCCGGCAAATTGGTCTCAACCGTTGAATTCTTCCCTCAGGAGGGAAAATACCATTTTGACGGCCACAGGAACTGCAAAGTGTGCTTGTCCCCCAAGGAGACCAAAAAGAAGAGAAAAAAATGCCCGAAATGCGGCAAGCCGGTCACCGTAGGGGTCATGAACCGGGTGGAGGAACTGGCTGACAGGGAGGAAGGCTTTATGCGAAAGAACGCGGTGCCTTTTAAAACCCTGGTGCCGCTTGGCGAGATCATCGGACAGGCCTTGGGCAGATCAAGCGAAAGCGCGGCGGTACAAAAAGAATATGCCAATATTATCTCGAGGGTTGGCAGCGAACTAAAGATACTGCTTGATAAACCGGCGGAAGAGTTGTCCGGGTTTGTTGGCGAAAGGACGCTCGAGGGAATACTCCGCGTCAGGAACAAAGAGATTAAAATATCTCCCGGCTATGACGGAGAATACGGGACCATAAGTATTTTTAACGCTTCCGGCCCAAAGACCGGCAGGGAGCAGATAGGGTTGTTCTAGCGGCTCATCTGCGCAAGCAGCAATACCGCCACTTCCTGTACCAGTTCGTTGTAGCCGCCCTGCTTAACAGGCCCGCCTATCTCTCCGGCAAGGTTCCTGACGCACAGGCCTGCGGCCGCTGTCGCATACGCTGCGGCCTCCAGAGGAGACTTTCTTTCTGCGATCGAAGATAGTATCCCGCCGGCAAAGACATCTCCCGCGCCAAGTCCGGAAACAACACCCCGCTCCCTTATGTACTCCGAGGACGGCACAAAGAACAATCTGCCGGTGTAGCCGCTTCTTGGAAATACCAGATCATTGCCGATGTACCAGTATGAGCCTTCTGCTCCGTTGGTCACTACAAGATTTCTAAATCCCTGCGACATAAGGGCGGATACGCATTCTGTTATATGCGCCAGACTATCAACCCCATCCATTGGCCCCACGCCGGATATCCCGGCTGCTTCTTCCATGTCCATGACGAGCAGATCGATAACTCTGGCGGGATCGTTCCCCAATTTCCACTGTTTGGAAGGATCGCTTTCGTCATGATGAACGGTGTTGAGAACTGTGGTCAATCCGTGACTTTTTGCGGAGGCCATGAGGGATATCACCCCGTCCGGGTGCAGACCCTGCATCAAAAAATTCCCCCCCACGGCGAACACCCCGTCGCGCGCCCACGGCTCCGTAAAAACGCTTTCCGGAAAATGAGAGACTCCTACAATACTGTTGGCCCCGGGTTCGTGCAAAAATGTCCTTGACTCGGACACACCTCCCGCCTCATTCTCGAATTTTTCGTTCATGACAAGAGTGTATGAAGTGGGAACTCCGCTAAGCTTGAGCAGAGTGGAAGGGTCCATATTATAGCGCCGGTATTCTGCGGCCAGGACTCTGCCGATGTCATCATTTCCTATAGCCCCGTAAAACCGCACCTGTCCTCTGTCGGGCAGCAGGGTTTGGAATGCCGCGCGAAAGCTCGAGGCTCCCGGACCTCCAATGCTTCCCGGAAGACGGCTGACCGGGCCCCAACCGTTCTTTTCGGACACATCGTTAATAGAAAGGCCGTGGTTTTCCCTGAGCCAGCCCGACAGCCGGAGTTCTCCTCTGTTAAGTCCTTTTATGCCGGCAACGCAGTCCTGTGTTGCTGCCGCCTGACGGGCAGAAAGCGCCTTTCCCGCAGAGGTCGAAAAATCGTAGCATATATGCCCCAGTCCAAGCACTGTCCTTGCCATCATTATCCCCTTTCTTGATCTTATAATGCCGACAGGGAGTTGTCGACGGGAATATTCTATAATTTCACGGGTTCTTAAGGAAGCCGGATATGCGGGGAAATGCCCTCAAACAGCTCGACACCTCTCGGTCCAAAGTTCAGGATGTTGTCAGTAATGTCAAAAACCTTGTTGACGCCTCTTCTTTCGGCCATTTTAGAAAGGATCTCGCCGAGCGGAGAATAGTACCACAGAGCGTCCCTTTCGGGAAGCAGCGGCACCGGCTCCAGATTTCTGGAATAAAGAGCATCCTCCAGAAGAAAACCGTGCAATCCCTGGCTAAAGTGATGATCAAGAGCCGTGATAGGGTCTTTGTCAAGATAAAAAGGAAGCCTTGTAAGAATTTTTGCGCAGTAATCCGGCTTAATGTCGCCCAGATGGTCATAGTACAGCCAGGCGGGCATGCGGGTATAATTGAAAGACATTCCGGAAAGCACAGAAGCCAGCACAGTTCCAAAACCGGGCTGGGTTATGGCTACATCGATGAACAAAGGTTTTGAAAGACGGGACATTACAGAAAAGCTGCTGACCGCTTGCACGGTCAGGCCGACAATGGTTTCAAAGATGTCCTGTCTTTGTGCGGGTAGATCGTTCTTTACATATCTGTCCGCCCAAATCCCGGCCTTGAACATATTCCTGTAAATGCCAATACCTTCTCTTGGCAGATGGGACGGTATGGGCACATGTATGCGTGTTGTCATATAATGCTCTATTTAACTATCGTCAAATAACGCGTTCAATTTCAAATTGCTGTGGCATCAAGTATCAGCGGTTGTAATGAGGCCGGTTAGAATATATAATAGAAAAATCATGGGCGAGAATCTTATAAAACTGAAAATACTGGGAGGGCTTGCGCTTGTTGCCCTTTCTATACTTATTATATACAACCTTCCTCTTACACTTGGTCTGGACATACAGGGCGGCACCAGGCTTGTGCTTGAAGCAAGATCTACTGATTCGGTCAAGGCCGGGGATGATGCTGTTTCCGGCGTTATGGCGGTGGTTCGCAACAGGATAGACGCCCTAGGAGTGACCGAGCCGATCATCCAGAGAAAAGGCTCCAACCAGATAGTGGTGGAACTCCCCGGCGTCAAAAACCCGGAGCATGCCATAAAAGTGTTAGGAGAGACCGCACTGCTGGAATTTGCCGAAGCCGAATGGTCTCCCGGCGATGAAAGCGTGCTGACGCAGGAAAAAGTAGAGCAGGTCTATGGCAAAGGCGCACGGCTGGACAAGGTCATCTCCTATAAGAACGGAGAGCGTGAGAGCGAAAGGCCCATCATAATAAAGAATTCTGTTCTTACGGGAGCCGACCTCAAAGGCGCCTGGCCCAGCGTGGACGAATACGGAAATCCCGTGGTGGACATAGAGTTCAATGCAAAGGGCGCCGGCATCTTTGCAAATGCTACGGAGCGCAGCGTGGGCAGGCCCATTGCCATACTCCTTGACAAAAAAATAATCTCTGCCCCGACTGTAAGAGAACCCATCCCGTCAGGCAAAGCGCAGATCTCGGGGAATTTTACGATAGAAGAAGTTCAGGACCTGGTGGTCCAGCTCAAGGGCGGTTCTCTTCCTGTCCCTGTTGATATAGTTGGCACAAAAATAGTGGGCCCCACTCTGGGCAGGGACTCCCTGGACAAGAGCAAGATAGCGGGTGCGGTGGGCTTTTTGGCCATAGTGGTCTTTATGATCCTCTATTACAGGCTTCCTGGCGTGCTGGCGGTCATATCGCTGGTCATCTATTTTTTCCTGACCCTGGCAGTCCTTTCTGTTCTTCGGACAACACTCACTCTTCCCGGCATAGCGGGTTTTCTTCTGTCCATCGGTATGGCGGTGGATGCCAATGTGATCATTTTTGAAAGACTTAAAGAAGAGCTCAGACTGGGTAAAAATATCAGGATAGCAGTGGATGTCAGCTTCAAAAGGGCTTTTACCGCTATTTTGGACTCAAATGTGACAACTATCATTGCCGCTATGACCCTCTTCTGGCTGGGGACAGGGACCATCAAGGGCTTTGCGGTGACCCTGATAGCGGGTATTTCGGTCAGCATGTTCTCCGCCATTGTTATCACAAAATTCCTTATGGACCTTATGATCGACTGGAAGATGGTAGATTCGGCAGATTCAGGTCTTCTTTACAGGGGCTTTGGTAAAAAATGAACATTATAGGCAAAAGAAATCTGTGGTTCGCTGTTTCCGCGGTACTGATAGCCCTGGGCATTTTCGGGTTTTCCTACAACATCCTTGTCCGAGGCCAGGCCATGAACTTTGGTATAGACTTTACAGGAGGGTCAATAACAACGCTGAGGTTTGAGCAGAGCGCAAATGTCACTTCGAGGCTGGCCGAGGTCCGAAAAGTTCTATCTTCCTTCCATTTCAAAGAAAGCGTTATCCAAAAAGAGGGTGATAACGATGTCAGCATAAGGACCGAGCCTCTTGACGCGGAGATCAGAACTCAGATGATGGCCGAACTCGAAAAGACATTTGGCCGGGTCGAGCTCCTGGAGGCGGATACAATAGGTCCCGTCATAGGAGCTGAGCTTAGATCTCAGGCTTTTTGGGCCCTTCTGATAGCTACCATAGGCATTTTGATCTATGTCTCCTTCAGGTTCGAGTTCAAGTACGCTGTTGCGGCGGTCATTGCCCTTTGGCACGATGCCCTGATAACAGTGGGGCTGATAGCACTGCTCTACAGGTCGGTGGATACGGCTTTTATCGCGGCGATACTGACGATAATGGGATATTCCATTAACGATACTATAGTCATTTTTGACAGGATAAGGGAAAATATCATCAACCAGAAAAAAGGCAAAGTTTCTTTTTCCGAGATCGCCAATACCAGCGTCCTTCAGACAATGGCAAGGTCTATCAACACGGTCTTGACCGTTCTTGTCATGAATGTCTGCCTGCTTTTGTTCGGAGGGGCCACCCTCAAGGATTTTGCGCTCACTCTTTTGATAGGTTTTACCCTCGGAGGTTATTCCTCCATCTTCATTGCTAGCCCGATCCTTGTAATGCTGGAGGGCTCTCTTGGCAAGCCAACGAAAAAACCGTCGTGAGCTGGAAGGCCACAGGCACAGCGCCGGCGGCATACTGATAATAGCGCTTGCCCTTTATATCCTGCTTGCAACTGTCTCTTCCACAACCTCGCCTGCCTGGACGGGTTATCTGGGCCTTTACATAGTAAAGCTGCTTCTGGAAAAGACCTTCGGGTTCGGTGTTTTTCTGCTTCCCCTGCTTTTGACCTTTATGGGGGCGATAATGCTGACCAGGCAGGAGCCAAAGTCGCTTAAGATACGCCTTTCGGGGTTCATTATCTTTTTTCTGACCTTTATCTGCGCCTGCCAGATGTTCTTTCCCAATTATTACCTGAAAGCCGAATTATTCTGGGTAAAGGGAGCTGGCGGAGCGCTGGGCTATGTTATTAATTTTGTCCTTTCTTCACTTGTTGGCGCGGTCGGGACCGTCATAATCCTTTCCGCATTTCTTGTGATCTCCATGATACTGGTCTTTAATATAACTTCCTTTGAGGCTTTTGAAGAATTGTTCGACAGGCTGCTGCCAAAAAGGGAGGCCGCTCCACCAAAAAGAAAACCAAGAAAGGTCAGCATACAGGGGATCATATCGGAGGATAATTTTGACAAGAGCATCGCTTCGCAACTGTCGGTGATCAAGGAGATCAAGCCGTCTGAAGAGCCGGCGCCCAAAACGGCGGAGCCTGTTAAATTTTCTGAGCCCAAGGAAGACAAACCCGTCAGGCAGTACAAGCGCCACACCTACAAGCTCCCGCCTCTGGACCTTTTGAACACACTTACCGAAAAAGAAAAACAGAAGGCCATGCGCCTGAGGGAGCTGACGGAGCAGCGCAAGAACGACCTCGAAAGGGTGCTGCAGAGCTTTGGGGTGGCCGCGCAGGTGGTCAACATCAGCATAGGGCCGGCAGTTACCAGGTTCGAGGTCCAGCCGGAGCCCGGAGTCAAGGTCAGCAAGATAGCCAATCTTGCCGATGACATAGCCCTCAATCTTGCCTCCGGAGGGGTAAGGATGGAGGCCCCCATACCCGGGAAATCGGTAGTGGGGATAGAGGTCCCGAGCCAGGCAGTTACTCCCGTGCATCTGGGTGAGATCGCAAGAACGGTGGAGTTTTCGCAGAACCCGTCAAAACTGATGATAGGCATAGGTAAAGACATCGCAGGGACCCCGATATTCGGCGACCTTTCAAAAATGCCGCACATATTGATAGCCGGGACCACCGGCTCGGGTAAAAGCGTTGCCATAAATTCGCTCATCATCAGTATTCTTCTGCGCGCAAGGCCGGATGAGGTCAAGTTCATAATGATAGACCCCAAGATGGTAGAGCTGTCGATATACGAAGACATTCCCCATCTTATGGCTCCGGTAGTTACCGACCCCAAAAAAGCCGCCGCCACTTTAAAAGAATGGGTTATAAGGGAAATGGACAGAAGGTACAAGGAGTTTTTTAATGCGGGGGTCCGAAACATAGAGGCGTTCAACAAAAAAGTCGACAAGTTCGAAGGCAGCGGCAAAGAGGACGAGTTCATCCCCGAAAGGCTCCCGTATCTGGTGGTCATTATAGACGAACTGGCTGACATGATGATGGTGGCGGCAGCCGATGTTGAAACAACCATCTGCCGGATAGCCCAGATGGCAAGGGCAACGGGCATCCATCTTGTGGTGGCCACCCAGAGGCCGTCGGTTGATGTCATAACCGGACTTATCAAGGCTAACATACCTTCGAGGATCTCTTTTGCCGTGGCAACCCAAATAGATTCAAGGGTCATTCTTGACATGAGCGGGGCCGAAAAACTCCTTGGCAAAGGCGACATGCTTTATTCCCCGATAGGTTCCATGAAACCGATAAGGGTGCAGGGCTCCTATGTGAGCGACGACGAGATCGAAAAGATCACTAACTTTGTAAAAGCGCAGGCCTCCCCTGAATATTCGGAGGAGATCCTTAACATCAAGGCCAACGGCGACAAGAAACCTGTCGGCACCGCGGAAAGAGACGAACTGTTCGGCGAGGCGGCAAAGATAATAATCGAGAGCGGTCAGGCCTCGACCTCCCATCTTCAGCGGAGAATGAGGATAGGCTATAACAGGGCTGCCAGGCTTATGGACGAAATGACGGATGCAGGGGTTGTTTCCCAGCCAGAGGGGGAGAACAAGCCCAGAAAGATCCTGATGACCCTGGCGCATCTTTCCCAGATGGGCGCTGAAAACGGTGAAGCAAAACCCGACTTTCCCAAGTTCTAGGATGAAAAGAACACTCCTTTTTCTGCTGATAATGCTGTTGTCGGCCCCGTGCTTTGGAATCCCGGTTTCCGTAAAGGATGAGGACGGAGTAGTGTTCTTTTCTGTTTCCGCGCCAAAAAGGATCATCTCTACAATGCCCAGCAATACCGAGATATTGTATGCCCTGGGGCTTGGCAAAAAGATCATAGCAGTGAGCGACAGGTGCGATTTCCCATCCGATGCCGCCAGAAAGAAAAAAATAGGGTCCGTCAGCCTCAATGCGGAAGAGATCATCGCTCTTAACCCCGACCTTATAGTAATGCTTGGCAGCGCCCAGAGAGCCCAGATAGAAATTTTGAGAAAGTATAAACTGCCTGTCTTTGTGATAGATCCGCGCTCTCTTGAAGAGCTTGCCTCATCCATCCTGCTCCTGGGAAAAATAACCAGGGCCGAGAACGCTTCCAGAAAGATAGTCTGGGACCTGAACAATAAGATAGGCCTGATAGAAAAAACGAGGGACCCCGAGCGCAGGCCCTGTGTGTTCGTGGAACTCTGGCACGAGCCTGTTATAACAGCCGGGAGAGGCACTTTTATATCAGATATCATTTCGGTATGCGGAGGCATCAATATCGGGGATAAAGCCGGGGAGGGTTACCCTTCATTTTCTATCGAAAGCCTTGTTGTTGAAGACCCCGATTACATAATTGTCGCAGGCAGCTCCTCTTCGGACATTAAAAAGATCAGTTCTGACAGGCGCCTTGCAAAGCTTTCTGCTGTCAGGCGCAACAGGATACTTCTGATAGACGCCGATATAATAACCAGGCCGACCCCGAGGCTTGCCTCGGCGCTCGGGCTTATCGATACCTTCATAAGCAGGGGCCATGAATAACCAAAGGCCGGTCGTATTATTTGCTGCTTTGCTTCTTGTTTTGGCCGGGGCGGTTTTATTGTCCCTTGTTTCAGGTGCCGTATTTTTGAACCCTTTTGACGGCTCTCCCCTTGCCGGTACGATCCTGTGGCAGGTCAGGTTGCCCAGGATAATCCTTTCGGGCCTTGTCGGCGCAATGCTTGCCGTGTCCGGAGCAGTGCTTCAGGCGGTGCTTAAGAACGATCTTGCCGACCCTTATATACTGGGAATATCTTCGGGCGGCGCCCTGGGAGCGGCGCTGGCCATTGTCATGTCCCTGCCACTGATACTGGTATCGTCTTCCGCATTTATTTTTGCTTTTGCCGCGGTTTTGACCGTGGCTTTCATCTCCGGAGCAGGAGGCCGACGCGACCCTTCTTCCCTTATCCTTGCCGGGGTGGCAGTCTCGTCCTTTGCGGGGGCTGTCCTTGCGCTCCTTATAGGAGCTTCGGACAAATTAAGGTCGGTCTATTTCTGGATGCTCGGGAGTTTTTCATTTGCTGGCATGGAACAGATATATGCGGCAGGGATATGTCTTTTTGCCGGGCTTTTTGCCGCGCTCTGGATGAGGAGGCAGCTGAATGCTTTTCTTTTTGGGGAAGAAGAAGCAAGGTCCCTTGGAGTTGATACCGTTTCGGCAAGATGGGCACTTCTTTTGGCGGCATCTTTGATGTCCGGGGTCTCGGTGGCTTTTTGCGGAGTGATAGGATTTGTCGGATTAATGGTTCCGCATATGGTAAGGACCGTCTCGGGACCCGATCATCAGACTTTGATCCCTTTTTCCGCCATGACGGGAGCCATATTTATGGTCCTGGCCGATACTGCCTCAAGATGCTTTTTTGTCCCGTCGGAAGTTCCGGTGGGGATCATAACTGCTCTTGCGGGAGCTCCTTTCTTTATTTACCTCCTTGTAAGGAGCAAGAGGGCGGCATGAGCATATTAGAAATAAGAGGGCTGTCGTTTGCCTACAAAAAAGAGCCGGTACTAAAAAATATATCCTTTTCTGTTGAAGAAGGGCAGTTTATCGGATTGCTGGGGCCCAACGGAGGAGGCAAAACCACCCTGCTGCGGGCAATAGGTGCCTTGGTCTTTGTCAAGACAGGCCGGGTTCTTATCGCTAATAAGTATGTTAGCGCCATTAAAAGGAGTGAAATAGCCAGGCTTGTTTCATATGTCCCGCAATTGTCGGCCCCTGTTTTCGGATTTACCGTTAACGAAACGGTCCTTATGGGAAGAACGCCTTATCTTAAAGGCTTTTTTCAGCCTTCTAAACAGGACCTCCTGGCAGTAGAGCAGGCCATTGAAAGAACGGGCCTATCCCCTGTTAAAGACCGTGAGGTTTCTACCCTGAGCGGAGGCCAGTACCAGAGGGTCCTTATCGCAAGGGCCTTAGCGCAGGATACCCCGCTGCTTCTGCTGGATGAGCCCACGGCCCACCTGGATATAAGGTTCCAGTCGGAAGTGCTTGCCCTGGTCAAGAGCCTTAAAGAAAAAACGATCGTAGCTTCTTTTCATGACCTCGCTCTTGCAAAAAAGTTTTGCGACAGGGTCCTGGTTCTTGACCTTGGCTCGGTTGTTGCCGACGGGGAACCCTCTAAGGCCCTTTCCGGCCAGACAATAAGGTCCGTCTTCGGAATAGAACCCTGACCTATTTCCCCCGTATTTTCCTGATATCTTTGTCCAAAAATGACGATAATACTAATAGAGGGGATTGACCTTCTATTGGTCAGCTTCTGAAAGGTTTATTATGATAGCTCCTGTTGAAGGTGGCCGGAATGTACTGATCTTTTCGCCATGGATCGCTCTTGGCAATCATGTTGTTACTACTCCGATGTTAAGGGCACTAGGCCAAAGCCCCATGGTTGATAGGATTGGCATTGTTTGCAACCGTGAGGGGGCAAGGTTCTTTAATTCTGTTCCATATATTGATCAAATGTTTGAACTGGAGAGCCTAAGCGATAACGGAAGCCGAACACCCCGATCCGTAGAACTGAATTACGATCTTGCCAGAAGGCTGCTGCAAGAAAGATATGATAGCGTAATTGTACTAAGCGGTTCGGAGCGCATTTATGCGGAGCTCATTCATAGTTATAGCATGCCTTCGTTCAAGATCAGAGAGGGGAATTCAAGCCGTTTAGATTTAATTGTAGGAAATGATCCCTGGGCTTTCCCTTTCTTGCAGGCTGAGTATAGAGAGCAATATTTGGCAAGAGTAGCATTCACTCATGATGTCAACGTGACCTATCCATATACTCACAGAGGTTACATTGGGCGTTTGCTGATGGATTTTCTTGTGCCGCTTGGGATTGAAAGTGGAAATGTACGGCCGGAAGTGTTTTCAAAAGAAGAAGATAAGCGATTTGTTGATGGCTATTTGAAAGAAAACGGAGTAGAGAGCGGAGACTTTTTGATTGGACTGCATCTTGGGGGAAGGAATAATATTTGGCCTGCAGGTGAATTTTCACGCTTTATACAAATGATGGAAGAGCGCTTTCATGGACAGATATACGGAAGAAAGATCAAGTATTTTGCGAACTTTACTGGGGAGGAATTGTTTTTGTACACTAATCTGGCGTCAACCCTTAAGCTGCTGGGTGTTGATGCCTGCGTAATTCCGGCTCACCCGGCTAACGATTTAGGAACCACTGCTGAATTTGCGGGAAAATGGTCTTACGCAGTATCTCCCGAGACCGGATTCGCCCATTTTTTACAAGCGCTGGATATTCCAGGTACAATAATCTACCGGGATGTTCAATGGATGGAATCATGGCTTTGCGATGAACCCGGGATAAGAGTCCGCCCGGTCGTATCAAGAGTTGGAGATGTTTCCAGAGTGCCCGCAGAACAGGTTTTTTTGGAGACTTTAGAAGGTATTAAATTTTGGGCATCACGATGAAAAAATGGTGGGCGGTGCTGGGATCGAACCAGCGAGCTCCTGCGTGTGAAGCAGGCATTCTACCACTGAACTAACCGCCCGAGATGGTGGGCGCGGTAGGGATCGAACCTACGACCTCCTCGGTGTAAACGAGGCATTCTACCACTAAACTACGCGCCCGTATCAGCCTATGGCCAATGTCTTATAGCATTCATTATAACATTGGAGATAGAAAAAGGCCCTGCATACCGCCTGGATATACAGGGCCCTTCATTAAAAAGCAGAATTACATTCTGTTGTAATCTCTGTCTCTTCTTGGAGCGCCTTCGCTCTTTGGTTTGGCCTCGTTAATGGTGATCTCTCTGCCGTCCCATTTGTAGCCCGTGAGGGCCGAAATGGCCTTATCGGCATCGGCATCATCCATGTCAACGAACCCGAATCCCCGTGAACGGCCCGAAAACTTTTCCATTACGACCCTGGCCGAGATCACATTGCCAAATTCGCTGAACTTGGTCTGTAGATCGGCGTCCGTAACGGACCACGGCAGATTTCCAACAAATATCGTCTTTGCCATGAATCTCTCCCTTGATATCTTCTCTGACTTTGCGGCTCATATGCGGCCGCCAAGCCTCGACCTTTACTCGGAAAAATTATACCATATTTTTGGCTGTGGTATAATTAAAACATGGATAAGCTCTTTGCCCGGATCAACACTGACATAGCGGCGGCCATGAAGTCCGGCGATAAGACCCGTCTTGAGACCCTTCGAATGATGAAGTCCAAGGTGCTTCTGGTGAACGCAAGAGGCGACCTTTCGGACAAGGAAGTGGTCAAGATCCTTTTGACCTATGCCAAAAGCGTCAAAGAGACCGTCGACATCATGACGCAGCACGCAAGGCAGGCGGAAGCAGACCAGGCAAAGAAGGAGCTTGCGATAGTGGAAGATTACCTGCCAAAGATGCTTTCCGAGGCGGAAACCACAAAACTAATAAAGGACGCGATAGCCTCGCTGAGTATCACCTCTGCAAAAGAGATCGGAAGGCTGATGAAAGAAGTGGTAGCGGTCAGGGCTGATGTCGATGCAGGGCTTGCGCGCAAGATCTTTAATGAATCATTCCAGAATTGACCTCCTTGGCTTTGACGCGGAAGAGATAAATAAATTCGTCAGCGATAGCGGACTCGAAAAATTCCGCGCTAAGCAGCTATGCGACTGGATCTACAAAAAAGGCGCGCCTTCCTTTGACGAAATGACCAACCTGTCAAAAGACCTCCGCGAAAAACTGAAAGCTGTTTCTAAGGTCGGAAAATTGGGATCGGTTAAACGATCTGTGGCAAGCGGCGGCGGGGTTGTCAAATACCTCTTCCAATTGGCAGACGGATATAAGATAGAGAGCGTTAAAATAGGGGACACCATCTGCGTTTCCACGCAGGCGGGTTGTCCCATGGGCTGTGTCTTCTGCGCCACAGGAGGCAGCGGCTATAAAAGGAACCTGTCGCCCTCCGAGATCGCCGACCAGGTCATCCAGATAAAAAAGGAGATAGAAGGGTCCCCGAATATCGTTTTTATGGGAATGGGCGAGCCGCTCCTCAACTACGATAACCTTATGAAAGCGGTCCGCCTGATAAATTCACCCAACTGTATGAACATTGGGGCCAGGAGGATAACTATCTCGACCTGCGGACTTCCCTCGCAGATAAGGAAATTGGCAAATGAAAAGGTCCAGTTGAACCTTTCGGTGTCCCTAAATGCCGCAAACGACGCTTTGAGGTCTTTTTTGATGCCTGTCAACAAGAAACACCCGCTTTTAAGCGTGATAGCGTCGATCGATCACTACATCAGCAGGACCAACAGAAGGGTCTCATTTGAATATGTAATGATAATGGGGGTCAATGATTCTATAAAAGATGCCAAAGACCTCTCTCTTATGCTCAAGGACATGCTCTGCCATGTCAACCTTATTCCCTTCAATGCCCACGAAAGCAGTGATCTTATGCCTTCTTCCCCTCAGAGACTGCAATTCTTCCGCAACATGTTGGTGCGGAGCGGCACAAATGCTACAATTAGAAAGAGCGCCGGCGGCGATATTAATGCCGCTTGCGGACAACTTGCCCTTCGACTCGCTAGCGCTCGCTCAGGGCAGGCTTGTACCGAGCGACGAGCGTAAGCGAGGAGTCGAGGTGCCCGTGTAGCTCAGTTGGTAGAGCACGTCATTGGTAATGACGAGGTCATCGGTTCAATCCCGATCGCGGGCTGTTGCGCAGGGCCATTGACGCTGGCAGTATGGTATAATATAATTTCAATATTAAAATCAAGGAGGAAACAAAATGGCAAGAGAAAAGTTTGAAAGGAAAAAGCCCCACATCAATGTGGGAACTATCGGACATGTCGACCACGGGAAGACCACGCTGACGGCGGCCATCACAAAAATGATGGCTGCAAAAGGTCTTGCAAAAGCAAAAGCTTTTGACGAGATCGACAGCGCACCGGAGGAAAAGGCCAGAGGTATTACTATCGCCATTGCCCATGTGGAATATGAAACGGATAAAAGACATTATGCTCATATAGACTGCCCCGGACACGCCGACTATGTTAAGAACATGGTCATCGGAGCAGCCCAGATGGACGGGGCCATACTTGTGGTAAGCGCCGCCGACGGCCCCATGCCCCAGACAAGGGAGCATATACTTCTTGCCAAACAGGTCAACGTTCCTTCCATGGTCGTGTATCTGAACAAAGTGGACATGGTCGACGACAAGGAACTGGTGGAACTGGTGGAAGTGGAAACAAGGGAACTCCTGAAAAAATATGAATTTGACGGAGACAAAATACCGTTCGTCAAAGGTTCCGCGTTAAAGGCCCTTGAATGCGGCTGCGGAAAAGGCGACTGTCAGTGGTGCAAATCCATCTATGAACTGATGGATGCTCTTGATTCCTACATCCCCGACCCGAAGAGAGATCTTGACAAGCCCTTCCTTATGCCGATAGAAGATGTCTTTACGATCACCGGCAGAGGCACTGTGGGAACAGGAAGGATAGGCAGAGGCAAGGTCAAGGTAGGAGATGAAGTCGAGATAATCGGGCTCGGAAGCCACAAAAAGAGCACTGTTACCGGGATTGAAATGTTCAGAAAAACCCTGGACGAAGGTCTGGCAGGGGACAATGTAGGCATCCTTCTCAGGGGTATAGAAAAAGATGACATCCAGAGAGGAATGGTCCTTGCAAAGCCGGGCTCCATCAAACCGCACAAAAAGTTCGAAGCCCAGATATATGTTCTTACCAAGGAAGAAGGCGGACGCCATACTCCTTTCTTCCCAGGCTACAGGCCGCAGTTTTATGTTGGAACGACCGATGTTACCGGGGCTATCCAGCTTCCCGATAAAGTGGAGATGGTCATGCCGGGCGACAACATCGTCATGAAAGTGGAACTGATAACAGACATAGCCATAGAAGAGGGCCTGCGTTTTGCTATCAGGGAAGGCGGACACACGGTAGGGGCAGGCGTAGTTTCCAAAATAATTGAGTAGGTCGTCTAACAGATGATAAAAAAACCCCGGAGCAGTTCGGGGTTTTTTATTTATATGGGAAATAGCAGGGCATGAAGAAACATCCTCTCATAAAAGCAGCGTTGCTTGTCCTTATCATTGCTGCGGTCGTTTTTGGCGCCTACTTCGGCAATCGGCTCTATATGGAAGAAAGGATCAATCAAGGCTTCTTTATCGGGAAGGTCCCTGTAGGCGGTCTTACCAGGCAGGAGGCTGTCCTGAGGCTGTCCACCTTTGAGGCTGACGAGATACTGGACAGGCTTCCCGCTCTTGTTCTTGAAGAGGACAGGCGCCAGATAAGATATGAGTTCAAGCCGTCGCAGGCCGGGCTGGTGCTGCTTCCGGAAGAATCCGTGGACAGGGTTATGCAAATCTCTCAGAGAGAGGGCTATCTGGGCAGGCTTTCTTACGGGCTTGGCAGGAAAAGGAGCGAGGTCCCTCCTGTAATGAAGGTGGCAAATGAGCTGCATTTAAAGGCCCTTGTTGCCCAGGTGTCCGCTTATGTGGACCGGGGCGTGGAAAACGCGAAGTTCTTGGTAGAGAAGGACCCGTCGGGCAGGACCAGGGTCTCCATAAAACCGCATACTACAGGAAGACAGCTAAAAAGAGAAGAGACCAGATTGTTGCTCAAGAGTTCTCTCGAAAAAGGGGCCGGGGAATCCGCGATAGTGCTCGACCTTAGGCATCCCATGATAAGTGAGGAGATGCTGCGCAGCATACCAAGCCCGGAGGTCATCGGAAGTTACACGACCTACTACGGGACACATGATTCCCCCAACAGGATCTCCAATATCTATCTGGTCTCGTCCTTTGTCGATAATACCTTTCTGGCCTCCGGAGAGGTCTTTTCTCTCCTTCCTCTTATCGGTGAATTCACCGGAGAAAGAGGATTCAAGGAGGCTTATGTCATCATAGGTGAAGAACTTGTCCCGGAATACGGGGGAGGGGCTTGCCAGATTGCGACCACTCTCTATAACAGCGCCCTCATGGCGGACCTTGAGATAGTAAACAGAAGGAACCACGGCATGTATTTTTCCATCTACCCTCTGGGAAGGGACGCTACGATCTATCCTCCTTCCACGGACCTAAAGCTCAGGAACAATACCGGGCATCCTGTCGTGATACAGGCTGTTCCTTTCAAGAAAGGGCTGACCTTCAGGATCATAGGGGCTCCCTCGGGCAAGACAGTTTCCTTTTCTCCTGCGTCAATAAGATACAGATATGAGACAGCTGCAACAAAAGATCCGACTTCTGAAGTTCGTGAGGAAAAACTGGTGCCCACAGGAGCGTTCTGGACCACGGTGACAAGGACCGTCAAGAAGAACGGGGCGCCAATAAAGAAGGAGACCATCAAGAGCTACTACAAACTTCACGGCGACAAAAAGAAAGTGAAAATAAGAAGACGGGAGCCAAGATGAGGATGTGATATAATCTTTTTGTCATGAGCCAGCTGGCAAGAGACTGCCTGAAGAACCTTTCAAAATATATCCCCGGCAAACAGGAAGAGGATGTCAAAGAAGAATTTGGCTTAAGCAGTGTGATCAAGCTTGCCTCAAACGAAAACCCCCTCGGCCCCAGCCCCAGGGCTTTAAGGGC
>Ga0209609_10000668_pt1 | contig 20220 bp, 21 predicted proteins | sample LakKivw325mmetaG_FD_184136 | JGI IMG/M metagenome (GOLD analysis project Ga0209609, IMG submission 184136) | Anoxic lake water microbial communities from Lake Kivu, Rwanda to study Microbial Dark Matter (Phase II) - Lake Kivu water 325m metaG... | ecosystem: Environmental > Aquatic > Freshwater... | reverse complement strand
TTTATATACATACTTTCAATTACAGGTTTTGCTTTGAACCAGGAATCAGGCGGGGTAGGGTACCAGGCTGTTTTAATAGTCAACCAAATGTTCCAGTCAGCAATATATATCAATATTTTTCTTGCCATATTTAATTTTATCCCGATACCGCCTCTTGACGGAGCAAATATACTTGCAACTTTTTTACCCGGTAATGCAATGTACAGGTATTTGAGCATAGGAAGGTTTGGTTTTATTTTTATATTTGTACTTCTATTCCTTGGCGGAAGGATATTCTGGGGGATAACGTCACCTGTTGTGTCATATATTTACAAAGCTTTTACGTGGTGGAGCTATCTTATGTAAAATTTAACTTATTTCAGGGGAGAATCCTAATAATGAAAAAAATAATGCTAACAGGTTTCAGGCCGACAGGTAAACTTCATCTTGGCCATCTGCATGGAAATATAAAAAATATGATAGCGCACCAGCATGAATACAATAATTTCTTTTTCCTTGTGGACTGGCACGCTCTTTCAACTGAATACCAGGATCCGTCAAATATCAGGCCCAGCCTTATCGAATGTGTGGTAGATCTTGTTGCACTTGGAATAGACCCTGAAATTACCAATATCTACAGGCAGTCAGATATTTCTGAAATCGCAGAGCTTTTTTTATATTTTTCAATGATAACTCCGGTTCCCTGGCTGGAGCGCTGCCCGACATACAAGGAACAGATTAAGCAGATACAATCAAAGGACCTCTCAACGCTTGGTTTTTTATCTTATCCGGTATTAATGGCTGCTGATATACTTATAGTCAATGCAGATATTGTACCGGTTGGGGAGGACCAGTTGCCGCATCTTGAATTAACAAGGGAAATTGCCAGAAGGTTTAATTTTCTTTATGGTAATTATTTTAAAGAACCTGTTGAGATGCTCTCAAGGGCAACAAGGGTACCGGGCACAGACGGCAGAAAAATGTCAAAAAGCTATAATAATGCAATTTTTTTATCTGATGACCAGGCAACAATAAGAAAAAAAGTCAGGCAAATGATAACTGATCCCCAGAGAATACATCCAACTGATCCGGGCAATCCTAAAATATGTAATGTATTTTCTTTTTATAAGATATATAAGGATGAAAACATAAAGGAAATTGAAACAAGGTGCAAAAAAGGGCAAATCGGCTGCACAGCCTGCAAAGACGAGATATCAGCAGTAATTTCCGGTTCACTTGCAGAATTCCAGGAGAGAAGAAATGACATTTTGAATGATATGGACAGGATTTACCAGATACTTCAAACAGGTAAAATAAATGTAAAGAAAATCGCATCTGCTGCAATCCAGGATGTCAGGAAAAAAATGGGGATCGATTAAAGAATGTGGAAAACGGACAATATCTAATTTCATACTCTGATTTTAAGGGCCCTGCAAATCTGCTGCTTGACCTGGTAAGAAAGAAAAAAGTCGACATTTACCAGGTAAAAATCAGTACAATCATCGAAGGGTTTATTGAATATATAGGTAAAAACAGGCAGACAATGCTTGATACTATTTCCGGATTTCTTTATATAGCAGCAATACTTCTTGAGATTAAAGCCAGTTCAATAATCCCGTCACAAAGCAGCGCAGTTTCGGACGAAGAAATCATTGATGAAGAAACCCTGGTACTGCGGGAAAAACAGTATCTTGTCTTCAAGAAAATATCAAATTATCTTCAGAAACTTAAAGAAACAGAGTCACTTTATTATATAAGAGAATCTCCTGTTGAGGCACGGTTTATATCGGTACTGCCCGATTTTTTAAAAAATGTCGATGTTGAAAATATCTGCCGCCTTGGCTCGATACTTTTGATGAAACAGGATTTTAAAATTGATTTTTCAGAAATATACCTTGATGATTCCACCACTACAATAATTGATGAAATGAACAGGATACAGGAAATGATTATTAAAAAAAGAGAAGTCACATTTGCAGAAATAGCACAAAAATATGATTTGTTAATAGATAAGATTATCTGTTTTTTATCAATACTTGAACTTTACAAAAATGAGTATATAGATATTATACAGTTTGAAAATTTCGGGAATATTATTATTAAGAAAGTGGAAAACGGTAAAAGCAGTAAAATTTTATAATCAGGCCGGTTAAAAAACCATAAGACTAGAGAGATATATAATGGAAAATAATACAAATGATGAAAAATGGCTTAAATCATGTATAGAGGCAATTCTTTTTATATCAGAAACACCTGTCAAAGTTAAAAATATCGCTGCCTCCATTGGAGTAACTGAAAAAAAGACATTTGACCTGATATCAAAGCTTAAGAAGGAATATGAAGATAAAAACGGAGGATTTTTAATAAGGCAGATAGCCGGCGGCTACAGGTTTTATTCCAATCCTTTATTTAGCGATGTGCTGAAAGAATTTGTAAAATCCAATATCAGTACTTTCATATCACAGGCTGCCCTGGAAACACTTGCAATAATATGTTACAGGCAGCCGGTCACAAGGACCCAGGTTGCAGAAATAAGAGGCGTCAGAACGGATAGCGTGTTTCTTACCCTGGTCGACAGAGGGCTGATAAAAGAAGCCGGCAGGCTGAAAGAGCCGGGTAACCCTAAAATATACAGGACAACTGAAAAATTCCTTGAACTGCTGGGCATAGATAGCCTTGAAAAGATGCCTCCATTAAGGGATTTTCAGGAAATATCCGAAGAAGGCTTAAACGGTAACGGTAATGAAGATGAGGATAAACAGGAAGCTTTTTTTGATGATTCATCCGGAAATGGCATTGGGCTTTAAAAAACATGGAAATGGAAACTAAAGGGATAAGGATTTCCAGATATCTGGCAATGTCCGGTATTGCATCCAGGAGGAAAAGTGAAGAAATCGTACTTGCCGGTAAAATAAAGGTAAATGGTAAAACAGTAAAGGACCTTTCTTTTAAAATAAATCCGGAAGACACCGTTGAATATGATGGCAAAAAAATCTCATATGAAAACACAGTTGTTATTGCTTTGAATAAACCGCCCGGATATCTTTCAACAGTAAAGGACAGTTTTAAAAGAAAAACAGTGCTTGACCTTCTTGATGAAAAGATAAAACAGTTAAGGCTTTATCCGGCCGGCAGGCTGGATTATAATTCCAGGGGCCTTATCATTCTTACAAACGATGGAAACCTTGCATACAAGTTGACACATCCCGGTTTTAGCATACCAAAGACCTATCAGGTAAAAATCAGGGGGCAGCTAAGCGGGGATGATATAATTAAGATAAAAAAAGGCATTGAGGTCGAAGGCAGGGACCTGATTGCAGAAAGCATAAAGATTGTTAAAAATGGAAAAGATTACTGCATTATAGAAATTAAAATAAAAGAGGGCAGAAAAAGAATAATAAGGAAGGCTCTTTTAAAAATAGGGCATGCGGTCATTGACCTTCAAAGAATCGCAATAGGTAAATTCGATATCGGTAAAATTAAAGAAGGTTCATATATATTATTGTCACAGGAAAATATCACTAAGTTAAAGTCTATTTAAATGTTTTTTATTTTTTATATGTGGAGGTTATATGGAATATATTGACCTTAGAAGCGATACAGTAACTCTTCCGACAGAAGAAATGCTTGACGCAATGAGAAATGCAAAAGCAGGGGATGATGTCTATGAAGATGACCCGACAGCGAAAATGCTTGAAGAAAGATCTGCAGCCTTACTTGGAAAAGAAGATGCTGTTTTTGTACCTTCAGGCACATTTGCTAACCAGCTTGCAATAATGACCCATACATTAAGGGGCGATGAGATAATCATACCAGCGGATAATCATATAGTACTTTATGAAGTCGGTGCTTCTGCTGTACTTTCAGGCGTAGTAATGAGGTTTTTAAAAAAGAGCTCAGGGATAATCGATATCAGCGAGCTTCAAAATCTTTACAGGACAGATGATATCCATCATCCAAGGACAGGGCTGGTATGCATTGAAAATGCACACACGCAGGGCACTGCCGTACAGGTCTCCAATTCTAAATCTGTATATGAATCTGCAGTTTCCAAAGGAGTTCCAGTTCACCTTGATGGCGCCAGGATATTTAATGCTGCAGTTGCCCTGGGCACAGAGGCCAAAAATATTGCAGGCAATGCAGATTCAGTGATGTTCTGTTTTTCAAAGGGCCTGTGTGCGCCTGTAGGGTCTGTATTGTCGGGTAAAAAAGAGTTTATCAGGCGGGCAAGGAAAAACAGGAAACTTATGGGTGGAGGAATGCGGCAGGTGGGCTATCTTGCCGCTGCATGCATGGTAGCACTGGAAAAAATGACAGCAAGACTTGAGGATGACCATAAAAATGCAAAATACCTGGCCGGTTGCCTTCAGGATACAGGCATTTTTGAAATAGATAAAAACAGGCTGGATATAAATATGGTTTTTGCAAAATTTAAAAGCAGCAGGGATGCCACCAAAAGTTTTAATGAAGAAAGGTTTATATCTTTTTTACTTGAAAACAAAATAAAAATCAATCCACTTCATGATGATGAATACAGATTTGTAACACATTATTATATTTCCAGGCAGAGCATAGATTATTTTGTGGATGTATTAACAAATTATTTCAGCAAAGAGGTGTTTTGATGTTTAAAGATTTAAGCCTGGTAAGGGACATAGCATTTATAGCAGCAGTCTTAATTGAAATTATTATACCTGTAATAATTGCGGTAATAATAGCACGGAAATATAAAACATCATGGGCAATATTTTTCCTTGGCATGCTATTATTTTTTGTCTCGATGATAAGGGTTCCCCTTAATTCATATGTTTCAGAGATAATACAGTCTAAAATCCCTGCGCTTTATGTTGTGCCGGGTATTTTACTGTTTGCTTCTTTAACTGCAGGCATTTTTGAAGAGGGAGTACGCGTAATTGCTTTTGGAGCTATCATAAAGAAAAAGGACTATTATAATGGGCTCATGTATGGTATCGGCCATGGAGGCGGGGGAGAATCAATGCTATATGTGGGTTTGTCGACACTGGCAAATTTTATTATATACCGTTTTTTCCCCGGCATATTACCTGAAGCAGCAATAACACAGTTAAATTACATGCAGTGGTATATCCCACTGGTAGGGGCGCTTGAAAGGATTTTTGCGATAATTATACAGCTGGCGCTTTCCGTACTGGTAATGAACGCGTTTATTAAAAAAAGGTACTATTTCATTACAATAGCAGTTATTGGCCATATAGTTGTTGATTTTACAGCGACATATATTAATTACAGGGTGGGCACATTATATTCCGAGATTTCAGTATTGGTTTTTGCACTTGCAGGTATTGCTGCAATTATTATGCTGAGGCCGAAATATCCTCCGGCACATGCAAGTAATTCAAATAAAGCTTAATTTGATTAAAAAAAGCCAAAAAAAGACCCCGAGTGATCCGTCACCCTGGCTTACGCTTTAGGCTATCAAACCTCTCGGGGTTTCCCTTAGAACTTTTCTCAGGATCTCTACAGTTTCAAGGTTTACTGTTTATTTTCTTTCGTCCATAAACCTCAACTGGAACCATAAGTTGCCTCCTGCTCTAAGGCAATTATTAATATAGCAGAATCTGCCGGACGTGTCAACCGGTTTTTGGAAATAAGTGAAAATATGCGGTATTTTTTAAAATTTCCTAAAAAAAGAAGTCTTAATATAGTAAAATATTAAAACTGTTGAAAATTCTATTGGAAGATTATTTTATTTTAGTGTTATTTGAGGATAATTTAATATGAAATCTATAAAAAACATCACAGTAATAGGCCTGGGACTGATAGGAGGCTCGATTGCACTTGCGTTGAAAGATACAGTAAAAGATGTCCATGTGACCGGTTTTGACATAATAACAGATGCGATGAGCATTGCCCGTTACAGGAATATAATAGATATGATTGCAAAAGACTACGGCGATGCCGTAAAAGATGCCGACCTTGTAATAATAGCTACACCGATATCCAGGGTAATAGAAGTGGTTGAACAGATGAAGGGTCATTTAAAAAAAGGTGCGATAATAACAGATGTCGGCAGCGCAAAGGAAAATACTGTAAAAGAAGTAAGTAGAATGCTTGGAAGCGATTTTGTGTTTATAGGAGGGCATCCAATGGCAGGCTCTGAAAATGAAGGTGTACTTTCTGCAAGGCCTGACCTTTTCAGGAACGCTTTTTACATTCTGACACCGACACAGGATACAAAAACTGAGGACCTGGTTGCACTTCATTCTCTGCTTTCAAAAATAGGCGCAAAAGTAGTCTCGATATCCCCAAAGGAACATGATGAAATAGTATCACTTATCAGCCATTTGCCCCATATAATGTCCACTAATCTTGTATCTCTTGTCGACCACGAGCAATCTGAGCTGAAAAATCTTTTTAAGCTATGTGCAGGCGGTTTCAGGGATATGACAAGAATAGCAGCATCCAACCCGAGAATGTGGTTGGATATAACATTTGAAAATAAAAATGAAATTATAAAAGCAATAGATAAATACATTGGATACCTGAATAAATTCAAACAAAGCCTGAGTAGTGGCGATACAGAATATGTCAGGAGTCACTACAATGAAGCCAGGGAGGCAAGATTAAATCTTGCAAAATATGTCGAGAAAGATATTTCAAACCTCTATGAACTTATGATAGCGATACCGGATAAAAGAGGCGTTTTATCAGAAATAACACTGGCAATAAGCTCAAACAGCATAAATATTGAAGATATATCGATTTTCCATTCTACCGAATATACGGGTGGAGGAATACTTAAAATACTTGTAGAAGGTGAAAATGCCGGGGATATAGCAAAGTCCGCTATAGAAAAGAAGGGCTATGAAGTAAGAATAAGAAAGGTACTTGGCGAGTAATTTTCAGGAAGCAGTGATAAATTGGAGATAAATGGCGCAAGCTCAATTAATGGTGAGATAAACATTCCCGGTGATAAATCAATATCACACAGGAGTGCGATAATATCTGCACTGACAAATGACAGAGTAATTATCACAAATTTTTTGTTCTCACAGGATTGCATAAATACTCTGGAAATACTTAAATCCATAGGCGTAAAAATAGAGACCCTTCAGGATAGGGTAATTATTAACGGGTGCTCTGCCCCGGGATTTACTGAGCCTGAAGATGTATTATATGCGGGTAACTCAGGTACAACAATAAGGCTTATGTGCGGGCTGCTTGCATCCGCCAAAGAAAAAAATCTATATATCATTACAGGCGATCCTTCAATAAATAAAAGGCCGATGCAGCGGATTATCGGACCTTTAAAAGAAATGGGCGTAAATATATTCGGGCGTAATAATGATTCACAAGCTCCGATAGTTATTTTTGGAAGCAGCGGCTTATTAAAAGGGAAAAAATTCAATCTGGCAGTATCAAGTGCGCAGGTAAAATCATGCATAACGCTTGCTGCACTTTTTGCCCAGGGCCCTACAGAGATACAGCAGCCCCGGATATCAAGGGACCATACTGAAAGAATGCTTGAATATTTTGGGGCAGATATTTTATATGACGGGAAAAACACAAAAATAAACCCCGGAAAGGCGCTGAAGGGTAAAAACCTGTTTGTGCCATCAGATCTTTCATCTGCTGCATTCTTTATTGTTGCAGGGCTCATACTAAAGAATTCAAAGTTGCATTTTAAGGATATAGGCATAAATCCCACAAGAAAATATTTCCTGGATATTTTGCAGGAAATGGGAGCAAGCTTAAGGATACTGAATACAAAAACAGTTAATAATGAACCTGTTGCAGATATTGAAGTATCAACCAGCAGGCTCAAAGGAATTACACTTGATAAAAAGATGATTCCGAATATTATTGATGAGATACCCGCTCTATGCGCTGCAGCAGCTTTTGCTGACGGCACCACTGTAATTGAAGGTGCAGGGGAGCTGCGTTTCAAAGAAAGCGACAGGATTTCTTCAATAACAAGCCAGTTTTCAAAGGCAGGTATTGATATAATTGAAAAAGAAGATGGACTGGTAATAAACGGTAATATAAACGCAACTGTAAAAGGCGGAGAATTTGAATGTTTTACTGATCACCGCATTGCGATGGCACTGGCAATACTTCTTCTTAAAAGCAATGATAAAGCAAGGATACATGGTTCCGAGTGTATTAATACTTCATTTCCGGGCTTTATTTATGAGCTGAAGAAATCATTGAAGTAAAACATGTCTTCTTTAAGGGAATATGGATTTTTTTAGATTTTTGATTAAAAGAAAGGGATAAACGACATTGGCAAGCTGCAGTAAAAAAAACCGGGAAAAATTTTCTGATAAAAAAGAAATAATAACAATTGATGGTCCCGCAGGAAGCGGGAAAAGCACTATTGCTAAATTATTATCCAAAGAACTTGGACTTAAATATATTGATACCGGGGCAACTTACAGGACAATAACTTTACTTGCGCTGCAAAACAACATTTCTCCCGAAGATGAGTTTTCTATACTGAAATTAGCAGAAAAATCAGGAATAGAGCTGGAGAGCCAACCCTTAAATGAACAGGATTACACAATTGTCAGGCTGAATGGAAAGGATGTCACAAAAGATATCAGGAGCGATGAGGTCGGGGCGGCAGTTTCAATAGTATCAACATTATCAGGTGTCCGTAAGTTACTGGTAAAACTGCAAAGGGAGCTTTCAATGAATGGAAAAGCGGTGCTGGAAGGCCGGGATACAGGCAGTGTAGTAATACCGGATGCAATACTCAAGATTTACCTGACAGCAGATGAAGCTGAAAGAGTAAGGCGAAGGGAACTTCAGAATAAACAGAAGGGCCATTCGACAGACAGCGCGAAGATTAAAAAAGAAATAAGCAGCAGAGACAGGATTGACAGCTCAAGGAAGGACAGCCCCCTTGTCATTCCGGAAGATGCTGTAATAATTGACAGCACCCGGCTTTCCATACGGGAAGTATTTGAAAAAATCAGGGATATTTATAATGAGCGAATACACAATAAAAACTGTACACAGTAAAGCATACAGGATTTTTTACATTTTTATGAGGTCGGTAATCGGGTTCCTGTTAAAGACTATTTACAGGATAGAATTAAAAGGCATAGAAAAGGTCCCATCAAAAGGAGGGTTTATCCTTTGTTCAAATCACCAGAGTTATATTGACCCGGTTTTTATAGGTCTTTTATTTCCCAGATATCTTTATTTCATGGCAAAAGCTGAATTATTTAAACACAGGGCGCTTGCAGCGATTATAACTTTTTTTAATGCATTTCCTGTAAGCAGGGGAGCTTTTGACAGAGAGGCAATAAGGCAATCAATTAAAATCCTGGAAGCCGGAGAAATAGTAGGCATATTTCCTGAGGGAACCCGTGCAACTGACGGTAATATAAAAGAGGGCCAGAAGGGCATAGGGCTTATATCAGTTCTGTCAAAAAGCCCTATAATACCGGTGGCGATTTCAGGCTCTAATATGATTATACAGAAACCCCATAAACGCCTTTACTTTCCAAAAGTTAAAATTGCTTACGGGGAAATGATAGATACCCTTGAAATCATAAAAGAATACGGCAGTAAAAATGCTACCGGGATTATTGTTGAGCAGACAATGGCTTCAATAAAGAAACTATACAATAGTATAAAAATTTAGCAATTCCTGCCCCTTGTATTAATAGTAACTAAATATAATTATCTTCAAAAAATACCAGGCTCAGCCGGAGGAAATGATGGAAATAGAAATTGCAAAAATCTCAGGATATTGTTTTGGCGTCAAGCGAGCGATTGAAATAACAGAGACTGTGCTTGCAAAATATAAAAATAAAAAAGTAAAAGTCTATTCAATGGGCCAGATAATACATAACCAGGGAGTAATTGATAAATTAAGAGAAAAGGGCCTTATTCTTATTCAAAAAGAAGAAGAGATAGAGCCAGGCAGCGTATTTATTGTCAGGTCCCATGGGATGTCCCCGGATTTTTTAAGGAGGATAAAATCAAAGGGCATAAAAATAATTGACACTGCGTGCCCTTTTGTCAAGAGGGCACAATCCAAGGCAAAAATGCTTTCAGGAAGAGGCTATCATCTTGTAATAATTGGAAACAGCAGGCATCCTGAAGTCTTAAGTGAGATTGAGCATGCAGGCAACAAAAATCTGACAGTAATTGAAAAGCCGTCTGAGTTAAATCTTGTAAAAAAACATGAAAAAATAGGCGTAATAATGCAGACCACGCAGATAAAAGAAAACGCAAAAGCAATAATCGCCGGTTTGCTTGATAAAGGCAAAGAAATACTGATTGCAAATACCATCTGCAATATTACAGAAAACAGGCAGAAAGTAACAAGGGAGCTTGCAAAAAAAACTGATATCATGATCATAGTAGGCGGTAAAAACAGCGCAAATACTACCCATCTGGCACAGATTTCAAAAGAATTCAATAAAAAAACCTATCATATAGACAGTTACAGGGAAATAAAAAAAAGCTGGTTTTCGCCTGGAATGAAAGTAGGGATAAGCGGCGGAGCCTCAACCCCAATGGAAGATATTATGCAGGTTCAGCAGTATATTAAGGACATGGGAATATAAAAAGGAAACATATTAATAAATTTGGATAAAATAAAGACATGCGCAAATAAATGTATATTCTGCTTTATAGACCAGCTTCCTGACAACTTAAGGCCGACATTATATATTAAAGATGACGATTATATTGAATCGTATACCAGTGGCAATTTTATAACTTTAACAAATCTTACCGGAAAAGATATTGAAAAAATAATCCGCTTCCGTATTGAACCTTTGCATGTATCCATACACAGCTTCGACCACTCAGTAAGAGAAATCATGTTCGGAAATAGTAAAAGCATATCTGCATTAGATGCATTTTATAAACTTGATAAAAATGAAATAAGGACCAATATACAAATAGTACTGTGCCCCGGAATAAATGACGGAACAGATCTTGAAAATACTCTTACAATACTTATCAGTGAGTTTAAAAATATCCTATCCATAGGCATTGTCCCTGTGGGCATTACATCATTTAACAGAAACAGGCTTCTAAAATCATTTGACAGGGATTTAAGTAAAAAGCTGATTGATTTTACTGATGATTTCAGGAATGCCAATAAAAATAACAGAAACTCAAAAAAAATATTTCTCTCAGACGAGTTTTATATAATGGCTGGCAGGGATTTTCCGGAATATAAATATTATGGAAGATTTCTGCAGATTCAGAACGGCATAGGCAAGACTGCTGATTTTATAAATGATTTTAATAAAGAAGCTATGAAAGCAAATAATACAGAGGCCGGAATTTATAGTATCATGGCTAAAAAAAATGATGGTAAAAAAACACTTATATTAACATCGGAATATGGAAAGCATGTGCTTAAGATGGTATTTTCGTTTCATAAGAATAAAGCAGGACTTTTAAACAAAATAAGGATCCCGGATATTATTGCAGTTAAAAACAATTTTTTTGGCGGAAATGTGAAAATAACCGGACTGCTTTCCGGCAAAGACATTATTAAAAAAATCTATTTGCTTGATATAGAAAAATATAAAAGTATACTTATACCGGAAATTATTTTTAATAAAGACGGCCTGACGATAGATGATTTAAGAATTGAAGATTTAAAAAAAGCAAGTCCGCTGATAATTGCGGTAAGAGACTCCGGAAAGGAACTTTACAGTACATTGAGGGAAAAAATATGAGAAAAAAATTACCTGTAATTGCAGTTGTAGGAAAACCTAATGCAGGAAAATCCACGCTTATTAACAGGATATGTAACCAGGTTGAAGCAATTGTGCACAGGGAGCCGATGATAACAAGAGACAGGAAGTATTACCGTACAGACTGGGACGGACACAATTTTTATATTATGGATACGCCGGGAATAGATTTAAAATCTGTGCAAAGGCTATCCAATGAAGTTTTCGAGCAGACAAAAAAAGCTATTGATGAATCAGATATAATTGTTTTTCTGGTCGATATAAGATCTGCTGTATCTCCGTTAGATGAAGAGATAGCGGACCTGCTCCGGAAATGCAGCAAGCCGGTCGTTTTTGCAGGAAACAAATGGGACAACCCGGATGGCGATTATTTTATTGAGGATTATTTAAAGCTGGGATTCGGATATCCTGTTTGCGTATCATCGAGCCATGGCTTAAATATCAATGATCTTCTTGACGAGCTCCTGGGCCATATAAAAAAAGTACAGGCACTTTTATATAGTTCAAAAAAGGAATATGAGGAAGAAAGTGAAATTCCAAGTATTACTATACTCGGACAGCCGAATGTTGGAAAATCTACATTATTCAATACTCTGATAAATGAGGAGAGGGTAATAGTAGATGAAGTAGAGGGAACCACACGGGACAGCATTGACAGTATTATAAAATACAATAATAAAAATTACAGATTTATTGACACAGCAGGCCTGAAAAGAGACAGGCCGAGAGAAGATGATCTGGACTATTACAGTAAATTGAGGACACTGCGCAGTATAGAGAAATCACAGGTTTGTCTTGTGCTGATAGATACACTTAAAGAAATAACAAACCAGGATGAAAAAATCATTCAGACATGCCTTGAAAAAGGTGCAAGCGTTTGTGTCTTGTTTAACAAAATAGACGCTGTATCACAGGAAGATTTGAAGAAACAGATAGATGATTTTAATTTCAGGACAAGTTACCTTAAATATGTCCCTCTAATAAGGATAAGTGCACTGGAAGATAAGGGCATCAATAAAATATTCAAAAAGATAGATAAACTGATAGAAGAGCGCAATAAAAAAATACCGGAAGTGAGGCTGAATGATATTTTTTCAGCTGCCCAGGATGCAATTGGAATATATTCCGGTGGAAAAAAAGTAAAGATAAAATTTATAAAACAGGTCAGCATATCTCCTCCGGGTTTTGTAGTGTTTTTAAATATTGATATTTCAAAAAAAAGCAATATAAAGAGATTTATTGAATACAGGATAAGAGAAAAATTCGGTTTTGAAGGAACGCCTTTGTTTTTTAAATATAAACATTAAATTTAATTGCAGACTATTAATTACAGTATTTACTAAAGTACAAACATAATTTAAAATGATTCTGCAAGTCGGGATGTGGCGCAGTTTGGATTAGCGCACCAGTATGGGGTACTGGGGGCCGGAGGTTCGAATCCTCTCATCCCGACCATATGTTTCCTTCATCACCTTTATATTATTTATATAAGTTCATTTTATATATTGATTAGATTTATTGAATTTTTATTACCCGGTACCGGAAAAGAGAATTAATGGGAAAAATAAAATTTGGCACAGACGGCTGGAGAGCAGTAATAGCAGAAGATTTTACATTTGAAAATCTTGGCTATGTCGTAGAAGCAATATCATTACATCTTAAAAAAAGCGGCAGGTGGCAAAAAGGGATATTTATCGGATATGACAACAGATTCCTTTCAGATTATTTTGCCTCCCATTGTTCAAAAATTTTAATGAAAAATGGCATCAGGCCTTATCTGCCGGATACATCAGTTCCCACACCTGCCACCGCTTATATGATTAAAGAGCTTGATTTGGATGGAGCTCTTATGATAACTGCGAGCCATAACCCTGCAAAATACAGCGGGATTAAATTCATACCTTATTACAGCGGTCCGGCTGAGGACAGCATCACAAAAGAAATTGAAGAAAATCTTGAAACTGTTATTACAGGAAACTATAAAAATAATTCAGCGGCAAATGGTTCATCTGTTTTGTCACCTGTTACAGTTTCTGATTTTTCAGGTTATAAAGCAAAGCTGCTTGAGCTTGTGGATACGAGCCTTATAAATGAAATGCGCCCCAGGGTAACTGCAGATGCAATGTTTGGTTCAGGGGGTAAAATTTTCAGGGAGATAATCAACGAAAATCTGGGTCTTGACGCAATCTTTAAAAATGATTACAGGGATGCGCTTTTTGGCGGAAAGCTCCCTGATCCGTCAAGGAATAATCTTGCCAACCTCAAAGATATGGTCCTTAAAAATAAAATGGATATCGGCCTTGCCCTCGACGGAGACGCAGACAGATTTGGAATAATCGATGGCAAAGGTAATTACATAAGCCCCAACAATGCAATTGCTATTATACTTTATTATCTTGCAGAAAATAAAAGATATTCAGCTGGAGATATTGCAGTGCGCACAATTGCAACAACGCATCTTATTGATGAAATTGCGGCATCGAATAATATTGGCATCCTGGAAACTCCAGTCGGTTTCAAATATATCTGCAATGCTATGCTTAAAGGAAATGTAATTATCGGAGGCGAAGAGAGCGGGGGATTGAGCATTAAGGGCCATATTCCTGAAAAAGACGGGCTCCTTGCGGACCTGTTAATGCTTGAAATACAATCTTATTTGTTGAAACATCAGGCAGGTGCTTATATCACTGACTACCTTGACGGCATATATAAAAAGCATGGATACTTCTATTCTACAAGGATCGACATGGAAATCCCAAACGACAAAAAAGACAATGTAATTGAGTTTTTTATGGACCTTAAAGGTAAAAAAATAGATGGAGACAAAGTGGTCTCGATTTCAGATTTGGACGGGGCAAGAGTGACTTTTGCAAATAAAAGCTGGATACTTGTCAGGGCATCCGGCACAGAGCCGCTCATAAGATGCTATATCGAATCAATGGATAAGGCTTATTTTGAAATACTACAGAGTTTTATAAAATCCAGCGTAAAGTTAATTATTGAATAAATCCGTTTGTATTAACTGCAGTATTCTTTTTTATTTAGAAAATTTTTGATTTTGTTATATAATGAAATCAGGTATTTCTGTTAACGCCAGACATAAATACGATAAAAGCAAAAATAAAACTTTAAACTTGAACTCGAACTTTTACAGGTAAAAAATATGCAGCAGGATGACAATAATTCTATAAATAACCGTACAGATTCAATCAGGGAACAGGAAATAGAACTTATAAAGGATATTTCGCCCGGGCTGATTGAAGAGCTTAAAAAGCTGCCCAAAGATAAAATCCTGCTGGTTGTAATAAAAGGCCCCAGCATAGGGGAGAAGTTTTTTATAAACAGGCAGGTATTAAATATTGGAAGAAGCTCAGAATCAGATATCCTGCTTGATGATATCACTGTTTCAAGGCATCATGCTGTTATAGAGAAGAAAGACTCTGCATATATAATAAAAGACCTGGAAAGTTTAAATGGGACATATATTAATGGAAATATAGTAAACGAGAAAGAACTCAGCAATGGAGACAGGATACAGATAGGCAAATACGTTTTTTTATTTTTCATTTCTAATTAATAATAAAATGGCCGGCATTAAAAAAACTTATCTGACAATAGGTGAGTTAGTAAAAAAGTTTAAGAAGTATTATCCGGACCTGACAAGCAGCAAGCTGCGTTTCCTGGAATCAAAAGGTCTGATAGCACCAAGGCGCGCTGATAACAGGTACAGGGTATATTTCAAAAATGATGTGAAAAAAATAAATCTTATATTAAGCATGCAGCAGGAGTATTTCCTTCCGCTTGAAATTATAAAAGAAAAAATAGATGCTATTGATTTTGATAAAATAGAAGAACAAAAGGGCGCTTTGAAAGAACTGCAGTCAAAACTTGATGAAAGTGATAAAAACCTTAAAATAAAAAAACTTGCTTTTGGTGAAGTCAGGGATAAATACAGGCTGCCAATGGAATCATTAAATGAATTGGCAAGTGAGGGGCTGATAAGCTGGCAGGAGGAAGACGGTAAAAAGATTATAGAAGGATTTGATATCGAAATCCTTAAAATAGCTGCTGAGCTTTCCAAGTTCGGCATACATGTAAAACACCTGAAAGTTTTTGAAAACTCTGCATCAAGGCAATCGGCCTTTCTGCAGCAGGTTATATATCCATTAATAATGGCGACTGGAAAAGAATCAAAAAAAAGGGCAGCCAGGATGCTTTACAGGCTCGAAGCCCTTTTTAATGAGCTGCATGAGACACTATTTAAAAAAGAAAATAAGAAATTCCTTGAAAGCCATAAATGAGAGATTTTTTTAAACCCTGCTCCTGCAAAAAAATCAGCAGGAAATCATTTAAAAAGCCCGCAAGACTATTTTTTTTAAAATCATTAATTTTATACATTTTTTTTGTTTTTACCTTCATAGCGGTTGCGGCCGCAGGCATATTTTTCCAGGCGGGAAAATTATTTGCAGATAATTCCCCGGATATAACTGCAGAAGCTGCTATCATAGTGGAATGCAATACTCAGGATATATTATGGCAGAAAAATCCCGATGCAGAACTTTTTCCTGCAAGTCTTACAAAAATCATGACAGGAATAGTCGCCCTTGAAAAAATCCAGGACTTAAATGAAATAATAAAAATGCCGAAAATGGCATCTGCCACTAACAATTCTTTTTTTCCTTTAAGGACAGGCGATGAGATATCTTTAGGTGATCTTTTAAAAGCTGCCCTTATAAATTCCCATAACAATGCAACAATTGCACTTGCAATACATATATCCGGAAGTGAAGAGGAATTTGTAAAACTAATGAATGAAAAAGCAAAAGAAATCGGGGCCCTGCATACAAATTTCCAGAATACAAACGGATTGGATTCAAATTCACCTCAGCATAAAACTACTGCCAGGGATCTTGCTTTAATAGCAGAGTACAGCATGAAAAATGATACTTTCAGGCAGATAGTCAGCAAAAAAGAAGATAACATTACAGTAAATGGAGAATCAGTATATTTATTTAATACTAATATATTATTATTTTTTGATTATATCGAAGGCATTAAAACAGGCTTTACCAATAATGCCGGGTATTGTGAGGCTCTTTATTCAAACAGGGAAGGACTTGAAATAATAAGTGTGGTTCTGAAGAGCCGGGAAGGCAAGAGGGAATCAGACATGCTCAATATGATAAACTGGGCAAATGAAAACTATGCAAACAAAAAAATAATTGACAAAAATACTGTTTACAGCAGAGCACTGGTCAGGGGAAAAGAGAATGATGAAGTATATTCTTACAGTACAAATATCTATACAGAAACATATCCCTCCGGCAGTTTTGAAAAACTGGTGTATATAAAAGATAAAATTGAAATATCAGGTGAACCCCTGGTAAAAGATGTTGATTTTAAAAGCGATTCTTTAATTAATGGCTCAGAAACAGTAAATATATTGTTAAAAGGTGATGAAGCCGGAAAAATCAATGTAAAAATAAATGGCAGGCCACAGGAGAAGTTAACTATTGTTTACGGGCAGAATATCGATAAACCTGAAGTAAATGTAAATCTTGAGATAAGAAATGATAGCAGGTTCAGGAATACTCTTATTTTCCTTATTTCATTTTACTTTTTTATATTTATACTTATAATATTTAGGAATTTATTACAAAGGGGTAAAGAATAAAGCCGTTATTTTATAATACTCCTTATTCTTTACATTACTAAAATTAACTGGAGGTATTCAATTTGAAAAGGAAAAACTTAAAAATCATTAAAATTATACTGGTGGCAATTACTTTATTTTCAGTAATAGCAGCAATGGGCCTTGCAGGCTGTAAAACTGCAGCTGCCGTTGACGAAACTGCTGCTGCGCAGGAGACTTCCGTGCAGGAAACTGAAGGGGGCGCAGAAACAGCTGCAGAGGAAACTGCTGCTGAGACAACTGCAGAAGCAGCCAATCCTGATGAAATAAAGGGAGATATAAATATTCTAACCGGACTTGAATTATCAGATTCTGTATTAAATGGAAGGCCGGTTGCAGTAATGATTGAAAACCAGCCTGCTGCAAGGCCGCAGTCAGGACTTACCAGCGCAGATGTTGTTTTTGAAGTGGTAGATGAAGGTGGAGTAACAAGATTCGTATCGATATTTTCGTCAAAACAGCCTGACCTTGTCGGTCCTGTAAGGAGCACCAGGCCATATTATGCAGAAATCGCTGCAGGTTTTGACCCCATATATATTTTCTGGGGCACAGCTCCATATTTTTACATTCTGGTCGAAAGACTTGGGCTTGATTATCTTTCTCCTTTAGGTGATGATACAGGAGCATCTTCAATTGCAGCAAATTTTGTCGATCCCGGTAGCGGCGAAGGCGCAGATGCAATAAGGGATACAACAAGGCAGGCTCCCCATAATGCTTACATAAGGATACCAAGGATGCTTGAGATAGCACAAAACCAGGGTTATTCTCTTGAGGGAGGCCAGTCTCCTTTCCACTTCAAGGAGGATGCTGCTGAAGCAGACAGGGGAGATATTGCTGATATAACATTGAATTTTTCTCAGCAGACATTTAAAGCAGAATTCAAATATGACAGCGCATCCAATACCTATTTGAGGTATATTGCAGGAGATGCAAATACAGACAGGGAGACCGGTGACCAGGTAACTGTAAATAATGTAATAGTGTTAATAACAGATATTAAAAACTCCGGTGATGAAGCAGGGCACATGCTTGTCAGGACTACACAGAGCGGTGATGCTTATTACTTCTTTGACGGCAATGTCATTGAGGGCACATGGAGCAGATTAAGCGCACTTGAGCCTTTTAAGTTTAAAGATAAGGATGGAAAGACTGTCCTTATCAACAGGGGACAGACATGGGTTTCTGTAATTGCAGGCATTGAGCAGCTGGAGTACTAATTTTCTCCTGAAATGGAAAATCCTTTAAATACCAGTCTACAGAATTTAACCGGTGGCACGGTTATAGGTAAAGTACTGTTTCCGGGCCCGGTAATCCAGGAAAGGATTGCCGAGCTTGGAAAAGAAATAACCAGGGATTACTCTGGAAAGGAGCTCCTTTTAATCAGCGTGCTTCGCGGAGGGGTATTTTTTTTAACAGATCTTGCAAGAAATATCGATCTTGAATTATCGATAGATTTTATCGGGATTTCTACCTATCAGAGCACAGCTGCCGATTCTTCAGGCGTTGTTAAAATAACAAAAGACCTCGAAGAACCTGTTGAAGGAAAAGACATTATAATAGTTGAAGATATTATCGATACGGGCCTTACCATAAGCTACCTGCTGCGAAACCTTAAATCAAGATATCCGAACTCTATTGAAATATGCACTTTACTTGACAGGAACATAAGAAGAATAGCTGGAATAAACATAAAATATACCTGTTTTACTATAGGTGAAGAATATGTAGTAGGCTATGGCCTGGACTATAAGCAAAAATACAGGAACCTGGATGCTATTTACCGGCTTAATTTTGAAACTGTCAAAAAAGATATAGAAACCGCAAAATAACTTATCTAAAAAAGTCCCACTGGCAAGCAAAAAAATACAAAAAATGTTATAATCCTTTTTAAGGAAAATATATTACAGTGGCTGAAATTGAACAGTAAGAAAAACCTCATAGAAATGTCGCTGGAGGGTGTAAGAATTGAGCTTCCTACTCAAAGGCCAATACTGCTTTTAAAAGAGAAGGAAGGGGACAGGTATCTGCCAATCTGGGTTGGTGCATTTGAAGCATCCGCAATTGCGCTCGAACTCTCAAATATAAAAACACCAAGGCCGATGACTCATGACCTGATTATAAACATCCTTCGCGATTTAAATGTAAAAATAGATACCATAGAAGTATGTGATATTAAAGACAATACTTTTTATGCATATCTTAATTTAAGTTTTACTAGAAATAAAACCCTCAGAATCGATGCAAGGCCATCAGATGCGATAGCAATTGCTGTCAGGGAAAAGTGCAGGATTTTTTCATCAGAAACTGTGCTTAAACAGGCAGGAATAAGGATACAGTCCATTGATGAGGAAATAGAAAAATTCAAGGATTTTCTGGACCATGTCGAGCCGGAGGACTTTAATACCGGGGAATTATAAAATGAAAAAGTCATATATAGAGCCAAAATTCAAGTACAAAGACGTTAATTTTGCTCATGAAAGCGAAAGAGAATTTGCTAAAATACTTGATTTTTATGATATAAACTGGGCATATGAACCAAAAACCTTCCCTGTTGAATGGGATAGGGAAGGGCACCCCAAGATAAGCTTTACCCCTGATTTTTTCCTTCCGGATTATGATCTTTTTATAGAACTCACAACTCTAAACCAGAAACTTGTCACAAAGAAGAACAGGAAATTAAAAAGAATAAAAGAATTATATCCGGAAGTGAATATAAAGCTTTTTTATAAAAAAGATTTCCAGAGCCTTCTTTTTAATAAACAGATAAATAAGTAAATATCCACTGTTAAAGTAAAAAATATCAGGTAATCTATTATCAAATTCAAGTTTACATAATAG
>Ga0209609_10000666_pt1 | contig 20245 bp, 17 predicted proteins | sample LakKivw325mmetaG_FD_184136 | JGI IMG/M metagenome (GOLD analysis project Ga0209609, IMG submission 184136) | Anoxic lake water microbial communities from Lake Kivu, Rwanda to study Microbial Dark Matter (Phase II) - Lake Kivu water 325m metaG... | ecosystem: Environmental > Aquatic > Freshwater... | reverse complement strand
ACCCGAATCCTTCTCCCGGAAGCCCCAACTACGGCTACGAGAGCTGGCTCGTCGTCGGGACCGAGGTCGAGGCCGAGCCGCCGGTTGAGATCAAGCGGATCCCAGGCGGCAAGTATGCGGTGACGCGTTGCGTGGGGCTCGAGCACATCGGCGAACGATGGCGTGCCCTCTCCGCCTGGGTCGAGGACAGTCCCCACAAGCGACCGCTCTGTGGCCCTCGCTGCCTGGAGGGGGCCCTCAGCTTCGGCGAGCCTGACACGACGAAGTGGGTGTTCGACCTGTACATCGAGATCGCCGCGTAGGGAGGAACCTCGGCGCGCGCGTCCGCCCGACGCCGCGGAAGGTTGGGGTCAGGGGCTAGTGGGAACGCTTGTCGTCGTACATCCACGCGTCGGCTGTCGCGAGGGCTTCTTGAATCGGGGTGGCGGCGTCGGGATGCCAGAAGATGCTTCCGACGGAAACGGTCAAGCAGAACCCCGCCGATCTCGCGCAGCTTGGCGCTACCGCTGACGGCGGCGCGCACACGGCGCGCCGCCTCTCCCGCGTCCTGGCCGGTCTCGGTGAGGACGACGAGGAACTCGTCGCCGCCGTAGCGGACGACCATGTCGGTGTTCCGAACCGTGCCCTTCGACACCGCCGCGATCTCGCGCAACACCATGTCGCCCGTCGGGTGGCCGTAGTGGTCGTTGACCTCCTTGAACCGGTTTACGTCGACCATCAGGAGTCCGATGGGGTGGTTATGGCGTGATGCCCGCAGAACCTCCTGGGTGATGAACTCGTTGGAGTACCGGCGGTTGCCCCCGCGTGAGTGCGTCGCGTCGAGCCTGTTCGATGAGCCCGACCCGGACGCGCCGTCGGGATACCCCGACGGCGGTGTGACCGGGCAGGATTGCGAGCAGGCGGCCGTCCTCCGCGCTGAACGCCCCGGGCTCGGGAGACGTGGCGTGAAAGACCCTGAGGTCGCCGATCGGCCCGCAGATGAGGGATCTCGAGGTTGCGGGGATGCCGTGCGGGAGGGTTCCGGCTTTGGGTCATTGACGATGATCGGCCGCCCCGCCTTGAGGGCTCGAACGGCGATGCCTGCGCGGTCGACCCGTGTCCGCCCAATGCTTTCGATCTCGATCCTGGAGGACACGGGCTGACAAGCGAACTCGCCGCCGTCCGTGATGCAGAGGACGCCGAGCGAGAAGCCAAGGACGTGCTCGGGGGCCTCACAGGTCGCCCGATAGATCTCCTGCTCGTTCTTCGCCGCCGCCAGGGCGTCGGCCGCGTCGTCGAGCTGCTCGACTTTCCTGCGTGACAGGGCGAGCGCGGCTTCGGCCTCCTTCTGGGCGGTGATGTCCCGGTAGATGCCGTAGATCGCGATCTGGTCGCCGCCGATCAGGATTGGCTTCCCGAGGATCGACACGTGAACGAGGCGCCCGTCCTTCCGGCGTCGCTGCGTCTCGACGCACGACGGCTGCCCGTCGGCAAACTGCTGGGTGATCCCCCTCGCCTCAGACTGGAGTGCATCGCGCTCCGGGGCGACGAGCTGGTCGATGTCGCGCCCCAGGGCCTCCTCCGGTGAGTAGCCGAACAGGGTGCAGAACGCGTCGTTGGCGCGAAGGACCGCGCCGTGGTTCGAGCAGAGCACGACGGCTTCCGGAGACGCAGCGAACAGCTGCTCGAAGCGGGCCTTCTCCTCCGCGAGCTGCGCCTGGGCTCGGAGGCGCGCGGTGACATCCTGGGCGCTCCCCTCGCGGTGCAGGACCGAGCCGCTGCTGTGCCGGACGGCGTGCGCGTTCTCCTCGACCCAGATCACGGCGCCGTCTCGGCGGCGCCACTCGGCCTCGAAGCCGGAGACGGTGCCCTTGGCGTCTATCTCGGTGCGCCAACAGTCGCGGGCTTCCTTTCGGAGATAGACGGCCTCCGCGGCCTCGGAGAGAAGCGTTTCTCGATCGGGATACCCGAGCGTCTGCACGAGCCGGGTTGACGTCGATGACCTTGCCGGTGGGAGTCGTCCGATAGAGGCCGATGGGGAGCCAGCCGAACAACTCGCGGAACAGGTCGGCATGCTCGTTCGTCTGTGAGTGGCGTCCTGCCATGGGAGGCCTTCTTGGACTATGCCCCAAACGGCAGAGTGCAAGAGGACACGCTGGAGCGTGGGCAGCGGCCGGTTCTCACCGAACCTGTACCTGTGCGACGAGCGCGAGGCAGGGCGCGCAGCGGCCCGGGGGGCGGGAGCGCCTATGCCGCGGGCCGGACGAGACTGATGTGGAAGGTGTGGCCGCTTCGCTCCACGGTTGTCACGACGAAGCCGACGCTCTGCGCCGTCTCGGCGATGCCTTCGGCGGACATCTCGCGACCGTTCCACGTCACGCCGTAGCCGGTGCGGATCGTTCGTCCCGGAAGGTCGACGCGAACGGGGACGACGAACGTCTTCCGCGCGCGCTTGCCGGGCGTCGGGATGACGACATCCCAGATCTGAAGGGCGCCGCCGGGCGCAAGAACGCGGTAGGCCTCCTCGAGGATCTGACGGCGGTCGCGGGCCGCGACGTACATCAAGAAGAAGAACGCGGTCGCCGCCTCGAAGGATCGATCCGGGAACGGAAGGTTCCGTGCGTCGGCGACGACTTTCGTCGGACCCGCCGGGGTCTCCAGGAGCTCGTCCTTGCGGGCGTCCACGGCCACGACCTGTCGTCCGCGGAGGCGGCCGATCACACCCTCCCCGCCGCCACCGAGGTCGAGGATCAGGTCGCAGTCCCGGAACACGTCGTCGACGCGCGCCATCTGCGGCGCGATGCAGTGCACCTTCACGCTGAGCTTCCCCAACAGCGCCGTCAGTCGCCAGACAAGATCGTTCATCCGAATCTCCTCGTCGTGTACGTCGCGCTCGGGAGGATCCCGGTTCAAGGGGGGCGTGCGGAGAGCCGATGGACGCGTCGGCGGAATATCCGGTATAGTCGTACCATAATGGACGGATCGCGGGGGATCGGGCGTGGGTGACGTGCTGCGAGTCTCGGAAAGGATGGCTCTGGGGCTTCACGCGATGGTTCTCTTGGCGGATGCTGGCGGCCCGCTGTCGTCGGCGGCGCTGGCGCGGGACCTGCACGGCTCACAGGCTCACCTCTCGAAGGTGCTCGAGCGTCTGACGAGCGCTGGGCTGATCGAGTCGCGGCGAGGTCCGCATGGGGGGTACCGTTTGGCGCCGAAGGCACGGGACGTATCGCTGCTCCGCGTGTACGAGGCGCTGGAAGGAGACCCACGGCGCGACGGTTGCGTGTTCGCAGGGCAGGTGTGCGACGGCGCCGGCTGCATCTTCGGAGACCTCATGGGACGGGTGCGCGGAGAAGTGCTCGACGCCCTGGCGATGACGACGTTGGCGCAAGCGGTCAAGAGACGAAGGAGGTCTTGAGTGTTCTGCTACCAGTGCGAGCAGACGAAGGGTGGGACGGGCTGCACGACGTTCGGCGTCTGCGGGAAGGACTCGACCACGGCAGTTCTGCAGGATCATCTCCTCCACGTGACGAAGGGGATCGCGATGTACGCTCACCGCGCTCGAGCCCTCGGGGCGAGAGATCACGGGATCGACCGCTTTGTCGTCGAGGCCCTCTTCACCACGGTGACGAACGTCAACTTCGACTCCGAGCGCCTCCTTGGCCTTATCGGGAAGGCCGTCGGGCTGCGCGACGCGGCCAAGGACCTCTACGCGGACGCGGCGAGAGCCCGCGGAGAACGGCCGCAGGCACTTGGGGGTCCGGCGGCGTGGACGCCGGCGACCTCTCTTGCCGGCCTGCTTGCCCAAGAAGAGGAGTCAAGCTTCGCCAAGCGTCGCCGCGACGTGGGCGACGACGCGGCCGGCCTGCAGGCGCTCCTCCTGTTCGGCCTCAAGGGGGCGGCCGCCTATGCCGATCACGCGATGCTCCTCGGCAAGGAGGATGAGAGCGTGTGGGCGTACTTCCACGAGGCGCTCGACGTTCTTGCCTCGAATCCCATGGATGTCCAGGTCCTCACGGCCGCGTGCCTGCGTTGCGGCGAGGTGAACTATCGCGTGATGCAGCTGCTCGACGAGGCGAACACGAGCGCGTACGGCATGCCGTCGCCGACGCCCGTGCGCGTCACTCCCGTCGCTGGGAAGGCGATCCTTGTGTCCGGGCACGACCTCAAGGATCTCTATCAACTCCTTCGGCAAACGGAGGGGAAGGGGATCAACGTCTACACGCATGGGGAGATGCTTCCGGCACACGGCTACCCGAAACTGCGGGCGTTTCCCCACCTGGTCGGCAACTACGGCGGCGCGTGGCAGGATCAGCAGAAGGAGTTCGACGCGTTCCCCGGCGCCATCCTCATGACGACGAACTGCATTCAGAAGCCGCGGGACAGCTACAGGGAGCGCATGTTCACCTCCGGCGTCGTCGCGTGGCCCGGCGTGCCCCACGTGTCCAACGTCGACTTCTCGGCGGTGATCCAGGCGGCGCTTTGCGCCGACGGCTTCGCGGAAGATGAGCCGAAGAGGACGATCTCCGTCGGATTCGGGCGCGCGGCGGTTCTCGCCGCCGCCGATGCCGTCGTCGAAGCGGTGAAGGCAGGCAAGATCCGCCACCTCTTCCTCATCGGCGGCTGTGACGGGGCGAAGCCCGGACGGAACTACTACACCGACCTTGCCAAGGCGGTGCCTCGCGATTGCCTGATCCTCACCCTCGCGTGCGGCAAGTACCGGTTCAACAAGCTCGACTTCGGGACCGTCGCGGGGGTGCCGCGGCTGCTCGATGTCGGGCAGTGCAACGACGCGTACTCCGCGATCGAGATCGCGCGGGCTCTCGCCGACGCGTTCGGAACGGACGTCAACTCGCTTCCTCTCTCGCTTGTTCTCTCGTGGTACGAGCAGAAGGCCGTCGCGATCCTGCTCACGCTGCTCAGCTTGGGGATCAAGAACATCCGCCTGGGACCCACGCTTCCCGCGTTCGTGACGCCGCCCGTTCTCGACGTGCTCGTGAAGACGTTCGGCCTCACTCCGATCACCACGCCGGAGAAGGACCTGAAGGCGATTCTGGGGTAGGATGCTCCCGTCGCGGGGCTCGCGGGGCTTGGATCTTGCCGGATCCAATGAGAAATCGGCGGACCGGCTACGCCGGCGGAGCCGGATGCCTACAGCCCGGCCGAAGTCAGCTGGTACCTGAACGCGTAGCCGGCCTTCAGGGCCTCGCTCTCGATGAAGGCTCTGACCTTCGAGAAGTCGAACGTGTAGCTGTACTGTGCGCCGAACAACGTGGACTGCTCCTCGATCGAGCCCTCCCGCGGTCCCGCACCGGTCTTGTAGGTCTCCTTCTTGAACCCGAAGCCGGGGCTTGAGTCATCGCCTCCCGAGTACGCGCCGGAGCCGGACTCCTTCAGCATCTCGGTGAATCGCAGCTCCTTCTTGTCCTCGTCGACCCGGAACCTCGCGCTGTACGTGAGCTTCTTCTTCGTGAGGAAGGCCTTTCGCTCCGCGACGGTGAACTCCACGGAGTAGAGCCCCTTCCTCTCTTTGAAGGTTGCCGGGATCCCCTCGACGAACCTCGCGATCTCATCGACACGCATGATGTCTCCCCCCTCGTCGCGTGGTTGGCGACGGGGAGATGATACGCTGCCCAGACTGGGCACGCGGTTCTTGATCCGCGCGCACGAAGCGGAGAACCTGAACGCGTCTCCCTGCCAGCGGACGCGGGACCCAGAAGTCGTCCAGGGGACCGCGCATGGAAGGCGCCGGCTACTCGGGCTTCCACGCGGGGTACATGTCCTCGCCGGGGTGGTCGGTGAGCCGGACGACGCACGAACCGTCGGGTCGCATGAGGTAGATCTCCCGATTCCCGTCGCGAGCGGAGACGAAGGCGATCCACTCCCCGGAGGGGGACCACGCCGGCAACAGGTCCTCGGCCGGGTGATTCGTCAAACGCACCGGGTCGCTGCCGTCGGAGCGCATCGCGTAGATCTCGAGGTTGCCGTCGCGGTCGGAGGTGAACGCGAGACGAGTCCCGTCCGGCGACCAGGTCGCCAGGAAGTCACGCGACGGTCCGTGCGTCAACTGCCGGAGATCGCCGCTCCCCAGGTCCAGTACGTAGACTTCCTGGTTCCCCGCCTTGTCGCAGTGAAACGCAAGTGAGAGGCCGTCGGGCGACCACGCCGGACGTCCGCAGTCACCACAGCGGGCGACGAGGGTCTGCGACTTCCCTCCGAGGGCCGGGGCGCGCTGGATCGAGGAGCCCGTCGAGTACGCAATCGTCAGGCCGTCGGGCGACCACGCCGGACTCCAACTAAGGTCGTTCGTCACGGCCTGCTCGTCCGACCCGTCGACAAGCGCGGTGTAGATCCGCCATGCGGGTCGACGCGCCTGGTACCCAAGCCGGACGCCGTCCGGCCTCCAGCACGGCTCGAGTTCCTGGCTGGAGGTGGTCGTCACGCGTCGTAGTCCTGAGCCGTCCGCGCGGATCGTGTAGATGTCGGTGTTGCCGTCGCGGGACGAGCTGAACGCGATGGTTCCGGCGGGCGCCTTGGAAGTCGCCCGCGTCGCCGCTTGGGAGGCGGTCTGCACCGTGACCGTAGCCCATTCACTCACGTCGAAGTGGGCCGCAGACGGGATCGGGCCGGGGATGAGATCTTGGCTGACGCCGGCCGGCCAGGAGAGCACCGATCTGGGATCCGACACGGGAAGCCAGAGGAAGGCGATCCGCATGGGCTGCGCATCGACTGCGATCTGGTACTCCAGATCTCCTGGATTCCCCATGTACGCCGTGCTCGCCAGCCAGCCATCGGCCTCAAGAAACTCCTTTCGCTCGGCATTCGCGACTTCCGAGGCACCGAGAGAGCGACAGCGCCAAACGAAGTCCGCCTTCAGGCGCCAGGCATCGCCGGCCGGCTCGTATACCGCCGTTCCCAGAGCTGCGGACGAGTGGAGAATCCGCACACTGTCGCCGTCCGCGATGAGCAGGTTCCCGACGCCCATCTCCGGCGCTCGAACGCCGAGGCACAACGCGCCGTCGACGCACTTCAGGTGGAGGGCTACCGCATCGCTGATCGGGATGGCGAGAGCGTCGCCCCACTCCTCATCTCCGAGGACGCCATCGAGCACGACGGGCAGGCCAGCGGGGACGCAGACGCTCGGCGGCGCCTCGCCCCCGGACGACGCGACCATGATCGCCGTCGCCACGCTCAGGGCGAGTGCCCACCGAGCCGTCATCGTGCGTCCTCTGTTCTCCGGCATGGCGCAAGTGTGCAGGGCGGGCGTCTCGCGAGCGTCGCCAGCCGCAATGAGGGTCCGTACTTTGCTTCGACGCGGAAGGGAGGTCGCTTCCGCCCATGAGGCGCTGGCACGGGGAGCCGAGGTGAGGCTAGACTGGCGCGACACAGGCCTACCCGCCTGGGGCAGATCAGGTACTTCGCCGGAGGTTAGGAGGAATCATGTCGGGAGTCGGGCAGCAGTTCATGGAGAACACGCGCTACCGCGCACTGGGGCAGTCGAACCAGGAGAGGGGCGTTCCGCAGCCCCCCCTCGAACTCGAGACGCCGAAGAGCGCGATCAAGCTCGTCGACCTTCCCGCGCCGAAGGACCTTGCACTCGGGGAGGTTTCGCTTCGCGCCGTGATCGACGCCCGCCGCAGCCTGCGCAAGTACGCCGAGGACCCGCTGTCGCTCGAGGAGATCTCGTACCTGCTCTGGGCCACGCAGGGTGTGCAGCGCGTGGCCGAAGGCGAGTGGACGATGCGCACCGTCCCGTCCGCCGGAGCCCGGCACGCGTTCGAGACGCTTCTCCTCGTGAACCGCGTTCAGGGACTAGAGCCCGGCCTCCATCGCTTTCTCGCGACGTCGCACCGGCTCGCCCTTCTCCCTGCGCCAGAGGATGTGTCCGCCCGCGCTGTGAAGGCGGCGCTTGGGCAGCAGATGATCGCGCGAAGCGCAGCGACCTTCATCTGGGTCGCCGTCCCCGAGCGTATGACGTGGCGCTACGGCGAGCGCGGCTACCGCTACTTGCACCTCGATGCCGGACACGTGGCGCAGAACTTGTGTCTCGCCGCCGAGTCGATCGGCGCCGGCGCCTGCGTCATCGGCGCGTTCGCGGACGAGGAGATGAACGAGCTTCTCGGCTTGGATGGGGAGAGCCAGTTCGTGATCTACCTTGCGTCGGTGGGGAAGAGGCCCCGGCCGGCCCCCGGGGCCTGACGGCTGTCCCGTCCCACTCTGCCCACAGCGGTCCTGATAGAGTTCCGGAGTGCTCTTCCGGCCACGGACTGCCGGACCGTGTCCATCAGGATCCGCGGCAGGGCCGGCCGAACGAGCACAGTCCGGAGGGAGTTGAGCCGACGACCTTCAGCTCCGGGTCAGAGGCGGCCACGTCCCCACCCGCCTGCGGCCGCAGGCGCGATCGATCGAAAAGCCGAGCTCCAGCGTCTCCGTGCGGCGTCTCCGCTCGAGCCGAGATGCTGGGCTCCTTCAGGTGGAGGGTGCTAGACTCGTCCGAGGGACAGGTCCGGCGTTCAGGGAGCGGTCGTCCTGCCGCGCAGCAGCCCGAGCATCGAGACGGTCCGAACGCACAGTGAGGAGGCATGTGATGAGGAGGGAATGGATCGTTCTGGGGGTCTTGGCCGCGGCCGTCGTGGGGTTCGCTGCGTACGCGCAGACCGAGTCGGAGGGATCGGGCCAGGGCACGCTGTGGGGAGCGACCGCCCTCGGCGGCGTCGGCGGGGTGGCCGTCGCGCAGGGGGTCAAGAAGGCGGTCGACAAGGTTCTTCCGGGGCTCCTCGGCAAGAAGGGTACGTACTACCTGCCTTCCGTCGCCAGCTTCGGGATCGGAGTCCTCGCCTACCTCATCTTCCCTCAGGGGCGCGCCCAGGTCTTGGACCAAGGCCTCTCGATCTTCCAGGGAGGAGCCACGGCCTCCGCGATCTCCGCGGCGATCTACAAGCTGATTGGCGGGCGGCTCGGCCTGTCGCGCTCCGCGTGAGGCGGAAGGCGGGAAGACAGCCCTGTTGCCCGTAGCGCAGCAGTTCGAAGTGCGCCGGTGGTATCGTCTTCCGGAGCGAGTCCTCCTGCTCCGGTGATGGAGTATCCTGTCCCCGCACCTCGTCTTCGCGACGACCGGCGCAGGACCGGTCGCATTCAGCGTCTATCTCCGGTTGCTGGAGCAGTCAGCCGCCATGACGCCTTGGGGCGCAGCGCCGCTGGTTCTGCCGAACCCCCGCCTCGCCCTGTACACTTCTTCTGACTCGTGGCAGCAAGGGAGTGGCTGTGCAGCGGGCACTGGGGAGAAGCGGAGTCGTGGTCAGCGGGCTCGGCCTGGGGACGGCGCGTGTGGGTGGATTGGGGTTCTCGCGCCGTGGGGACCGGGAGACCACGCTCGTTCCTGAGGCCGTCGAGGAGACGAAGCGGGCTGTTCGGCTGGCCATCGATCGCGGCATCAGCTTCTTCGACACAGCCGACATCTACGGAGCGGGGAGAGCGGAGAGGTTGCTGGGCGAGGCGATCCGCGGCGTCCGGCACAAGCTCGTCATCGCGACGAAGTTCGGCGAGCGGTTCAACGAGAAGACCGGGGAGGAGCCCGCCGGAGCCGTGACGCCTGAGTACGTCCGGCAAGCGTGCGACGCGAGTCTCCAGCGCCTGGGCACGGACGTCATCGACCTCTACCTGTTCCACCTGAGCGGCTTTCCGCTCGATCAAGCGGAAGGCATCCGCGACGCCCTCGAAGACCTTGTCGCGCGCGGCAAGATCCGCTCGTACGGCTGGAGCACCGATGACCCGGAGCGGGCGAGGCTGTTCGCCAAGGGCCCTCGCTGCGCGGCGATCGAGCTTCGGCTGAACATCTTCGACGACGCCCCCGAGATGCTGGCGCTATGCGAAGAAGAGGATCTGGCGAGCGTCATCCGCGTTCCGCTGCTGATGGGCATCCTCACCGGACGATGGCATCGCGGCGGTTGTCTTCCGGACTCCGATCGGCGAAGCGACGGCTTCCGCGACGAGGAGTTCCTCCAGATGCTCGACCGAGCGGAGTCCCTACGCCCCATTCTGACAAGACAGGGACGCACCTACGTCCAAGGGGCGCTTGCGTGGATCTGGAGGAGAAGCCCGCGCACGGTGCCGATCCCCGGCTTTCGGAGCGTGACGCAGGTTGAAGAGCTGGTCGGCGCGCTGCGACACGGGGCGATGTCACAGGCGGACTTCGAGGCCGTGAACGCTAGGATGACGAGGTGTTCCTGAGGCTGCCTCAGCGATTCGCGCCGCACGGGGCGGTTCTCACGGCCGCCCGGGGATGGCGTGCCACTCCTCCATCCGGTTGGACTCGACGCACCCCTGCTTCGCGAACAGGCGCAGCATGGCCTCGTTCGACTCGCCGGTGCCGTCGTGGTAGGTCACTCCGCCCAGCTCACGGAGCGTGGCGATTCCATGCAGGTGAGCCTGCGTGCCGAGGCCCGCTCTGCGTTGCGACGGGACGATCCCCATGAACGTGATCGTCGACCAGCCGTCCTCGGGAGTGGCGACGCAGAATAGGACGGCCGCGGCCGTTCCATCCAGAAAGCCAACCTGCACCGTTCGCGGATCCATGCTGGCGTAGTCCCCGTCGAGCAGATTGGCGATTGCCGTCGAGCCGACGCTTGTGTCCACGCCGTCCGGCGTTCCGATGCTCGCTTCTCGGAGCAAGTCGAGGACGAGGTCCTCGCCCGTCTCCGTCATGGTCTTCCACACAAACCTCGACTCGCCCTCGGGGGGCATCTGGGAGAGGGGTGTCCTGTACTCGACGCGGCGGTTGGTGGAGGTGAATCCCGCGTCGAGGAGAGCGCTCCGGTACGCGTCGGTCATGCGATCATCGTACACGCGCGTGCTCAGGTCGCGGATGCCCAGTTCGTCAGCCCGCGCGCGAGCTTCCGTAAGCAGAGCCGCAATGGTGTGTCTCGTGCCGCTGCCTCGCCCTCTCCATTGAGTCAGGAACGCTTCGTCCTTGCCAATTCGCACGAGACGTACGATGTCGGTGACCTCGACTCCCGTGCGGTCCAGAGCGACGAACACGTCCTTGAGGTCGAGGTCACCTGCCTCGATCTGGCTCTGCATCCGCTCGAGGACGGCGGACGGTTTCTCGTCTTGGAGAGAAGCGACAAGCTCCGCGTACGCGACGAGATGGGAAGAGTCAAGATGCATGCCGCGATTGTACTCGGAGAGGAACGGAGTAGGGGCAGAGATTCTAGCTGGGCGCGCCGCGGCGCGTTCGAGCGTGCTGGGTGATGGTCGCAAGATCGCCGAGGAGCATCTTCTTCGTCTCCTCGTCCGAGATGGCCTCGGCAACCTTCTTCGCTGCGCGAATCTGGAACTGCATTCCCGATCGATTGCCACGCACCAGCTCGGCTCGCGCGAGAGCCTCATGGGCGTAGGCGAGGGCGAAGAGAGCGATGCCCTTGCTCTGACTCACGCCCAGGCACAGCTGGCCGTAGCGAAGCGCTTCGGCTCCTCGACCGAGGATGGCATGCACCCTCGAGATCTGCCAGTACGCAATAGACAGGTTCTGCGGGCTGCAGTCTTCGCGTTGTGTCCAGTGCCACGCCGAGGTCATCGCCAAGCGAAGCATCTCCTCATCCTCGTCGGCTGTTCGACTTGGTTTGTCGATCAGGTTCCATGCGTCGTTGAAGCACGAGACCGCGAAGAGCTCGTGCGCCTTCTGTAGATCGATCTCCGGGCTCGCCATCGGCATGCCTCCCGTCGGCTGGCTGAGTGAGCAAAGCATAGCAGGGGCGCAGGAAACGAGCGTGACTGCACGCAGCGGGCCTCCGCAGGCACATCATAGTCGTGCCGCGCCGAGACCCGTCGGGGCCAGGCCACGTCCATCAAGGGTGATCACCGTCTCGGAGTGCTCCAACGGCCGTATCTCCCTCCTTCCTCGGTTCGTGACCCAGGGCAGAGATGCTCCCAGTCCATGAACTGGCTTTGGGCGTCAGGTTATGTGTTAGCACGTCGCCGGCGGGTTTGCTTGCTGTTCGGAGGGGCTCCGTAGCCGCGAGTCGCCTTCGCCCGGCGAACCTGGCGCCCGGAAGCCAGTTCGCGAATTGGGTGAGTCCCAACCTTGGCGAAGCCGCCTCCCGCTTAGCCCACCTCTTCAGCAGGGCCACATGTCTCCTGCCCGTGAGATGCCGATCCCTGGGTGAAGGACGACCGGCGCTGGTTGCGGGAGCGAATGCGATGCGCACCACGGAAGCCATGGGGCGCGAACCCAGAAGCGATCATCCTGTCTGTGCTGTCTTCGGTGCCCTGCCGCATATGGACCGGCGACAGCGCGCGAAAGGACTGACCAGAATGCTGAAGCCGGCGTCCCCGCAGAGCCCGGGGACCGATCAGAAGACGAGCGGCGGTTGTCCGTTAGTGATCGTTGCCCGTCGGGAGACGGAGGGTCAGGCCGGCTCTCGGCCTACTGCCACGATGCGGTCCCCTTGGATGGTCGCACCCTGAAGGCTCGGAGAAGCTCGACGCTCAGTGCGACGAGGAAGACGGGGACGGCGATAAAGGGAAGGACCTGCGAGTCCGGGTTGCCGGGTCGGGGCTGAGCGAGCTGATAGAAGATGTCCACTGCCGGAACGAGCAGGACGACCGTGGTGCTTGCCACGAGCGCCCAGCCAAGAAGCTGCAGCCAGCGCTTCGAGCCAAACAACGATCGGCACAAGAACACAAGCCCTCCTGCCAGTGTCGCCCAAGCGAAGAGGTAGCTCAGCCCGGGAGCCCAGATGGAAGCGAGCAGCCCAAGCACCCACCAGACCAGCACGACGCCGAGCGCGGCGGCCCCGGCAGGGATGTGACGTCTCGCAACCCGTGCCACCGCGGCGGCGATTCCCACGGTCAACACGACAAGGCCGGCGAGGTAGGCGTAGCTCTCGGCGATGCCCACGGTGCTCCGCCAACTCGCAAGCCCGACCCAGATGCCGACCGCCGCTACGGCGGCCACGATCGTCGTAACTAGCGTCGCGCTGCTGCTCTGGAGAATCCTGAGCCACGCGCGCTCTTGCCATCCGGCGACCGCAAGAACCACGCCGGTCACGAGGGCGATAGGAAGAGCCCAGGCCGCCGGATATCGGATCATGAACAGGCGAGCAATGGTGAAGAAGATGCTTCTCGAACCGTCACGAGACATGCCGAGATCCAGATTCCCTACGTGCCGTGTCAGAGCGAGCGTGTTCGCGCCTTGCTGGTGCAGGCTGCGCAGGCTGACCCGCTCTGGTGCGTCGGCCGAGGTGTGATAGATCGGCGAACCGTGCAGGTAGGCCAGCTCGACGCCGGGAGTCCCCTGGTCTCGGAACGTGGCGAAGTCGCTGTTCGAGCCGCCGATCAACTCGGCGGTCGTCGTGACAAAGGAGAAGGCTCCCGGATAGGGCACTGCCGCCGCGTACTGGCCGACGACCCACCCCTGTGGGGCGCTTGCTTCCGCCAGAAGGGAGGGTCCACCAGAACCCAGTGCTTCGAGGTTGATCAGGAATCCGATGTCTGCGGCCCACGGGTGTCCGGCGACGAAGGCCGAGGAGCCGAAGCGCGGCGCCGGCTCCTCGCCGTCCGTGAACAGGAGAATCACGTCGTTGCGCAGTCGGGGACCGGCCAAGAGCGCTCGCGCTGTCTCCAGCATGATGCCCACCGCGGATGCGTCGTCGTTCGCTCCCGGTGCGCCGGGGAAGGTGTCGTAGTGCCCCATCAATGCGACTGCCTTGGTCGACGCCGCGCCGGGGATGCGTGCGATGACATTGACGACGTCAGCGCTTCCGCCCGAGCTGCCGTAGTAGTCGCGGACTCTGATTGTCTGCAGCTCCGCTTCGAGGCCCAGGAGCTGGAGCTGTCGAACGATGTCGGCGCGTGTTCGCTTGTTCCCGGGAGTGCCGATCGGGCGGGGCTCTTGGGCAATAGCCTCAATGTGCTCGAACGCGCGAGCGGCGGAGAAACTCCCGACGTCTTCGTTGGCGCGGGGCGCCGGAGGTATGAGCGGAAGTACGGCCACAGCTCCCGCGAGCAGCAGGACGACCCATAGCGCAACCGCAGACAGCCGATTCGATGCTCTCGAGTTCCCCATGCCGCAGACCGTATCACGTTCGCCTTCCCCCGCACACTGGCCTCAGCCAGGGGCGCGGGGTGACGAGTCCGGCGACAGGCTGATGCCGTCAGTTCCAGGGGGGTGCCGGCGGGAGTTTCCCAGAGGGGCCATGTTGGCAGTCTCTGCTCTGCATTATGGCGCGGGCAAACCTCGGCCGCCCCAACTGCCGAGCGTAGAGTGCGTGAATCCAAGGCGGTACCGCAGCGCCACGGAGCCGCGGTGGCGGGAGCGCCGGGTGATTCCCGCGCGACGGGTTGCTCGACCTGAGTGCGTGACGGCAAGCTGGTGCTGCCGACCCGCACGGCATCCTGCACATCCTTGGGGCGGCTGCCGTTTCGTCCTGCTCCAGCGGTGTACTCGGACGCCGAAAGCCCGCGCTCTCCTGCGGCATCGAGCCACAGAGCCACGCGCCATCGCGTCTGGGTGGACCCGATGCCAGGCACGCAGTCACTGCAGGCGTGGCCGTCACCAGCGAGCGCAGTTGACCGTGACTTGAAGAGAGGGCAGATTCTCGATTATGGAGCGACGTCCGCGGGGGTTTCCCAGGCAATCGACAGACAAGGTTCGATACGCTGACACGGACCGGCAAGGGCACGTCAACAACGCAGTCTTCGCAACCTTCCTGGAGACGGGGCGAGTGGAGATCCTCTACGACCCGGAGCGACCGCTTGCCGCGGACGGTGCCGAGTTCGTCATCGCACGTCTGAGCCTAGGCTTTTGCGGGGAGATCCGATGGCCTGGGTCGGTGACCGTCGGCACGGGAGTGCGGAGTATTGGGAGCAGCTCACTCACCCTGTCCCAGGCGGTCTACCAGGATGGCCGCTGTGTGGCACATGCCGAAACCGTGATCGTCCAAGTCGACACCGTCTCACGTAGGGCGCGCCCACTGACCACAGCGGCCCGGACACGGTTCGAGGGTCTACGAGTCAGCGACACCTGATCCGCCCGAAGTCACGAGCGAGGGAGAGGTCTTGCGACCCCGCATGCCGGTCGAGGAAGAGGATCGCGGGGTCACTGCTTTGGAGTGTGGGGGACCGATCAGAGAACGCGAGTAGTCGTCGCGGAGCGGTCGCCGTCTGTCTCTACCCGGAACAGAGCGTCCAGAAACAAGGTCTGAACCCGGCGCCGCCGGCGCCGTCTCCCGGATGAAGCTCGCGCGGGCAAGCTTTGTTCAGCACGCATGTGTCGCGCACCGGTTGGACGCCCCGCATCGCCACGATGTACAAAGAGCTGTCTGCCGTGGGGGCACGGGTCGGGACCTTGCGCGGTCGCGCCAAGGGAGGCCAAGTTCGCAGGACAAGGAGCATCAGCATGAAGACTCAATGGACCCGGGCGGTTGTGGTGGGCATGTTGATTGTCTGTGGCGCTCTCTTGGCGATCCCCGCCGAGACCAACGAGACCAGCACGGCCGCATCCGGAGGAAGCGTCGAGGCGCTGGAGGAGGCTCTACGGGCAGATGGATTCACGGTCCAGGAAGGGCAGGTCATCCTGATTGATGTTCTCGCGCTGTGCTGCCACGGGCAGATTCCCACCTGCCTCGGCTTCAATCCGCTCGGCCCCTACAAGGTTGTGCGGCTGCCGGACGCACCCGGGCAGACGACTCGGAGCTCCTTCCCTTGGGTCTTCCGGCTCGGGGCCAACGAAGCCGTGGTCTTGATTGGGCACACGCCGCCACCCGTGACCTACTTCAGCTACGACTCGTATGTCATGACGCGTCACTCAGATCGGGAGAACGTGCGGAAGGTCATCTTCGGGAACCTCGGCGATGCGATCAACAACCTCACCGTCGAGACGGGAAGACCGGATCAGGGCCTGTACGATCAGGACGTGATGATCGTCTTCACTGCCGATCGGAGCATCGACGCTCGCATCCGCGGCGCGGCAGCGTCCGTCGGTTATCCCGCCGGCATGGTCAACACGGGCGTCATCCCCGCAGACATCGCGAGGCTTGGCCTGGAACGCGAGGCGGACGAGTTATCGATCGTCCACCGCGTCGCCCTCCCGCCGGAAGGCGGGGAGCCCGCGCTATGGGAGTACTTGAGAACGCCGCAACTAGCGCTGCGCATCACGCTGACTGAGCCCGCGGCTTCGGATCCCTTCCCGCTTCCGGCGCTGAACGTGCGAGGCACGGGGGAGACGGAGATGTCTCTGGCGCCCGCTGTGCGGGACCTGCGGGAGGCCATTCTCGATCGCTACAGCGGCCTGCAGGCGACCGAGTTAGTAGCCGAGGCCGCCCCCGGTCAGGAGTACGAGTGCCTTCAGAAGGAGATCAACGGGTACGGCCCAACGCGAGACAGTCTCTACATGCGAACCGATTCGACCTTCAAGCTTCCCGATGGGCCGGACGACTTCCTCATTGTCTACGGCGTGAACCACGAGGCGGCAGGCAAAGCAACGTACGCCAGCCTGACCGTCTACGAGGACAGCCTCATGGCCGCGGTCGCCGGCGATCACAGCCGACGGTATGCGGGAAGCGCGGCGGAGTACCTGCCAGACCATCCGCAGGCCGACCTGCTCTATGCGTGGAAGATCGCCCGGGATTGCCAAGGCGACCCCCACTGCCTGGAGGTCACCATGGAGGGTTGTCCCAAGATCGATCTTGGCCAACTCCCGGATCTCTTGCTCATCTGGCGCCTGTACCAAGAGGCCGCAACCGGCCTCGGCCCGGCATGTGGAGAGATCCTCTACGACCAAGCGATCCTATTCAGTTCGGCAGGAACTGCACCTGCACTTGGCCCGGTCACGATGGATTGGCAAACCTACATCAACGATGCCGCGGGATTCGCGATTCGCGTTCCCCCGACGTGGCGGGCGGAGAGCCTGCCAAACGAAGCGGACGGCGCCGTCCGAGGAATGGCGTTCCGAGGTCCCGAGGGAGGGGTGGAGGTTCGCTGGGGAATCATCCCGAGCCGCGAGTGCACCGGGGAGCTCACTACGGTTCACACCGGGAAGTGTGACCTCACGGCATGCTACGTCCGGCAGGTAGACGGGACGGAGATCTGGGACGAGATGCGCAAGCCGCTGAGCGCGACCGTATCGCTCTACGGGCGCGCCTACACGAGCGACACAACGCAGGCCAGCCGTGACGTTGTGCTGCGAGTTCTTTCCATGTGGTCGTTGCCCGAGGGCGCACCATAGAGCGGACCGCGGTGCAGATAGACTGGGTCCGCCAAGTGCGCAGCGAGTAGGCCCGCCGGTGGTTTGGAACTCTGCTGAGTGCAGAGAGAGAGTCCGTTGTGTCTAGTGCCTGGTCGTGCGAAGCCGGGGGACCGATCGGAGAACGCGCGTGACCGTTGCGGAGCGGTCGCCGTCTGCCTCCGCCCGGGACCGGACATCAAGAAGCAAGGTGCGGCCCTTCCGCCGCTGCAGAGTGGCTGTGACCCGCCGGCCGTCCGGGAGGCAATGCGAAGAGCTGACCCCGGCGCCGCGTGAAGGCTCCGCGCCGCCCGAAGAGACTAAGGTGAAGCCCCTTGCACGGAGGAAGTGCCAGGCCGCGGAGCCGCGCGGCTCCGCCGCCATGCCATGATCTGCTGGGAAGCGTGCGCTGGATTGCAGGACCAGTCCCTCGTGGTCCGGGCCGTGGCCCCGCCGCCCCGAGTGTCTGACCCTGTAATGACGCATCGCGCCGGGTGCGGGACGAATCCCCGCGGCTACTTCGGCGGCTTCCACGGCACGCCGAGGTCTCGGCAGATCTTGCGTGCGAGCGCGTCGCGCACTTCGGTGTGTCGAGGGACTGACGACCTGCGATTCAGGGATGGGTTAGCCCACCAGGGGTGACTGCTCCCCTCGCGAACCCAAAGCACAGCCATGCTGGCGAAGATCCTTGAGCAGCTCGGCACGCTTCATACCGTGACGCGTTCTGCGGTGTAGTCCGGCTCTGCTGCCCGGACAGCATCCTCCCGATTGAACGCGAGCGCCTCAGTGAGTGTCACCCTGAGGCTGGCGAGCAGCGCCTCGCGCGTTCGCTCTTGGCAGTTGACCCCGGGAATCTCGGCGATCCAGCCGATCCACCAACTCCCGTCTTGCTTGGTAACCGCCGTGTAGGTGTTCGCCATCCACTGTCACCTCTAGAGCCCTCTGTCACTCGCGCCGCCACTGCGCCACAGGCGCCCATGGCGCCAGGTCTGCGAGGGGTGTGAGGGCAGTGCTTTGCGGTCGCGTTCCCGAGGGGCGTACATCTGACGGGTTCTCGCCTATCGGGCCTGGGGGACCGATCAGAAGCAGCGCATGACCGCCGCGGAGTGGCCCTCGCCTGCTGGGGACATGACCCGATTCGCGTTCTCCTCCCGTGCGAATCGGGATCGTGTCCCCGGTTCTCCACCACAACGCGAGCCGAAATAGGGTTTGTGTCCCGGGTTTCTGCGTACGGTTCTCGGTCTGCCCCCGCAACGCGGGTCGGACTGCAGCTTGTGTTCCCGGTCGCCCCGTCGTCTCCCGACCCTGGGTAAGGGCTTCTGCCCGCCAGAGCGACTGAGGCCAGGCCTTGGCAAACGTACGCTTCGTGAGTACAATCGTACTCATCGTGAGTGCGACTGTCGGATCCTCCTCGCTCGGCGCCCACCTGCTCGGACACACCCGCCTTGCCATCCTGGCGCTTCTTCTCGATCAGCCCGAACGCAAGCTCTACCTGCGTCAGATCGTCCGGCTGACCGGAGCCGCGCAGGGCGGTGTCCAGCGGGAGCTCGACTTCCTTGTTCGCTCGGGAATCCTCTTGAAGACGAGGGAAGGGAACCTCGCCTACTTCCAAGCGAACCGGACGGCTCCGATCTTCGAGGAGTTGTGTGGCCTGGTGCGCAAGACGGCGGGTCTTCCAGAGCTCCTGCTCACGGCCCTGCTTCCTCATGCTTCCCTCATCAAACGAGCGTTCGTCTACGGCTCCGTGGCCCGCGGCGAGGAAGGAGCGTCGAGCGACGTCGATCTCATGGTGATCGGCGACGTCTCGTTCTTTGACGTGGTCGCCGCGGTGTCACCCCTGCAGCAGACGCTCGGACGGGAGATCAACCCGACTGTCTTCGATTTCGCTGAGTACGCCCGAAGGCTCAGGGCGAAGGATTCTTTCTTGACTCGCGTCGAGAAGCAGCCGAGGATCGATCTCATCGGAGGGAGTGATGTCGCTCGAAGCGTGGCTTTAGGCGGGACTGGTTGTCTCCCACGAGGGAACACCGGAGGAGATCGCGGACCTCTTCGAAGTGGCGGAGGTCGCTCTCCGCGACGCGGCGATCGCCGAACTCAGCTCCGAGCGGAAGCTCGGCTGCGCCTATGGGGCTATCCTCTGCGCTGGGCGAGCGGCGCTCTGTGCGGCCGGATACCGGGTCCCGAAGAGCAACCCAAGCCATCACCACTACGTCATCCAGTCGATTCGCTACACCGTGGGGCTGACACCGTCAATCATCCTGCAGATTGAGGCCCTCCAGAAGAAGCGGAACACCGCCGATTACGTTCGTGTCGGCGAAGTGTCGGACGCCCTCGCTGCCAACGCGTGTGCCCTGGCAAGGGAGATACTCAAGACCGTCCGCCGGTGGGTCGCCACGGACCGCCAGAACGTGCTTCGCGCGCAACCCGCGGGCTTGCAGGTACACGCCACGCTCAAGGTCGCCCCTCAGGGTTGTCCCCGGTTCTCCACCGCGTGCCGCCTGAAGTCGCCACAGGCGGAATAGGGTTTGTGTCCCGGGTTTGTGGGGACATGACCCGATTCGCGTTCTCGTCCCGCGCGAATCGGGATCGTGTCCCCGGTTTGCCCGCAACGTGAGCCGAAATAGGGTTTGTGTCCCGGGTTTCTCGGGACATGACCCGATTCACATCCGCCTCCCGCGCGGATCGGGATCGTGTCCCCGGTTCCCCACCGCAACGCGAGCCGAAATATGGTTTGTGTCCCGGATTTCGCTATCACCTGTCGGAGGCTAGTGCTGGATTGCGAGACCAGACCCTCGCGGCCCACGCCCACAGGGACGCCCAGCGCAGCTCCGGCCGTGTTGGTTGTGCCTGGGGGACCGATCAGAAGCACTGCATGACCGCCGCGGAGCGACCCGCGGCCGTCTCCACCCGAAACGCAATGTCAAGAAACAAGATGTGACCCCGAGCCCTCGATGACATAGAAACCCCTCCGCGGAGCCACGATTCTCCTCCTGGCACTAAGCCGCGCCGCTGCCTTCTTGAGACTCAGTGCATCCACCTGAAGAACAC
>Ga0209609_10000664_pt1 | contig 20290 bp, 16 predicted proteins | sample LakKivw325mmetaG_FD_184136 | JGI IMG/M metagenome (GOLD analysis project Ga0209609, IMG submission 184136) | Anoxic lake water microbial communities from Lake Kivu, Rwanda to study Microbial Dark Matter (Phase II) - Lake Kivu water 325m metaG... | ecosystem: Environmental > Aquatic > Freshwater... | reverse complement strand
CGCCTCAGCTCGAGTTCACTACTGTGGACAGGTCAGGAAGTGCCTGAACTCGTGATTGTGAAGAAGCATCTAGTTTCTTTGATCAAGACTGTTCGCGGCCGCTTGGGTTCGAATCCTGCGTCGGCATTATAGCCCATTCCTAAATTTCTTCAGCTCATTTTGACAAAGTATCTTGCGTTTGTGATAAACTGCCGGAGACTACAGAGCGTTATATAAAGTTGAAGGACTTGCCATGAAAGAAACACCCGATTATGAGAAATATCCGGTCGGCGACGAGGAGATGGGAATACGGTACAAGAACTGGACGGAATCACTAGCCAGGCAGATGGTCACACTGTACCGGGTTGGCAAAGAGGTCGGCGGACAAAAATTCGTCGACCGGCTCAAAGAAGCATATTTTAAGCAGGGCCAGAAGGGCGCAGATATGTGGATGGCCCTCAGCGAAACCACGCTGGAAGACTTTCACGACTGCATGGCGCTGCCCAAGGTGCACGACCTGATCGACGATACCTACGCCAATTACTGGGACGGGTACGTGGAAAACACGCCGAAGGCCTTCGAGAAAGAGCTGAAAACCTGCCCGGTGGCCAGGATATGGTCAAAGGAGCCGGAACTGTGCGAAGTAATGCTCGGCGAATCGCTCAAGGGTATGGCAGGTAAACTAAATCCGAAATTCAAAACTAAGGGATTTAGCAAACTGCTGACCAAAGGGGATAAGGTCTGCCGCTTCCGCGTTGCCCTGGAAGATTAGCTATTTCAGGTCCGAATCCTGCCTGGGGAACCAACACCAATCTATTTTATGACTTTTGAATCAGGTCCCTGTTAGAGCGACAATCTATTTCCAAGCATTATAAAATTGCTACCAAAATTGTCTTAAATTTGCAGAAATCTGGTAATGATAAAAATCAGTATAAATCCACCGAGCGTCGATAGTAACGATGCCAGGGGTGGATTTTTTAAATGAGCCTCCGGCAACAGTTCGCTCGCACCAAGATAGAGGAACCCTCCGGCAAAGAACGGCAGGATCAGAACAAGAACGCTCTCCGGCACCGTGAAAAACAGCGTTGACAGCACCCCCAGAACAGGCGCCGCAGCGTCTAACAGCAGCATCCTCATCGACGCCTTCAATGAGTTGCCGGAATGAAGCATCACCGTAAATGTGTTTATTCCGTCTGAAAAATCATGCGATATAACCGCAATGGCGATGATAATGCCCACGTGCGCACTTAAGTGAAAACCGAGCCCAATGACAAATCCATCAAGGAAGCTGTGGGCGGAAAGCTCCGCAGCGCCGAACACTCCTCCCTTGGGATGTCGGACGTTCTGACAGACATCCCCCTCGCAGACATGATGTACCGAGATATATCGCTCCAGTATGTAAAGAAATACGAACCCCAGAGCCACGGCATACAGCAAATACTCTACCGGCACTCCGATCTCTACTGCCAGCTTGAGGCTCTCCGGCAACAAATCGAATAGAGGAACGGCTATGAGGACTCCCGAGGCAAAGGCGGCGATAATTCCGAACCTGCTTCGGAAGCGTGCGGCAATCAGTCCGCCGGACAAAGTCGAAACAAAGGTAATTGCGCTAAAAATAACAGGCAGAGGATTCATTTTTTGTTCGCCCTTGCCCTTGATATTAGAGCAAACATCTAGCAGTCTAGCTCAGCACCCTTCTGTAGAAACCCCTGATGCCTAGCCAGAGGAACAGCGCAGAAAAGGCTATCAGCACAGTGTATATGACATACATAGGCATGTGCGGCGATGTGGTCAGTGCGGCCCGGAAGCCCTCGGTAACATAAATAAGCGGATTAAGGCACACCAGCGCCTGCAGCCAGGGAAAAGGCCCGACTTTAACCGCCGCCAGCGACGTCCAGGGATAGTAGGTGCCACCGAGAAACGTCAGGGGCAGGACGATGAAGCCGAACATGACACCGATATTGCGGGGCTCGATGCGCGTTCCCAGCACCAGCCCCAGGCTCGAGGTCATGATACAGCTCAGTGGAATCAAGGTGACCAGCTCCGCCCAGTGCACCGAAAGGTTAGGATGGACTCCCTGGGCGTGTACCACCGAAGCAATGGGGAAGACGATCAGCGCCGCAATTAGACCCTGTATGGCCCCGGCCACTACCTTGCCAATAGCTACCATGGACACAGGCAGAGGAGCCAGCACCCGGTCTTCGATTTCCTTTGTATATCCGAACTCATTGGCCAGAGGCAGGGCAACCGCCTGTATACCCTAAAACATAATCGATAGACCAACCACGCCCGCAACCAGCACCGTGGCGAAGGCGGACAGGCCGCCGGAACCGGCGCTGGCGCCCACCCCCTCGCCTATCTGGGGGAATACGTAAAGAAAAACAAAGACCAGTAAGAAAGGCTGGATGAGAGTACGAGCGATAAATACACCTAAATTTTTCTTTAGCACCGTAAGGTCCCGTAACAATAATGCGCTGAAGGCAGCACGGCTCACTGCAGCCGCGGAAAGGCCGGCGGCACCGCCACGTGGATTCGGCGTAATCGCAACAGTAGCCATCAGTCTCGCAACTCCTTTCCCGTCATATTAATGAATACCGTTTCCAGCGTGGGCTTGGTGACGGAAAGGTCCGTAATGTGAAAGCCTCCCTGTTCCGCCACGCTCACCACTTTGGGCAATATGCCGGTTTTACCCTTGACGCTCAGCTGGATTGTAGTATCGTATCTCTGGCTTCTGGCCGCGCCCTCAACCTGGCTCTTCAACAGGTCTGCCAGGGCATCGAGGTCGCCCGTGGCCGAGATAGTAACTATGGTGTCGGCATCAACAGATTCCTTTAGTTGGTTCGGAGTATCGACCGCCAGGAAACGACCGTGGTCCATGATGGCTACACGGTCGCAAACCGAATCTGCCTCATCCATGTAGTGCGTGGTCAGTAGAATGGTCTGGCCCTCGGAGTGCAGCTGCCCAAGTATCTCCCAGAGCGCCAGCCGGCTCTGCGGGTCGAGGCCGGCGGTCGGCTCATCGAGAAACAAGACCGAAGGCCGGTGCATAAGCGCCCGTGCTACCTGCAGCCGCTTGGCCATGCCGCCCGAAATCTCGCTGACATAGTATTTGGCCCGTTCAGTCAGCCTGAACTCAACGAGAAGCCTGTCCGCAGCCTCCCGGCTCTCCGTGGCACTCATACCGAAGAATCGACCGTGATAGTACAGGTTCTCCCAAACGGTCAAGGCCCTATCCAGATTGTTGGTCTGTGCCACCATGCCTATTACCCGTTTGACAAGCGATGGATGAGCACAAACATCGATTCCGGCGACCATAGCTCTGCCACTGGTAGGCACCACCAGCGTAGTAAGCATGCCGACGGTGGTCGTCTTTCCAGCGCCGTTAGGACCCAGCAATCCGAATACTTCACCGCGTTTTACGACCATGTCCAGCCTGTCCACCGCCAGAGTTCCACCACGGTAGCGCTTGGTTAGCTGCTCACATCTAATTACTTCTTCAACTGCAGAGCCATTATCGGCCATATCGGCGCATTCCTTTCCTAACTACTGGTAACTCCAATTTAGATTGTATAGAATAATTATGTAAAAGTTATCAAATTGAATATGGATTAGTTACAAAATTGTGAAATTTGGCGAACCTTGGTCTGACTATACTAATGTACTGCCCGGTTGCCTTGACAGCTAGCGCGTATCGCCGTATTATAGTGCACCAAGGCCAACGAAGCTGCGAGTTAGGGCCAAATCGATATTCGGATAAGTAGAAATAGAGGTCGGTCAAAAGGAAGTTTTATGCCACGTAAAGCTAAAGCGGAAACATTAAGAAAAGACAAATTATTTTTATTCATCGAATGGCTGGCAGCTCGACCGCTGCTAACCGAACTGGCGTTAACGGCAATCACCGTATTATTCGGCATGCAGGTGCTGAGGGCACTGATACCGAGTATTTACTGGGTGCTGGGCAACAGGTTCGGTTTAGGCCTGGTCCAGCTGGGCTTTGTCGCCATCGCAGTTTTCATCATCGGTTTTCTTTCCGGTCCCTTGAGCTGGCTTACCGGCAACCGCCGCTTGATCACGTTTACCGTGGCCGGACTGGGTCTCGTGCGGCTGCTTATGCAGGTAGCATCAGGCCTGACAGTCTTTAATTTAGGACTGGCCATAGCGGGAACTATCTTTTTTATTCTATTCTTACCGGCAGCGTTCGAAGATGCACGGATACGCGGCGGCGCCTCCGTTTCCAACTATATACTTGGGATTATCGGCGGCCTGGTCCTGGACACGGCCATCTACGGCGCCTTCGGTACTTACGACCTTATCTGGCAGGCACAGATGCTGCCCGTGCTGCTGACTTTGTTGCTGTTCATATTCCAGCTTGTTTTTCTGGTCGGCACGGCACCATCGATTTACAGCCACTCCAGGAAGCTAGCTGCAGCATCGAGCCGGATCTCTATTGCCCGCTCGTTTACCTGGCTGGCTATCGGACCTTTCCTGTTCCTTGAACTGGTGGTCTTTCAGAATATACCGAGGCTGGCCACATTGACCAGCTGGCCGTTGCCCTGGGCGTTCGGACTGGTCCTGATAGGCCAGCTGGCAGGTCTGGCAGTCGCCTATGTGGTTGTGAGCAGAAACTGGCGCATGTTATGGCCGTGGGCTCTGGCGGCCAGCGTGGTCTTAATCATAACGCTGGTGTTTACCAGCCAGCAGCCGGCAAGCCTCATAGCCATACTGTTTTTCATCGGCCAGGTGCTGCTGTCCGCAATTATGAGCATGGTCCTGCTGGGCATAGCCGCCGGCACCGGCCCGGTCAGGATATCGACTCTGTGGATTGCCAACGGCATAGGTATGATTCTGTTCATCCTGCTCGTCGCCGCCTACTACGCCGTTTACGAGGTGAAACTGCCATACGTTAACCAGGTTGTAGAAGTGGCGGCGGGTGGTATTATGGCCGCCTGCGCTATAGGGGCTGTGATTTTAGGCAAACAAAATATTAAAGCAGAGCCAAGGCTGTGGATGGTTTCAGTGTTCGCCTTGATTCTGCTGGCGCTGCCCATCGCCCAGATAACGACATGGCGCACACCCGTGGCTACTCTTGAGCCTGGCGTAGGACTTCCCTTAAAGGTAATGACCTACAACTTAAACAACGGATTCAACTCGATGGGTAAACTCAATATCAATCAAATGGCTAATGTTATTCAAACTAACAGCCCCGATATCATCGCCGTACAGGAAGTCTCCCGCGGCTCACTGATAAACGGGAGGCTGGACATGCTGGAATGGCTCTCCTATAGGCTGCAGATGCCTTACGTTTACGAACCCACTAACGGCCCATTTTCAGGGAACGCCATACTGAGCCGTTATCCCATCGTGGCGTTTTCAAGAGAAAGCCTGCCGCCGCCCGATTTGTTCCCGCCGCGAGCCTTTATTATGGCATTAATAGTTCTACCAGATGGCCAGCAATTCAAGGTTATAAATACGCAGTTCGATGATCGCGAGGAAGACTCCGACATACGACAGTCCGAAGCACGGGCACTTACTGATTTTTGGGGAGGACTTGACAGTACCGTGATCATGGGGGATTTCAGCGCGGCGCGTCAAACTGCTGAAATTAAGAGATTTTATACCGCCGGCCTCGACCTGGCTTCCCTGACTACGGGCAGTACATACGCTTCGAGCCGGATGACGGACTACATCTGGATATCACCCGACCTGAAAACAGCCGACGTTGCAGTAGTGCCTGGCACCGCTTCAGACCATCCACCTGTCGTCGCTGTAATAACGAGATAAACACGACGGAGGCCCATTATGGATATAATTGAACTCCTCAGATTAATGGTTGAAAAAAGAGCTTCTGACCTGCACGTCAGAGTACCCAGCGTTCCGGTGCTCCGAATCGACGGAGAGCTTGTACCGCTTCACCAGTTCCCTCAGATCACGATGGACGATGTTGAAACTGCGTTCGACCATATCACCACGCCCGAGCAGAGGAACCGTTTCCATCTGGAGAAGGAGCTTGACTTCGCTTACAGCGTACCGGGATTGGCGAGGTTCCGTGTAAGCGTAATGAGACAAAGAGGCACCATAAGCATGGCCTTCCGGCTGGTGCCTTTCAAGGTGTTCACCATCGACGAGCTGGCGCTGCCGAACATCTGCAAGGAGCTCATTCTCAAGCCAAGAGGGCTTATCCTGGTCACCGGGCCGACCGGTAGCGGCAAGTCAACCACCATGGCGGCTATGCTTAACTACCTCAACGAACGCATGGCCTGCAACGTCATCACCATTGAGGACCCCATCGAATACCTGCACCCGAATATGAAATGCTTAATCGCTCAGAGAGACCTCGGTGATGATACCAAATCCTTTGATGTCGCTTTAACCCACGCATTGCGGCATGACCCAGATGTTATCGTAGTAGGTGAGTTGAGAGATCTTGAGACCGTGCAGACGGCCATGAGGGCCGCTGAAACCGGACATCTGGTAATGGGGACACTGCACACTACCGACGCTCCTCAGACCGTCGACCGCGTAATCGATATATTCCCACCCAACCAGCAGCCACAAATAAGGCTTCAGTTCTCGCAGGTGCTGGTCGCAGTATTGTCACAGTGTTTGTTACCGCGTGCCACGGGTCGCGGCAGAATCGCCGCCTTCGAGATTATGACCGGAAACTCGGCGGTCAAAAATCTGATTCGGGAAGGTAAGACGTTCGAGCTTCACAGCGTAATGCAGCTCAGTTCGGCTGAAGGCATGCAGACGCTCGACCAAGCGCTGGCTGAACTGGTTAAGAGAAAAATAGTGGCGCTGGACGAAGCTAAGATGAAGAGCAGCCACCCCGACCGGCTGAAAAAACTGCTCGAGTATCCATTAGGTGCTGCGGTCAAACACTAGCTGGAATGCCGGCCGAGACAGCACCCTCTTAATAGCTACCTTTACCTGTATTACAGCGTCAGGCCTTTTTTCCCAGCTGAGCTGCCACCAATTCGGCGATATCCTGCACCTTGAGCGACTCCTCAACACCCTTTGCCTTTATGGCGTCTTCGAACATCTGCAGGCAGTAGGGGCAGGCTGAAGCCAGTATGTTGGCCTTCAGGTTAATGGTGTCCTCCAGGCGTTCCTCGCTAATCCTCTTGCCGATACGCTCTTCCATCCAGTAGCGGCCACCACCACCACCACAGCAAAACCCGTTGCGCTTCGACCGCTTCATTTCGAGTAATTTGGACGGCGAAATGGCGTTCAATACCTGTCGCGGGTCATCGTAAATGTTGTTATGGCGGCCAAGGTAACAGGAATCGTGGAAAGTTAATCTAGTCGCGTCCATTAAGGACGGTTGAATCTTACCCTGCTTAATCAGATCGGCCATAAATTGGGTATGATGGATGACCTCGTACTGGCCGCCGAACTGGGGGTATTCGTTTTTTATGGTATTGAAGCAGTGCGGGCAACTGGTCACAATCTTATTCACGTTATATTTCTTGAACGTCTCGATGTTTTTGGTCGCCTGCATCTGGAACAGATATTCATTACCTAACCTGCGCGCCGGCTCGCCGCAGCAGGTCTCTTCAGTTCCCAGAATGGCAAATTTGGCTCCAGCCGCCTTTAATATCTTACCCACAGCGATGGCTATCTTCATGCTTCTGTCTTCCAGGGATGAGGCACAGCCAACATAGTAGATAAAATCAACGTTGCTATCGTCGGACATGAGCTTAATGTCCAGCCCGCTGGTCCAATCGGTACGTGTGAGTACGGTACCCCTGCAACTGTGGCCTCTGGTCTCGATACATCTCAGCGCAGCCTCACCGGTCTCGGGCATGGTGGCCTTTTCCAGAACCAGATTGCGTCGCATGTCGATCATCTTGTCTATGTGTTCGATATAGACCGGACATATTTCCTGACAGGCGCGGCAGGTGGTACACGACCAGAGTTCGTCCTCCAGTATCACTTCACCGGCCACTGCCTTTACGGTACCACCATCCGTATTAGCTGGGGCCGGAGCCGCCGGTTTAGGAGCCAGCAAGGCGCTTCTTCTCTCCAGCAGATGGGCTTTTAAGTCCTGTATAACCTTCCTCGGCGACAGAGGCTTGCCTGTGAGCCAGGCAGGACACCTGTCCTGGCAGCGCCCGCAATTGGTACAAGCATCCAGGTCAAGCAACTGTTTCCAGGTAAAGTCTTCTATCTTGGCCACGCCGAAGGTCTCGGCTTCCTCGATGTTAATTGGAGCCAGGGCGCCCTTGGGTCGTGACGACTGGAAGAACACATTTATCGGCGAAACAATTATGTGAGTCAGGTTATCGAATGCATAACATACGTAGTAAATGGCGCCGAGAGCCAGTGCGGTGTGAAACCACCACAGGCCGATATACGTGTTTACTCTGACAGTCTCAGACAGTCCGGAAAAAAGTCCGGCCAGTGGATAGGCGATGAACGACCATCTGGACCACTCGGGATGGCTGTAAAACTCAGGTTGCGTTAAGCCGTCGGGAGTGGCCGCAAGTATACGGAAAGCTTCAATAAAGAAACCGGTTATTACCACGACAAAAATCAGAGTAAGTACGGTGCCATTATCGAAAACCGTGTTCAATCTCTGCGGCTTTAAACCGTACCTTCTTACCGTCGCCATAATCGCCCCGATTATCATAGCCAGGCCAGCCAGGTCCAGAAGGAAATGAAGGCCTAGATAGAAATTGCCTAAAATAAAATGAAAACCCCATGGATTATAATGGTCTATTACGTCAAGACCCGTCCCAATTAGCAGAATGGCGCCACCGGCGAACAACAGAAAATGCATTATTCCGGGATAAGCTTCCCGGAAGAATCTCCTGTGAAAAATACCTTCGACAAACGCCAGAACGATGTAGTTCCAAATTCTTTTGCCTATATTGTCCGTTCTTTTATCGGGTTTACCGACCTTCCACAGTTTAGTGCGCCGGTACAGAGCCCAGATGAAAATTCCCAGCGCGCCCAGACCGAGCGGATAAAGGATGACGGGTCCAAAAGCAATGTCCCAGAATATTTCACGAAATGCTCCCATGTTAACCGGTTCCTCCTTCTGTGAAGTATATAGGATTTAAGCTAATGTTGCTTCAGTAATTCAAGACTGCGTTTGCTGGCCATGGCAAACAGGTGTTCCACCGAACTTGGCGGACAAAGAGCTCCGCCTATCTCAACTTCCGAATTATCTTTAAAAGCATGGTAATCGGTCCCACCCGTAGGAATCAAGTCGTATTGCCCTGCCATTCTGGACAATTTATTGATAGTTTCCGGATTATAATCACGATAATATACTTCGAGCCCAATCAAGCCCACTGACTTCAACTTCGGCACGAGCTCATCGAGGCCATCGATATCGGCGGGATGCGCCAGCACAGGCAAACCCTGAGCTTCTAAAATCATCTCGACCACCTCGTCAGGCAGCAGCTTATACCGCTCCACATAAGCCGGCCCATTATGTCCGATGTATTTATCGAAAGCTTCCTTTTCCGAGCGCACGTAGCCTTTTTCAAGCAGAGCCTGAGAGATGTGCGGCCGGCCGATAGTGCCGCCCTTGGCCAGTTCGCTGACACGTTCCCAGTCGATTTTCATTCCTAAATCGGATAATTTGTCAATCATTTTTCGCGCCCGCTCACGACGCGAATCACGCAATTTTTGCAGAGTAGCAATCAACCGGGCATCCGTATAATCGATGAAGTATCCCAGGACGTGCACTTCGCCACGGGCCACATCAGTATTGATCTCGACACCCGGAATAACGGTTATCGAGTCCGCTTTTTTAGCGGCAGCTAAAGCCGGAACGACGCCGTCTATGGTGTCATGGTCGGTGATGGCGATTACATCGAGGCCGACACTTATGGCCAGCGAAACAATGTCTTTGGGCTCCAGGCGGCCATCCGAGGCGGTGGTATGTATATGCAGGTCCGCTTTCACAACTACTCTTTCAAATGAATTCTTTTGATGCCGGTGGCCCTTCCGCTGGCTTCATCAACCTCGACCATTATAGCATCAAACATAGCTGGTCCTTCGCTTACAAAAAAACGGTGAGGCATTCCGGTTAGAAAGCTGCGTATGGCTGACTGAGTATCAACACCGATAACCGAATCTATGGGGCCCACCATGCCCACGTCAGTAACATATGCCGTGCCTTTGGGCATGATATAAGTATCCGAGGTGGGCACATGAGTATGGGTCCCAAGTACAGCACTTACTCTGCCGTCAAGATACTTACCCATGGCCACCTTCTCGGACGTAGCTTCGGCATGAAAATCAACTACTATAACTTTGGATTCCGCCTTTATTTCAGATAGGAAACTATCCATAGCTCTAAAAGGGCAGTCATACTGGCCGATAAAAACACGGCCTATGATATTCACCACCACGACGCCTTTCCTCTGAATAAAACCCCGGCCGGGCACGCCCGGAGGAAAATTCAGAGGCCGAATGATAGGCAATTCGCCGTCCATGTGAGGGATGATTTCCTTCTTAGCCCAAACGTGATTCCCCGTGGTTACCACATCGACGCCGCTATCGCACAGCTCCTTGACAGTATCCGGAGTCAATCCGATACCGCCGGCGCTGTTCTCGCCGTTGGCTATCACCAGAGCCGGGTCGTAGTCATGAAGAAGGCCTGGCAATAATTGCTGCACAGCCCTCCTGCCAGGCCTTCCAACTACATCGCCTATCATTAATATACGCAATATAGTTCCTTATACTGATTTTTCTTTCTTACGTTTTACTTAGCATAATCAACTGCCCTGGTCTCTCGCATTACCGTAACTTTTATTTGCCCCGGATACGCCAGCGTATCTTCAATTTTCTTTACTATGTCACGAGCTAATCTCATAGCTCCGAGATCATCCACCTGCTCCGGCTTAACCAGAATGCGTACTTCACGTCCTGCCTGAATGGCAAAAGCCTTGTCAACTCCCGGGAAACTGTTAGCCACGCTCTCAAGAGCTTCTATACGTTTCAGGTATTGCTCCAGCGATTCGCGCCGGGCTCCCAATCTTGACCCGCTAATAGCATCGGCGGTGGCGACTATAAACCCTATAGCGCTGGTGGTTGTAGCTTCGCCATGATGTTCGGCGATGGCCTGAACGACTTCGGTCGATTTGTCCCATTGCTTAACCAGGTCGGCGCCTATTGAAGCATGGGGGCCTTCCACCTCATGGTCAACCGCCTTACCGACATCGTGAAGCAGGCCGGCTTTCTTGGCCAGAGTAACGTCAGCACCGATTTCAGCAGCCAGCATTCCCGACAGGTAAGCTACTTCCAGACTATGAGTTAATACATTCTGTCCGTAGCTGCTACGAAATTTTAACCTGCCGATTAGCCGGATTAACTCGGGATGCAGGCCTATGATGCCGACATCCCGTGCCGCCCGCTCGCCCTCGTTTCGGATAGCGGTCTCAACCTCATTCTTCGCCTTCTCCACAACCTCTTCAATGCGAGCCGGGTGAATTCTTCCATCGAGTATGAGATTGTTCAAGGCCACTCTGGCTACCTCGCGCCTCAAGGGATCGAAGCTGGAAATCGTCACCGCCTCGGGCGTATCATCGATTATGAGGTCGACACCGGTAGCCTGCTCCAGGGCGCGGATATTACGTCCCTCGCGGCCGATAAGCCGCCCCTTCATCTCGTCATTCGGCAGGGGAACTACCGAGACGGTCGTTTCTGAGACTACATCGGTGGCGCAGCGCTGGATTGAGGTGGATAAAATTTCACGAGCCTTTTCGTCTATATCATCTTTTATCCGTAATTCCCAGTCGCGAACGCGCCGTGAAGCTTCCTCACGAATTTCTTCCTCTATGGCCCGGAGCAATTCTTGTTTGGCCTCTTCGCTGGAAATACCGGAGATAAGTTCGAGTCGTTGGAGCTGTTTGCTCCGTATTTCTTCGAGCTGCGCCTTAACGGCGTCTATTTCTCTCTCCCGGTTACCTAAACCGCGTTCACGGCGATCCAGGCCTTCCAGTTTGCGCTCTAGTTTCTCCTCTTTTTGACTAAAGCGCCTTTCCAATCTCTGAAGCTCAAAACGTCGCTCTCGACTGTCGGCTTCGGCAGCAGCTCTAACCTTGATAGCTTCTTCTCTGGCTTTTTTGAGCATGTCTTCATGTGCTGCTGATGCCTCTTCTAACAGTTTCTTGGCTTCATTTTGAGTTCTGCGAAGCTGCTGATTGGCCAGTATCTGTCTGGCAAAGTAACCTAAAAGAAGGCTCAAAAGAAAAACGAGCCCAAGTACAACGAAATATACTATTGGCAAACTCATTTGACTGCCTCACTTTCATAAAACACCACGTAATCATGATGTATAATTTTCCAAAAAACTATCATTCTAATAGTAACCTTTAACGAAGCTGGTGTCAAACATATGTCCTATTCGAATTTACTCCGAAGAACCGTTCTTTTTTTCCTGCCATAAACGGTCTACCACGCGCTTGATTTTCTCATAACTAAAACCTCGCCGTACCAGATAGTCATATAAGCGACTTCGGAAATCATCATAGTCGAGCGCCGTCAGCCGGTGTGCTTTTCTTAATCCAGCTTCATACACGGAATTTTCATCATTGATGTTCCCTGTAGCCTCATTTGCCGTCTCCGCGGCTATACCCTTCTGCCTCAGCTCGAGATTAATTAACCTGGCACTCCTGGGGCTGAATGACAGACGGTTATTTCGCCAGTATTCGGAGAAGGCTATGTCGTCAATAAGACTGCGCTCTTTTAGCTTTGTAACGACTTCTTCTATGGTCTTGCTGTCGAATCCACGGCGGCGCAGCCTCTGCCTCACTTCATTCTCGCTTCGCGGACGGTAGCTGAGGTAATACACGGCGGCGTCCATGCAGCTACAGGAAAGGTCGGCTTCTTTGAGATCTTCGATTTGGCGGGCGGAAAGGTTAAGACCTACTTTGAGGTTATTTATTGCTGATAGTTCATCAGCGACGGAAAAAGCAAACAAACCGTCAACGAATACGTTTACTTTCTTTTTTCTGGCATTTAACCGCAGAGCCGTGATTGTCCCCATATTGAAATTCCATCGCTATGGGGCTGGCATTCAAGAAGAGCCGGCTACTATTCGGAAACTTCTCTTGCTTCTGTGTCTGGAGCCGATGAACTGCTGGCAACAGCTCTTATTTCCTGCTCAATTTTGAAAGCCAGGTCTCCATGCTGTGTCAGGTAATCCCTCGCGTTCTCTCGTCCCTGGCCTAACTTTAAATCTCCGTAAGTAAAAAATGTGCCGGCTTTCTTTACCACACCCATAGCCACGCCTAAATCGAGAATGTCGCCTTCTTTACTTATACCACACTTGCCTCTCTTAAACATTATGTCAAATTCGGCCGACCGGAAAGGAGGCGCTGTCTTGTTCTTAACTATTCTGGCCCTCACCCTGGTGCCAATCACGTCAGAACCCTGTTTAATGGAATCGATTCGTCTCAAATCGATTCTAACCGAGCTATAAAACTTCAGCGCCCTGCCGCCGGGTGTAACCTCGGGGCTGCCAAAAATTATGCCCACCTTCTCCCTCAACTGGTTGACAAATATCACCGCCGTATGCGATTTGCTGATGGCCGCCACTAGTTTTCTTAACGCCTGAGACATCAGACGGGCTTGCAAGCCTACATGTGTGTCGCCCATCTCTCCCTCTATTTCAGCACGGGGCACCAAGGCAGCCACGCTGTCTATTACTATCACATCAACCGCCCCGCTCCTCACCAGTTCCTCGGTTATACCCAGGGCTTCTTCTCCATCATCTGGCTGCGATATGCGTAAATCCTCGACCTTCACTCCGCAATTAGCCGCATATGCCGTATCGAGGGCATGCTCTGCATCTACGTAGACGGCAATGCCGCCCAGCTTTTGGGCTTCAGCGATGATGTGCTGGGCAAGGGTCGTTTTACCCGAAGCCTCGGCGCCAAAAATCTCAGTTACCCGACCCCGCGGAATGCCGCCTACGCCCAAAGCCAGGTCCAGACCCAGTGAACCGGTCGGAATCACATCGGTACTCGTTCTGGCTGATAATTCACCCAATTTCATAATCGAACCCTGACCGAATTGTTTCTCAATTCGATTTATAGCCAGTTCCAGCGCCTTCTCTTTCTCCGAAGCCATTTCATCCCTCCTGTTACAATGAAACGAATCATAGCACACGCCTTATAACGCCACAACCGCCGGAAATGGAAAATTTAAAACGGCGCAACAGGCGGCATGCAGCGTTTATGCGCGCTCAGATTAATCTTAGCTTCAATCCTCTTATTAATTTCCGGTTTGGCCTGACCCGAAATTAAATAAGCGTCCAGTTCGGCATAGGTGAGACCCAACTCGGCTTCATCCGTCTGCCCGTCCCACAAACCCGCTGAAGGCGGCTTGTCTATAATCATGCTTGGGATTTCTAGATACTTCGCCAGTTCGTTCACCTGCTTTTTGACCAGGTTCCCCAGAGGCATCAGGTCGCAGCCGCCATCGCCGTGTTTGGTAAAATAACCAATAGACAGTTCGCTCCGGTTGCTTGAACCGACCACCAAATAGTTTAGATTGTTTGCCAGATAATAAAGGGCAACCATCCTCAATCTGGGCTTGATATTGTTTTCGGCTAGCCTTGTTGAAACATCGCTGCCCACATCTGGTAAACATTTGACCAGAGAATCAAAAGCTTTATCGAGAACTATTACCTGTACCGGTATATCAAATTTCCCGGCAACGAGTTCGGCACGTTCTCTGTCAACGGGACTGCTGTGGCAAGGCATGATTGCCCCCAGGACCGACCGGGGAAAGGCGCGCTTGCACAACACTGCGGCTACCGACGAGTCGATGCCACCGCTCATGCCCAGGACCACACCCTTGCCGCCGGCGGAAGCGACGGCATTATCAATCCATGAAATAAGTTTTTGTGAAAGTTCCTGAACCGCAGACCGCATAAAACTATCGGCTAGTATAACATAAGAACAACAGTTCGGCAATTAGGTTCGCGGGGATTCAGACTGAGTAGAAATATGAGCTCAATACTTCTAGCTGGCGGCACTTTTCTTTTCCTCCGAGGGAGGAACAGCAAACTGCTTCAACTTCCCGGCCATTTCCTTTAGCTTTTTATCAACTCGATCATTAATGCTGCCTTCAGGATAGCTGCCGTCTTCTTTTTTCACTCCTGCTTCCACGCCGGTAAGAATCTCGATGCCTTCGTCAACACTGCTCGCCGAATATACATGGAACTTCCCCTGTTTCACTGCGTCGATCACTTCCTGGCGTAACATGAGGTTTCTCAGGTTTTGCCGGGGTACAACCACGCCCTGGTCGCCGGTGAGCCCTTTGCCCTTGCACACCTGGAAAAAGCCTTCGATTTTCTGATTTACACCGCCGATTGGTTGTATTTCACCCTTCTGGTTCACCGAGCCGGTAACCGCAATATTCTGCCTTATAGGGACATCGGACAGGCTGGAAAGGAGAGCATACAGTTCAGTGGAGGAGGCGCTATCACCCTCTACGCCTTCATAAGACTGTTCGAAACACAGGCTGGCCGATAATGAAAGCGGATTGTCCTGAGCGTACTTCCAGCCCATATAGCCGCTTAAAATCAGGACACCCTTGTCATGTATCCTGCCGCTCAGCTGCGATTCCCTCTCAATATTGATGACGCCGCCACGGCCCAGAAATGTCTTGCATGTTATTCTTGATGGTTTGCCGAATGTTACGTCACCGAGGCTATATACACTGAGCCCGTTCACCTGCCCCACAACTGCCCCGGTAACATCTATCATTATAGTTCCATCCTCAATCATCTCCCGCATGCGCTCGTCAGGTAAATTATGACGGAATCTTCTCTCTTCTATGGCTTTCTCCACGTGTGGCGCGCTTACTAAACCAGCATCTTCCTTGCGCGACCAGTATTCCGCTTCCTGTACCAGTTCCATAATCTGAGCAAATCTCGTTGACAGTTTCTCCTGGTCGGCTACCATCCGGGAGGCATACTCGATTATTTTAGCTACGCCGGTAGGATCGAAGTGTTTAATCTCGCAATCTTCGCAGCAGCCGGCTATAAAAGCGGCAAATGCCCTCATATTCTCCTCAGTCTTATCGATCTGGTAATCGAAATCCGCCTTTACCCTGAAGGTCTCCCAGAAATCCTCGTCGTAGGTGGAAAGCGCCTGATACAGATACCTATCTCCGATTAAAACCACTTTAACGTTCAGTGGCACCGGCTCCGGTCTGAGGCCCTGAGAAAGTATAAGCCCAAATTGTTCCATGGGGTCTTCGATACCGACCTGCTTTGTCTTAATGGCCCTCTTCAACGCCGGCCAGACAGCCGGGTTGGTCAGCACGTCTATGGCATTGAGTAATAAGTAACCGCCGTTTGCCAGATGCAGGGCGCCCGGCTTCAGCATGGTGTGGTCGCTCAGATAACCGCCAAAGAAAAACCGCCGTTCCACCCTGCCGAACACGTTAGAATAGTTGGGATTCTGCTCCACTATGACCGGTGGACTTTTTTTGCCTGCGTTGTCCACAAATATATTGACCTGGAACGGAATGAAGGGGTCGCGGCCGCGGGCTACATAACTGGCGGGCACACCCAAAACAAATTGTGACGGCTCCTCTTTCTCTTTAAACAGGTCCAGGTTATCAAGAGTATAGGATTTCAGTCTGGTGAGATATTTCTCGATCTTTTCGTTTCCTTTGTATTCTTGCATCAGGCTTTCGAAAAGCTTGGCTATGGTAAATTCAGCCACCGCTTTATCAATACTTTGCAGTTTCTCAACGGTCTGTCTCTCCAGTTGCTTCGCCTTTTCAAATGCATCCTGCAGCTTTTCCAGCAACTCGGACTGTTTTTTCTCAATTTCGCGTCGCGCTTTTTCCTCAAGTGCAGCGTACTCGGCCTGAGATAGAGGTTTTCCATTAATCAGTGGAATCAGTGCCGGTCCCATAGGAGTTATTTGAAATCGGAAACCTTCTTTTTCAGCTTCGCCGCTGATCTCTTCGAAAATCTTCTTCTGCCCCGACTGGCCGGCGTCAACGGCCTTTTCTCTTTCATTCTTGTATTCTTCACTGGCGAAGGCTTTGGCCAGCTCCTCTTTAATTCTCTGCAGTAAACTGTCGATTTGCTCTTTGAAGACCTTGCCCTTCCCCTGAGGTAAGCTCAACACCAGTGGGCGCTCCACGTTTTCGAAGTTATACATGTACAGCCAGTCTTCAGGCAGCTGCACCTTTTCCAGCGTTTGCTTTTCAGCCAACAATTTATCGATCTGCCGTTTAACCGCCGATGTTTTGCCCGTACCTGTCATACCGGCTAGGTATATATTGTAGCCGTCCCTGTCCATGGACAGACCAAATTCAATAGCGCGCAGGGCTCTATCCTGACCTACGAACTCTCGCAGTGGAGCCAGGTCCTTGGTGCAATCAAATGTGAACAGACCAGGGTCACAATGCCATTCCAACTTATCTACAGGTACTTCGTATTTCTCGCTTGACATGCTAGTCCTCCGTTAAAAAACTGAACTTTCTTATACAGGGAGACAATTTCATTATACTAACACACCAGATGAAACTAAAGGGGCAAATGAGGGATTTCAAATAAATCATAGCTCAGTTTGACGCAGCTGTATTTCTTAGATAAACTTAATAACTGGAAAACGGAATGCCTATATACGAGTACTTATGTCCCGAATGCGCCTGTAAGTTCGAGTTGCTCCGTTCGGTAAACGGGGCTAACGATGATGCTCCCTGTCCAAAATGCCGCCATAAGGCTAAACGTGTATTTTCCCGCTTTGCTTCGTTTTCCAAAGGTGCGGATGGAGAATCCACGCCTATTGCCGGAAGCAGTTCCTGTTCCGGCTGTTCCGCTTCAAGCTGCAGCAGTTGCCATACGTAATTTCAGAAACACTTTCTAATATATCTGAACGCTTTTCCGGTTTTTCCGTGTTACTAGCTTCGGTATACCCCACGTAATACCCCCGATAAACAGAGCCTTCAATATGATGATGCCGTAGCCTAACATCGCAGCATCAAAGAAAAATCCTTCGGGGAACAGTCGAATCAGGTAGTCATGTGCCGGGTCAAGTAGCCAGTATTGGTTCGAAAAGCTTATTAGGTGGAAAAGAATAAAAAACCTGTCAAAGCCGAATATGGCCCAAATAGCCAGCACGGCCATCAGACACAGTGTGATTACGCTTCCCCAAAACAGACCTCTAACCGGCGAACGCCAGCCGCTCCTGAATCCGAATAACAGTACCACGGCGCTGACAACCATCACCAGAGCCACTCCTCCTGCCAACCAATAGTCGCGTTGAATCAAATCCCTGACATCCCGGAGATGAATCAGCTCTCGCTCATTAAATAAATTAAATTTCTGGCCGGCTTTTTCAACCTCGATCTGTGCCGTGTCCGTCCGCAGGTCAAAATAGTCAATTAATCTCCAGACAACAGCTCGCAACTGCTGGCCATCCAGGCCGGTAGCCTGACTTATCTCATATTTACTAAAACCGTATTCATAGAGCCTGATTTCGTTTACTTCCCAGGCTATGACGCTGGTTACCAGCAGCAGCGGTAAACAGCAGGCGAATACCCAGAAAAACATTTTTTTAATGACCTTCATGCCACTCCCAAAATAATAATGATAGTAATAGCTTTAACCGGTCCTGTCAACTGAAAAATTTTATGAATTTTTAAGCTTTTTTCTCAACGCAACCGTCATAAATCCTGTTATAATTAGCAGCAGACCTCGATAAAAAATTTCTATGTTTACCCATCTTCACGTCCATACCGAATACAGTTTACTCGACGGTCTATGCCGCATAAACCATCTTATCACCAGAGCCAAAGAACTGGGCATGAACAGCCTTGCCATCACCGACCACGGCAGTATGTACGGCGTGATCGAATTCTATCTGGCGGCTAAAGAGGCAGGTATAAAACCTATTATCGGATGTGAAACTTACATCTCTGAAACCAGCCGGAAAAATCGGAATGTAGGCGATAAAACACCCTACCATTTAGTCCTGTTGGCTAAAAATCAGCAAGGGTATCACAACCTCATTCAACTGATTACGAAGGCTCACCTCGAGGGATTCTATTACAAGCCTAGGATAGACAAGGAGCTGCTGACGCAATATAACGAAGGACTAATTGCGTTGTCTGCATGTGCCCACGGCCAACTGGCTCGTCTAATACTAGCGGGTCAGCTCGAAGAGGCAGCCGAACAAGCCTCCTGGTTTAAAAAGACCTTCAGCGATTATTATCTGGAAATCCAGAGACATCCTATTCCTGAACTGGAGCAGATCAATAAAGGTCTACTTGAAATCTCTTCAAAATTAGATATACCCATCTTAGCTACCAACGACGTACACTATGTCAACAAAGAGGATGCCTCCACTCAGGAGCTTCTGCTATGTATCCAGACCAATACCTCTATTTACGATGAAAAACGGCTAAAAATGGCGGGGGACTTCTTCTATCTAAAGAGTCCGGAGGAAATGGCGGAAATATTCAGCGACCTGCCGCAGGCCATAGAGAATGCGCAGCGAATAGCTGACATGTGCCGGTTGGAAATAGAGTTTGAACGGCTCCATCTGCCACAGGTAGATTTGCCCGAAGGAGTTACGGCGGATGACTATCTGGCGGAACTCTGCTATCAAGGGCTGAAAGAGAGATTTCCGTCGGCGACGCCGGAAATTCAGCAGCGGCTGGCTTACGAACTCGATGTCATCAAACAAACGCAGTTTGCCGATTATTTTCTTGTTGTCTGGGACCTGATTTCTTTCGCTAAAAAACAAAATATCCTCTTCGGCGTTCGCGGCAGCGCCGCCGCCAGCCTAGCACTTTATTGTCTGGGTATCACCAGCATTAATCCTTTGCCCACCAAGCTGGTTTTCGAAAGGTTCTTGAACATCGAGCGCCGCGAGCCGCCTGACATCGACCTGGACTTCCAAGACGACTGCCGGGATAAGATGATTGCTTACGTAACCCAGAAATACGGCCCTGACCATGTAGCCCAAATTATCACATTCGGTACTTTAGGCGCCCGGGCTGCCTTGAGGGACGTAGGCAGGGCGCTGGGTATGCCCTATAGCCAGGTTGACCGGGTGGCCCGGCTGGTAACCCCGAGGCCGAATATTACGCTGGACCAGGCTATCAACGAAAACAAGGAACTGGCTGAAATTTATAATGATGACAGCGCCGTTAAAAATCTTGTTGACACGGCCAAGAAGTTGGAGGGGATTGCACGTCATGCCAGTACCCACGCTGCTGGCGTCGTCATATCTAGAGAACCTTTGACACAATACCTGCCACTGCAGAGAGCGACTAAAGATAGTGAACAGGAAATCACCGTCACTCAATTCTCCATGGA
>Ga0209609_10000662_pt1 | contig 20317 bp, 13 predicted proteins | sample LakKivw325mmetaG_FD_184136 | JGI IMG/M metagenome (GOLD analysis project Ga0209609, IMG submission 184136) | Anoxic lake water microbial communities from Lake Kivu, Rwanda to study Microbial Dark Matter (Phase II) - Lake Kivu water 325m metaG... | ecosystem: Environmental > Aquatic > Freshwater... | reverse complement strand
CCCCGTAACCCCTCCATAAAAGGAATGGAAAGGTCAAACCACTTGAGAAGCAACAGATTAAGCATCCCGCTTCTGCCGAGGATCAATTGAAGGGCAACCGCACCCACATAGGGTGGAAGGACAAGGGGAAGAACCCCGAGGGTCTGGATGAGAGTCTTTCCCTTGAAATCATATTTGATGGTCAAGAAGGCCAGAGGCAGGCTGATCAGGCTTCCGAAGAGTACAGCCATGAGGCCTGCGATCAAGCTGTTCAGGAATGATTCCCTGAAGAGGGCCCTTTCAAAAAAGTTGATAAAATGGCTGAGGGAGAGCTGTCCCCCCTCGGTAAAGGCCACATGGAGAATACGGATCAGCGGGTAGAGGATGAAGATGAAAAGAAGGGTCAGGAGGGCGAGAAAGATGAGAGATTGGGAAAAATCATATTCTCTAAATTTATCCTTAAGCACATCAACCATTCTGTCCAATTTTAAAATAACCAATAACCAAATTCCAATAACCAAATAATGACCAATAACCAATCACCTAATAATTTAGTAATTTAAAAGTTTGGTAATTGAATATTGAAATTTATTTGGTTATTGGAATTTATCTCTCTCAGAGCATCTCCATCGCCTTGGTAGCCAGTTCCTTCGCTTTGGAATAATTGGCCTTGGCTCTGGCATCCCACTCTGTTTCAAGTTTTGCCCTGGCCTCTGTCTTCTCCTTTCCCTTGAAGGCCTTGTTGAAACCTTTATCCTTGGCCTGTGCTCCGGATACAGGGGATTGGGTTGCCAGTGAGCGGGCTTCCGAAACCATCCCAGTTGCTTTGGTCACATCCTTTCCTTTCCTTCTTCCCTCCTCAATCGCCTTCTCCGCTTTGTAGATAGTCGCCCACGCCTCCTTCAATTCGTTGAGCCTGAAAGTGATGATCTGGTCAAAGAGAGAGTTCAGCATTCCATATCTCAATGAGGAGAGTTCGGAATTGAAATCCAGTCCTCCCAGTTTCATCTTAAAGGGATTGGGATAACCTGAGGGGGCTTTGGCATAAAGCTCCGGAATGACAGGAAGCCTTCCGATATCCGGTTTAAAAAGAAGCATCTGTCCTCCCTCGCTGAGGAGGTAATTGACAAACCGTCTGGCATTCTCCGGGTTTCGTCCCCCCTTCACGATACCCACATTGGCCGGGACAATCGGTGTCATGGAGGGATAAACAAAATCGACGGGGAAACCGCTCGCAATGGCTGAAAGTCCGAAAAAGTCAATGACGATCCCGATGCCGTATTGTCCATTGTTGACTCCCTCCGGCACACCAAAACTTCTCTCGGTGACGACAGCCATGTTCCCGCCCATATTGAGCAGAAGGGCCCAGCCCTTCTCCCATCCATAGGCCTGAAGGATAGACTCGACTGTGAGATGGGTGGTCCCGCTCCTTGATGGTGCAGAAATCGAGAGGTGACTAAAATAGCTGGGGTCAACCAGATCTGTCCATTCTTTCGGGGACTTCAATTTGTGAGTTTGAAGATAGGGCTTATTCCACATCATCCCGTATCCTGAAAGGGCGAATCCGAAGAAGAACCCCTCGGGGTCATGAACCGGAAAGGTACCAACCTTAGCAGGGATTCTTGAGGAGATCTCTTTGGGCAAATCATATTTGGCCAAACACTTCTCCGTCTTCAGGACCTGGAAGGCATCCACTGCACTTGCCCACATAATATCAGCCTCGGGTTTGGACGCTGTCTCCCGGATATAGGTCACCCCCTGGGTGGTCGGTTTCTGCTGGATGACCACGGTAACCCCCGGGTATTTTGTCTCAAAGGCCTTTTTGTAAGTTTCAAAAAGCTCTTTTGGAAAAGAGGTGACGATAACCACCTCTTTTGTCTGGGCCTCAGCACTCGGGATCACAGGAATGAGTAAAAAGAGACAAATACCAAAAATCAAAAGATTTTTTTTCATACCGTTCCTCCTGAGTTTAATTTTTCCATAAACTCTTTGATCAATAACTCATTTCTCTTTTGGACTTTTTGAATTTCGGCAAGCTCAACATTCTCAAAGGGCTGTTTCCTCCCTTTGCTTCTCAAGCGTACGATCTCTTCATCGAGATAATGGATCGTATTGGCAACTGCTTCTGCAATGGATGAAATAGACTCCTGGGACTTTTCAAATGTTTCCTTATTCAAATAAGCCCGATTCAACAGATGAAATCGCTCAAAAAATTTCTTGAGTTTTTCATGCTCCTCTTTCTTTCCCTTCTTCTTTTTATCCAACCCTCTGGCCAGATCTAAAAATTTCTCAATTTCCATAAGACCCCCAATAATATCTGATGAGATAATAATTTATGAAAATAGATTCCAAATGTCAATGGCAAAGAGATGAGAAGGACCGAAAGTCCGAGGTTTAGAGGCTGGCTGATTTTCATCAGATTGCCTAAACTTCAACAAAAAAGTTTTTTATAACAACAGGGCCTATTCATCTCACTTAATCATGAAATATCCGCTAACCGCACGATTAATTTAAGCAATCATCCCTGATCTCTTCAACACTGTCTGTTGGCACAGGGATTGCTGATAGAGAGTGACCGGTAATCAGTGTTCAGTCAGCAGTGATCAGTTTTCTGGAACTCGGAGCCAATTTAAATACATTAAATTCCTTTACATGTCATTTCGAGTTCAAAGGGCATGGCAATCTCATTTTTTAAGGGATTGCTTCGCTATCGCTCGCAATGACAATGGTGAAGAGTCAGACTCTACTATATGAGGAGGGATGAAATGAGAGTGGATACAGGAGATACGACCTGGATATTGATCTCTTCTGCCCTGGTCATGCTGATGACCCCGGGATTGGCCCTTTTCTATGGTGGAATGGTCCGGAGTAAGAATGTCCTTGGGACGATCATGCAGAGCTTTATCGCCCTGGGTGTGATTACCATTCAGTGGGTCCTCTATGGCTACAGTCTCTCCTTTGGACCTGATTGGGGAGGTCTTATTGGAAGCCTCGACTGGATCGGGCTAAAAGGCGTTGGGCTCGAACCCTACCCCGATTACTCAGCGACCATCCCCCATCAGGCCTTTATGGTTTTCCAGATGATGTTTGCTGTGATTACCCCTGCCTTGATCACCGGAGCCATTGCTGAGAGGTTTAAGTTCAAGAGTTATCTGGTTTTCATCGTTCTCTGGGCAACCTTTGTCTACGATCCACTTGCCCACTGGGTTTGGGGAGTGGGAGGCTGGATCAGAAATTTAGGGGCTCTTGATTTTGCGGGAGGTCTTGTCGTCCACATCAGTTCCGGAATTGCCGCACTCGCTGCCACCCTTGTGGTGGGAAAAAGGAAAGGCTATGGCGAAGAACCCATGCCTCCCCATAATATGACGATGACCCTTTTAGGTGCCGCTCTCCTCTGGTTCGGGTGGTTTGGTTTTAACGGTGGAAGTGCTGTGGCATCAGGCTCTCTTGCAACCAATGCATTCGTGGTGACTCATATCTCTACGGCGACTGCCGCCCTTTCGTGGATGATGACGGAATGGGCATATCGAGGCAATCCGACGGCCCTCGGTGCTGCCTCCGGCGCCATCGCCGGGCTGGTGGCGATCACCCCTGCCTCCGGTTTTGTAGGACCTCTTTCAGCCATCCTCATTGGACTTGCCGCAGGGGTGATCTGCTATGTTGCGATTAACCTCAAGAATAAATTCGGTTACGACGACTCCCTCGATGTTGTAGGTGTTCATGGAGTGGGTGGAACATGGGGGGCTCTGGCTACCGGGCTCTTTGCATCAAAGGCTATTAACTCAGCAGCGGACGATGGCCTTTTCTTTGGTAATCCTCCTCTGCTCGGGATTCAAGCACTCAGTGTTGTCTCTGCATGGGTTTATTCATTCGTGGTGACTCTGATCATCTTGAAGGTTCTCGATTGGACCATGGGATTGAGGGTCAGTGAAGAGCATGAGATCAATGGCTTGGATATCAGTCAGCATGGGGAAAGCGGGTATTCCTTTTAATACTAAGAACGAAAGACAATGAACTGTTCACCGTTCTGCAGGAGGCAAGATGAAAAAGATTGAGGCGATTATAAAGCCCTTTAAGCTGGAGGAAGTGAAGAATGCCTTAACCAAGATCGGCGTTCAGGGTATGACGATCTCTGAAGTCAAAGGGTTCGGAAGGCAGAGAGGCCATACAGAAGTCTACCGGGGCGCTGAATATAAAACTGAATTTATCCCAAAAGTTAAGATTGAACTGATTGTCAACGATTTTTTGGTTCTTGGGGCGGTTGAAGCAATAGAGCACACCGCTAAAACAGGGGAGGTTGGAGACGGGAAAATATTCTTGCTACCCGTAGAGGAGGTCATTCGAATTCGGACTGGAGAACGGGGAGGAGACGCAGTTTGAACGGGTCACCATTAAAAACAGCTTGCCGGATAAAAACTCTTTGCTTGACTAAAACAATTTTTTATATTAAAAAATAAATAAATACAGAGAGGTATCAAGGACAAGGGCGTCGGGGTAAGGGATGCCCTTTTTTATTGGTTTAGGACAGGATGGGCAGAATAAACCGATTGGATCATAAAATATGAATCCTGATGCCAAAGAGATCAATGCCTTACTGGAAATCAGCAAGGCCATTGCCTCCGGTCACTATCTGGAGGATGTCCTCCGTCTGATCGTCACGGTCACCGCCAGGGCAATGGATTCGAAGATCTGCTCGCTGTGGATTCTTGATGAAAAGGATCAGAAATTAAAAATAAAAGCCACCCAGAGCATCAGTGAAGAATATTTGAAGGAGAGGAGCCTGTCAATGGGTGAAGGGGTGGTGGGTTATGTGGCCCTCCATAATAAACCGATGGCCATCCCCGATGTCCTTAGAGAACCCCTCTATAAAGAAAAAGAGCTCGCAAAAAAGGAGGGGCTGGTCTCCATGCTCAGTGTGCCGATGTGTATTAAGGACAGGGTGATCGGGGTGATCAATTGTTATACCTCCTACCCTCGATCCTTTTCGAAGACGGAGGAGGGGATGCTTGCAACCATCGCCAATCAGGCGGCGGTCTGTATCGAGAACTCGGGTTTAATGGAGACCCTCGACGTCAATGAAATTCTCAGGCTCGTCTTGGAAGGGGTGACCAAAAACATCGGATTTGACCGTGCCAGACTCTACCTGGTGAATGAAAAAAGAAATATTCTCGAATGTAAGATGGCCGTAGGGGTAGATGAGGAAATGGCAAGGGGGATGGTGCTCCCTCTGGATCCCGGGCAGAGTGTGGTGGCAAGATCAGTGGCGGAGAAGAAACACTTCATCATTCCTGATGCCATGCAGGATCGAAGAGTCAACCCCTCTCTGAAGGACAAATTCCATTTGCACTCCCTGGTGGTCATCCCCCTTTTAACGAAGGGGAAGGTTTTAGGGGCGATTGCCGCAGATCATGCAAGCCCTAAAAAGAAGGTCACAAAGGAGGCTCTCGAATCGGTCATGGTTCTCTCCCAGCAGGCAGGGCTGGCCATTCAGAATGCCTTTATGGTTCAGGAACTCAGAAATTTCAGCAAACAGATGGAAGAGAAGATGAAAGAGACAACCTCTGACCTCAGAAAGGCAGAGGCCCAATTGATTCGGTCTGAAAAATTGGCTGCGCTGGGACAACTGGCCGCTGGCATTGCCCATGAAATCCGAAATCCGTTGACCAGCATCAACATTCTCATCCATTCCCTGAAGGAAAAACTGAGAACAGACCATGCCCATCAGGAGGACCTCAAGGTGATCGAAGAGGAGATTCACCGCATCAATGAGATCGTCGATCAATTCCTCCGGTTTGCCAAACCCGCTCCTCCCCTTTTTGGAAAGACAGAAGTCCTCTCCGTCTTTGAAGAGACACTTTCGTTGCTGAGGCCCCAGCTCGAGAGGCAACGTATTATCCTCTGGAAGGAATTCAACCCTCTCCCGCCCATCACCATTGACAAAGAGCAGATCAAACAGGTGATCCTCAACCTCCTGCTCAATGCCATCCAGGCGATGCCCCTCGGTGGAGAATTGAAATTAGGGGGTCAGGTGTCAGGAGACGGCCGCTGGATCCAGCTTTCCGTCAAAGATTCCGGAATCGGGATTCCCCCTGAAGATATGGATAAGCTCTTTGATCCTTTTTTCTCCACCAAGGAGGAAGGGATAGGCCTCGGCCTTTCCATCGCCCATCGGATTATGGATCAACATTGCGGAAAGATCGAGGTGGAGAGTAACCCTGAAAAAGGAACTCTCTTTATCCTATGGATACCGATCGGCAATGAACGATGAACCAAGGACAGATGAAAATTGGAACTATTCATCGTTTATCGTTTAACGTCCATCGTATTTAAAGGAGAAAGATGCAAAACATCCTGATCGTTGATGATGACAAATCCATTCGCTACTCCCTGAAACGGATGTTAGAGGAAAATTATCCTGTGATGACAGCCGGGAACGGTGAGGAAGCCCTCAGCCTCATCCGGCAGAACCCGCCTGATCTCATCATTATGGACATCAAGATGCCGGGGCGAAGCGGGATTGAAATATTGAAAGAGGTTAAATCGATCGACCCAAAATCTCTGGTCATTATCATGACCGCCTATGGCACGACCGAGACCGCCATCGAGGCCATGAAACACGGGGCCTTCGATTACATCCTGAAGCCCTTTCCCATTCCGAAGATGAAAGAGATGGTGGAAAAGGCAATCTCCTTACGGAAACTGATGAAGGAGGAGATCCCCTATGCCATGGATACGGACCAGGAAGATGGGAGAGAAAGGATTATTGGATCATCGCCTAAGATGCAAGAGATCTACAAAATCATCGGTCAGGTCGCTCCAAGCGAGGTCACGGTCCTTCTCAGGGGAGAGAGCGGGACCGGAAAAGAACTGTTCGCATGGGCGATTTACCATCACAGCCTCCGTTCGAACCAAGCTTTTCTACCGGTCAATTGTGCCGCCATCCCGGATACCCTGCTGGAGAGCGAACTCTTCGGGCACGAAAAAGGAGCTTTCACAGGAGCCCTCCTCCGTCGCATTGGAAAACTGGAACAGTGTCACGGAGGAACGATCTTCCTCGATGAAATCGGGGATATGTCCCTCTCGACCCAGGCAAAGATTTTAAGGGTCCTCCAGGACAGGAGTTTCGAGAGGTTGGGGGGAAGGGAGACGATTAAAGCGGATGTCCGGTTCATTGTAGCAACGAATAAGGACTTAGAAGAGGCCATTGCGAGCGGAGCCTTTCGTGAAGACCTCTACTACCGGCTCAATGTGGTCTCCATTAAAATTCCTCCCCTGCGGGAGAGAAAAGAGGATATCCCTGCCCTCGTCTCCTATTTCTTAAAGAAATTTAACTGGGAACTTAAGAAGAAGGTTTCGGGGATCACTCCGGGGGCAATGGGAAAGATTACCTCCTGCAGTTGGCCTGGAAATGTGAGACAACTGGAAAATGTTCTCAAAAGGGCTATGGTCTTATGTCAGGGGGAATGGATTCTTGAGGATCAGATCCATCTCGAAATGGAAGAGGAGAGACGGGAGATGGAAGAGGAAACAAAGAGGACCTTTGAAAACCTCATCGACTCCCTTCTTGAAGAATTATTAAAAATACCTTCATCCCGGGAAAATCCCGACCTCTTCTCCATCATCGAAAAAGAGTTAATCCTTCTCGCCCTTCAAAAGACGAATGGAAATCAGGTTCAGGCGGCCCGACTTCTCGGGATCAATCGAAACACCCTTCGGGGCAAAATGGAGCGTTATCATATTAAGAAGGAGGTGGTTGTCTCAGAAGAAGAAAGCGAATAAGTCCACCCTAACCCATGGAGAAAAACACTTATTTTAAACAACCTGCCTAATTTTCATCACCAAATTTTAACTTTTCATATCAGCCTTAAAACCGAATCCTGCGGGTTCTAAATATTCCTCTTTTATTTCAAATAGTTAACAATCCAATTCCATTGATTTGAATGACCTAAAATGGCACATAAATTGCTAATCAATAAACCTGATACAAAGATGTATTGAAAGACAAAGGCGTCTCTTTTAGGTCAACGGTTTCAAAGAAGAGGCGCCTTTTAATTTTACCCACACCTAAAGGAGGAGAGAATGGAAAAGGAAAAAGAGCACGTATTGAAAATGGCAAAGGAGAATGATGTAAAATTTATTCGCCTCTGGTTCACTGACATCCTGGGTTTTCTGAAGGGGTTCGCCATTACCATTGATGAGCTGGAGGGGGCTCTGGAAGAAGGAATGGGATTTGACGGCTCATCTATTCAGGGCTACGCCCGAATCGATGAGAGCGATATGATCGCCAAACCCGACCCTAAAACCTTTCAGATCATTCCCTGGAGACCCAAAGAGAATGCAGTGGCCAGGATGTTCGCCGATATCTATGAACCCGATGGAACGCCTTATAAGGGAGATCCCCGGTGGGTTCTAAAGAGGACTCTCAAAAAGGCGGAAGACCTGGGCTATACCTTTTACGTCGGTCCAGAACTTGAATACTTTTACTTCAAAGGGTGCAACGCAACAGACATCCTTGACAGGGGAGGCTATTTTGACCTCACCCCCCTGGATGTGGCCACCGAGCTCCGGCGAGAGACGATTTTAACTCTGGAGTCCATGGGGATTCATGTCGAATACAGCCATCATGAAGTTGCTCCCAGTCAGCATGAAATTGACCTTCGCTACGCGGATGGCCTCAGGATGGCAGATAACGCCATGACCTACCGGCTCGTCGTTAAGGAAATCGCCCTGAAGCATGGTGTCTATGCCACCTTCATGCCCAAACCTATCTTCGGCCAGAATGGAAGTGGCATGCATACCCATCAATCCCTTTTTAAGGGGGATAGAAATGCCTTCTTCGATCCAAAAGATGAATTCCATCTTTCAAAGATTGCCAAGTCTTATATGGCCGGAATTTTGAAACACTCCAAGGAAATTACTTCGATTACCTCCCAGTGGGTCAACTCTTACAAAAGGCTTGTCCCGGGATACGAAGCGCCGGTCTATATCTCCTGGGCTCGCAGGAACCGGTCTGCCCTGGTTCGAGTCCCGATGTATAAACCCGGAAAAGAGAGGGCCACACGAATGGAATATCGGTCCCCGGACCCAGCCTGCAATCCCTATCTGACATTTGCGGTCATGCTGGCCGCAGGGTTGAAGGGGATTGAGAAGGGCTATGAACTTCCACCTCCTGTTGAGGAAGATATCTTTGAGATGTCTGAGGAGGCAAGAAAGAGACACGGGATCGACTCTCTTCCTGGAAATCTCTTTGAAGCTGTCCAGCTCACGGAGAAGAGTGAACTGGTCAAAGAAACTTTAGGAGACCACATCTTTCAAAAATTTATTGAGAACAAGAAGATCGAATGGGATCAATATCGAATCCATGTCTCCCAGTTCGAGTTGGAAAAGTATCTACCGATTCTGTAGAGGGTTGATTAAATAAATGGTTCTGTACAAAGGCCAGGGTCATGAAGCCCCTTTGGTCAGAAGGTCAGGTGGTTGGCCTAAAAGCCCTTACCCTGACATCCTACCTGAACGGGCACCCTGCACTTAACCGGCGGGCTATTTTTTGTGAACAAACCCATGAGAGGTTGATCAGAGTGAGCCAGAAAAAAGAAAAATTAACCTGGAGAAAATATCTCGAAGGTTTTTTACAGCGAACCCCCGGATTGAAGGCCATTTCCGATCCGGAAAAACTCGAGTATTACCGGAATGATCTCAATGTGGACCTTCCGCCTTTACTCCGGGACCTAATGCTCAGGAGCCTTCCTGATCTCGTTTTTCAACCTTCTACGGAAGAACAAATCCTCGAAATCTTTGTCTTTGCCGAAAAGCATCAGATTCCTCTAACCATCCGTGGTGCGGGAACGTGGGGATACGGAGGTGCGGTCCCGACACGAGGCGGGATACTGGTCGATCTCAGTCTAATGGATACCATTGAGGTTAATCCTGAGACCCTCGTGATCACCGTTGGTCCGGGTGCTCGTTTCATCGATATCCACCGGGAACTCGAACGCCATCACCTCACCCTCCTCAGCATGACTTCTGGAAAAGGCGGAACCTTCATCGGCTGGATGGCCACAGGAGGAATGGGATTTGGTACCTTCCGCCACGGAGCAGTACGAAAACAGTTGATCTCCATCCGGGTGATCACACCTGATGGAAAGGTCCGGAATCTGAAAGCAGATGATCCGGAGATGAAAAACTTCCTCTCCACGGAAGGCCAGATGGGGATTATTGTGAGAGCTACGGTCAGGGTCGGACCGAAACCCTCCCAATGGTTCCCACTGATCATCCCCTTTGAAAAATCATCTGAGGCCTATGACTTTGTGAAACAGCTTTCGGACCACTCCTTATTCATCCCCCACGATCTTATCGTCTACCATACCGAATTGATACGCATCCTGAAGGCACAATCGAATGGAAGAATCTCCATCCCCGATAAAAATTGGGTCTTAGTGGCTTTTACCAATAATGAACAGGCCCGTGGGTTCAAGACTTATCTTGATGGTCACGGAATTCAAACCGGGGATGAGGGGTCAGCGAATACCCTGTGGGAAGAGCGGTTTCTTCCCATGTCCATCAAGCCTCTGGGGCCCTCTCTCCTCGCCACAGAGGTCATCCTTCCTGTTGATCAAGTCGCCTCCTATTACGAAAAGATCAGCGAATGGGGAAAACGATTAGGCGTAACTTTTTATCCCTCCTCTCATCTTATCCGCCAGGGTCAGGTGCTATTTCTTGCGATGATCACCTCGGACCATCGGAAGGCAATCTTTTACATAGACCTCATGCTTATCCCGATGATGGTCAGGCTGGCTGTGCAGTTTTATCATGGCAAACCCTATGGCCTGGGAATATGGAATACCCCCTTTCTGAGAGACCTTTATTCCAGGGAGGAGCTGAAAGAACTCACCCGATATAAGAAAAAAGTGGATCCCTCAGGAATCCTCAATCCGGGAAAGTTTTTTGGCATCTCAGGAAGACTGGGATCACTGCAGAAAATCCTTTTTCATCCGGATCTGTTTAATCTTGAACTCGCCTCCACCGGGGCACTCCTCTTCAAGCTTTTTTCCCTCCTTCCCGAGAAGTCACTGCGAGCCCGCATCCCCATTGCTCCTGAGGGGTTCGAAGGGATCGCACGGGATGTCTTCTCCTGTGCCCAATGTGGAAACTGTGTCGCCCGATGTCCGGTTTATCATGCCACAAGAGATGAAACCTTCACAGCCAGGGGGAAGCTTCTCCTCATGAAAAGGGCACTGGAAAAGAAGAGGATCGAGCTCTCAAAGGTCCTTCCCCTCTACCTCTGCCTCCACTGTGGACGCTGTGATGAAGAGTGCCAGGTCAATATAAAACACCGCCCGCTTTACAAAGACCTCGAAAAATATTTATCAGCGACGATCGTTTTCCCGATTCAGGAAATTACCCGTTTTATCCAGGAAGTGGAAAATAGTCCGGAGTTTTATCGGTTCCTCGACATCATTCGGACGGGGTTTGATCAGAAGATCCGTGAACAACGGCAGACCTTTCCCAGGTACCGTGTTTCGATCGATGAAGAATGCTGTCTTCAGTGCGGGACCTGCGTGGATGCTTGCATGTACAGCGTCCGAAAGCGCGATGAGTCCGATCCTCGCCGGGTGATCGTTGCTGACGAATCACTCTGCCGGGGTTGCGGGGCCTGTTTGGAACGGTGTCCCCAGATTGCGCAGAAGATTGCGGCGACCTCTGTGGAACTTCATCCCGATTACCTCCGTATGGATGACCCGTACTGGACGAGTGAGGTCATCACCCACATCGACCTGGAGGCCACCACAGGGAAGATCCCTGTTTCGGGTACGGGTCAGGGAGACCCGCATCGAGGCTCGGGTAATGACGGCATCCGGTTTGGCCACTTTCACATTGTAGGCCCTGCTCAGAATCTTCTTTATGAAAGTTCCGCAGACGCAATTGCCGTTCAACTGGGCCGGCGACCCAAGTTCCTGAGGTTCGATGGAGGAAGAAACGAAACCCCAGCCACACGCCTCATCAGGCTGAAAACCCCCCTCCTTATAGATGTCCTTCCAATGGACGGAAAAGACGATCTCGTAGAGGCGATGTTTGAATCGGCCGCTGTCATGGGAACCCGTGTCACCCTCCGTTGGGAAGAATTTCAACGTCTCCGATCAAAGATCAAGGACAGAATCAGCTCCCTGATCCTCAGGTTGAGCGCAAACGATATGGCAAAGTGGTCCGGCGGAGCGAAGGACCCTCTTCCCGATCTGATAGAAATTGAACTGGATGATGCTATTCTTAACCGGGCCAAAGAGCTAAGCGGTCTCTTTTTAAATTCAACGGTGCTTTGCGCCGTCATAAAAATTAAGAGGGGGGATGTGAACTCCGAGCTTCAACCCTCCCCTGCCTTTCAAAAAATGCTTGACTCCCTGATGGTCTCACCTTTCGATATCCTCTGCCTCACCTCGGATAATGATCCGGAAAAGGGATATTACCCCACCACCGATGCCGTACCTGCGGTTCATCGTTTTCTGGTCGAAAGCAAAGCGAGGCACCGTTTCTCTCTTCTTGCGGCCGGTGGAATCCGCTCGGCCTCGGATTCTCAAAAAACGATCCAGCGGGGAGCCAATGGCATCAAGATCGATTGGCCAATTCTTCTGACCGCAGATCCAATGGCCTGGCAGCGATTTCTGAGGGGAGAACCTCTCAGGATCCTTTATGATACTTTAACCCTAACAAAACGGATCACCAATCTCCTCCGGGTCTGGAATATCCAGATGATCGAGGTTTTAGGTGCCTCCGGTTTCAAAGAAATCCGAAAGACCGTAGGGGAGGAGAACCGGCTCCTTATTTTTGACGACCTGGAAGAGAGGGTCTACGATATCCTGAAGAGCGGGAACCGCCTGGAACGAAACCGCAGGACCAACACTGCACGGATTCAACGGGAAGGAGAGGGCCTGGGATGGCGTTACCATCAATTGAAGGATCTCGTCAAACCCTGTCCCCATCCCCACCGTTTCTACCATTGTGACCTGAAACCTTCCTGTTACCGTATCTTCGATCGAGATCATGTATGGCCAGCCCATCTCATCGCATCCGTTGGACGGATGGCCAGTGGTAACCCGGAAACCCTTCTTCTCAGCCATGTAGAGGAACGGGGAAATTTGGGAGATGGTTTCGATTTCATCCAGGTTCAATTCAAGCAGAATCCCGATACCCTCCCGGATGAAAAACTGGATGAAATCTCGACCGGTCTTCAGATCTCACCTCACCTTAAGCTCAGGACACCCTTCATCGGAGCCGGGATGTCTATGGGTTCTATCGGTCCGGGGACCTGGCGCGCCCGGGTATTGGCGACGCGGACCCTCGGAGCCCAAATGGATACGGGAGAGGGAGGATATCCGACTATTTTTATCCTTGACTCGAAATGGAACCCCCTCGATTTAACGGATCACCAGGTCACCCTTCTGGGCCGGTTCATGGATGAAAGAAAGCTCATTCCGATAGAGGAATTGATCAAACGATTGCCTCAGGAGGCGGAGAAATCTTCTGAATATCAAGGGCTACGGGAGGCCCTTGGGAAGTATCCGGCTTCCATGCCGGTTCAATATGTTCCAATCGTCACACCGGAAGATCAGCCCTATGTCTCGACCCAGCTCAAGACCGGGTTATTCGGAGTCACGAAGGAGACGATCCGGCGGGCACGGCGGGTGGTGATTGCCTACAGCCAGGGGGCCAAACAGGGTGTAGGAGGTCACCTGCTCGGAAGAAAAGTCTTTGGCCTTGTCTCCAGGTTGAGAGGGGTGGCGGAAGGGGTCAGCCTGATTTCTCCTTTTCCCTTCCATAATTGTTATTCCATCGAGGATGTCAAGGCATTCATCGATGCGGTGCGAATGATTAACCGCCGCACCACGATCTGCATCAAGGTTTCACCCTCTCCTGATATTGAATTCATCGTCTCAGGTCTTGCCCGAATCGCCAAGGATAACCAGATGGTCATCGAGATCTGGCTGGACGGGCCCCGTGGAGGAACGGGCGCGGCTCCTGACATCATCAAAGGCCAGATGGGGATGCACATGGAGTATGCGATCCCCATCTGTCATGAAAAATTAATGGATGACGGGCTGAGGGATCATGTGGTCTTCATGGGAAGCGGTGGGTTCCGCACCTGGGGGGATGTGATCAAAGGAGTTGCCCTGGGACTTGACGGGGTCATTCTGGGGACAGCGGACCTGGTTGCCATTGGCTGTGTGAGGGACCGCAACTGTGAGTCAGGGTGCCGGAGCGGTATCTCCACTATCGAACCGAAGATGCAGTTGCTGCGGAATGTGGAATTGAATACCCAGCAGGTCATTAACTTTCGGGCGGCTCTCCAGGTCCAAATCATGAGAGCCCTTGCCGCCCTGAAGATGAAAGACATCAGGGAACTCCGGGGCCGCTATGAGTGTATTGAATGGCCCCTTCTTGAGGAAAGGGTTAAAGATCGTCGCCGCCGGAGGGCAGAGGTTTCTTTGAGCAGACCCCCGAGAAGGCAGGAACCCGCAGGGCCTGCATTCAACCAATCCCCATCCTTAGGAACGACGCCCGCTCCCTCGGATTGCGGGGTCGCCGCTGTGGTATCAAACCATTTTATCCCGAATCACGTAATGGACCTGATGCTTGACCGTATGGCTAACCGGGGAATGGACGGTGTGGGCATCTGGAAGGGAGGTTGTTACCCCCATCACCTGGATCATTATGCCATTCATCTCATGGTCAAGGACATCCTCCAATCCCGGATCGAGGAGGGATATGCGGTCAGAGAACCTGATCTTGATCCAGAATTGATTCGAAGAAAAGCCAGGCAGGAAATCCTGACGAGACGGAAAAGAGTCACGGAAGAAATTCTGGAAAAATATTTTAAGGGGCTCGAGCTCGAGGCCTTCGATGGGGACCTTGAGAAATGCCGCATTCCCTACCGGCTCGACCCGGAAGGTCATGAAAAAGATTTCAGATGCTTTGGTGAGAAGGACCCCGGGGATGTCTTCCGATTCTTTGCGCGGGTTCGAAAGGAGGAGCTTCATCGCTTTATAGAAAATGACCTCCTTGGCGATCCCATCTGGCCGCCGCGGCAGATCCGCTATGGAGATCTGATGATCGAAAATTACAGAGAAAATGAGGATTTTTTACGGGAGGCTGAAGACGAGTATATCTATCGTCTTGCCCGAAGGATCACCCGGGAGAATTATACGGAGCTTCGTGAGAAAAAAGCGGCCGTGCTCTCCTGCGGGAAGAACTCCGGATGCTGGAAGAGCGATGGCCAGCATATCCCATGGGAACTTCCCGAGGCACCGGTCAACGTGATTCACCGGCGGCTGGCGACCGGGTCTGTGGTGGACCAGATGAATGCTCACCCCTTTGCCGAGCTTCACACCGCTTTGACTCATAACGGAGAAACAACCAATTATCGGACGATGCTGAACCGGGTTTCTCAATTTAACTTGACCCCACTGGCCCAAACCGATACGGCAGTCGCTTCCCTTAAACTCCATATGCTCAGCCAGTATCTCCGTTATCCCTTCGATGCCCTGGTCGAATCCTTCTCCCCCACGACAGGATGGAATCTGACCCAGTTGCCCCCCGAAATCAGGGAACGCTTCGAAAGGATCCAGGAGGTGGAATTGGAAAGCGCCCCGGACGGACCCTATCAGTACCTCTGCGGCCGTATCGACCCTGATCACCGGGTAATCGAACGCCTGGACATTATCGATCCCTCTCTGCTCAGACCCAATGTGGCCATGCTCTATGATGACGGAGAAAATTTCGTGAGCATCATCTGTTCCGAGAAGCAGGGATGTGATGCAGGCCTGAAAGAACTTCATCGCTTGGGATTGACCAAGAGCAATGTCCCCCCTCTGACCTTCACCGTCCAAACAGGAATGGTGAGCAGGGTCTTCTATGACGGGAACGGGAGGATCGCGGATTACGAGGTGCTGGATAAATTCGGCCAGAAAATAAATATCCCTCATGGGACGTTTCCCTCACCGGAACCTCTTCCTCTCAGGACGGACTTTGAAAAGATTGAGTCTGATTCCGGCCTGATAAACTTCTTTCGGGAGAGGTTGCCCCGATGGGGATTTGCTGAGATGGAAGGAGCTTTAAAGGGAATGGCGGAGAACCTCTCCCCACTGGAGGCGGTGAAGGAACTGACGAAAATTCATGACCGCCTGGCAGGCTTAAACACAGGAGAAAAAGACAGGGGGGCGATCATCCAAATGGTTCGAGACCACATCGATCTGTTTTTAGACCGGATGAATGGTGGAAATGGGACATGTCGTGTGACTTCGGAGAATGCCGGGAAATTGAAAGAACCGCAGGATACGGACCAGACACTCGTTGTCGATGCACGGGGTTTTCGACCCGAGGGAGTGGATCCCTTCAGGGTACTCGGTTGCTTCCTCGACCATGCCCATCGAATGGGATGGCGAAGATTCATCGTCTACCGGGCAGGAGGCCAGCGGGGGATCGGGATGGGCATGGGGTCTTGGGACACTTCCGATACAGTGGTGGATGTATTCGGAAGTCCCGGAGAGTATCTGGGTGCCTTCAACATGGGAACGACGATTCGTGTCCATGGCCACGCACAGAATTTTACCGGAATGGTCATGCACTCTGGCACACTGGAAATTCATGGGGATGCAGGTAAGGTCATCGGATACTCCTCCAAAGGAGGAACGTTCAACATCCTTGGCAATATCGTGGACCGGGGATGGGTCTGCGCGGTGAGTGATCCCCGGGGACCCGGGTTGCGGGTCAATATGGTCGGGACGGCATACGAACACCTCTGTCAGGCCCTCATGGGCGGATCAATCCTCATGTTGGGCCTCTTCTGGGGAAATGACGGGATCCTCCACCAGATGGAATCTCCGTACAGAGGGGCAAAAATTCTGGCCGGTGCCTCTGCCGGAGAGGTGATCTTTTACGACCCCAAAGGCAGTTTAAAAGAGGCCCAGTATGGGAGCTGTGTCGCCAATCCGATCGATCATGAAAAGTGGGAAGAGATCATGAACCGCCTGATCAGCCTTGATAAAATATTTAATCTGGGAATTATCAGAAAAAACAACCATCTCAAAGCAAATATCGATGGAGATTTAAAAACGATAGCCCCTGATGATTTTCGATGGATTCTCCCTAAAGGAGAGCTGGAAGGCTATCATTAAGCAGAAGGTCAGGTTAAGGAGATTGGGCAGGGGGCGCAGCCTGGCATCAGCAGACACCTCCCCGGGGAAAAAGCAGTCAAGGACATCTCAAAGAGGAGAATGCTTCCCAAGGGCACGGACGCCCTCTCCCCTGCCCTTCTTCATTTTAAAGAAGTGGCCGGATGGACGAAATCAGTTATTTGAAACTTGTCCCCCCTGTTGAGAAGAAAACCGACCAAGAAAAACCTCCTTTAGACCCCCTGGTCCGATTCAAGAGGGTAGTTCTCAATCTGACCCAAAACGGACTGGATTGCCTGGACCGAGTCTCTAAAAGAGAAATGAAAAAATCCTCTCCCTCCCCCTCTCTGATGGAGGAATACTTTCTTCTCCATCACAATCTCGACTTCATCAAAAGATTATGTGAAACCAAAAAATAGAAATTTCTGCTTGAAATGCCGAAAGAGAATTGGTAAGATATTTAAAAAAAGGAGGTGATGGGTGATGGCAGTGAGGATCATTATTGACCGAAAGGTGAAGAAGGGAAAGGAAGCGGAATTTGCAAACCTGCTCAGGGATCTGAGATCGAAGGCGGTTCCCTCCAAAGGTTACATCTCAGGGGAGACCCTCCGGTCCGTAGAGGATCATTACAACTATATCGTCATCACCACATGGCAGAGCGTGGATGAATGGAAGGAATGGGAAAAGAACCCGGAGCGAAAGAAGATTCAGGCGAAGATCGAGAAGTTGATGGCCAGACCCACCAAAACCAAGATCTACGTCTACGCCTGAGGCTGAATTCCATTTCAAGGCATTCACCGGATTTTGAACGGGTCCAAACATTTTTCTTGACCTGAAATTTGAGGGGCGTATAATATAGATCAGAAGATGCAATCGGATCAGCTTCATATTTTGAACCCAAACAGTGGTGACGACTTTTATTGTTCCTATCGAACAAAAGTTTACCCACTGTCTCCGGCTGATCACTAAAGAATAGATACAGTGTCATCAGCGAGGGCCGTGGGTAGATAAAATTTTACCACGGCCCTTCATATTTTGAGCCGTGGGAAAATTGTTCTCACGGTTTTTTTATTCACCCTCAGGTTTTTGAGGGGGGTGATGAATGCCGTTAAAGTTTCAAAGGGACCGACCTGCTCAAATGGCCGGGGACGAAACAGTTTCGTTTTATAAGGTTAAATGTTAAAAAGGGGAGACTGCGATGGAAAGAAATAAAGAACAATATTATTCGAGTCTGTACGAGTTGGCGGCCGCATTGAACTCAGCCCGTACCTCTGAATCCATACTCCAGTCTGTAGTGGAGGGTGTGGCGAAGGCCATGGGGGCAAAAGGGTGTTCACTGATGTTACTCTCCCCGGACAGGAAGATCCTCCTCCATACCGTGGCCTATGGACTCAGTGACTGGTATGTAAGAAAGGGGCCGGTATCCGCCGATAAGAGCATTTCCGAAGCACTGGCGGGCATGGCAGTCGCTATTCAGGATGCAACACAGGATGCTCGGATCCAGTACCGGGAACAGGCCAGAAAAGAAGGGATCGCCTCCATCCTTTCCATCCCGATGATGCTCAGAGAGGAAGTCATCGGGGTGATAAGAGTATATACCGCAGAGCCGTACTATTTCACCATGGATGATATTTATTTCGTGGGGGCGGTTTCCAATCTCGGAGCAATTGCTCTCGAAAATGCCAGGCTTTATGAGGCTATTCAGAAAGACTACGAAACATTCAGACGGGACATGCTGGAATGGCGTGCCGCCCTGGGCCATGAGTGGATGATCGGGGAGTCCGAAACCCCATCGGAGGAGTAATCAGAAATAATTTAATCCCTCCATCCAGGGCTTCCTCCTATAGGACCGGAACAGGAAGAAAGGAGGTTAGCAATATGTACGAAAGAATATTGGTTCCATTAGATGGGTCCAACGCGGCGGAGATTGCCCTGCCTTACGCTGAAGAGATCGCTGCAAAAGTCGGGGGAGAAATTATCCTGGCAAGTGTCTCGGAACTTGCCGCTTCGGATATGGATCATCTCTACCGGTCTTACCTGGGGCGAATCGTGGAACAGGTGGGAGGCCAGCTCAGGGACTGGGGAGCCAAGGAGGAGACCAGGGTGAAAAGCGATATCCTTCTCGGCAAACCCGCCGGAGAAATACTGCGGTATGCCGATGAAAATAACGTCAGCCTCATCACGATGGCAAGCCTGGGCCGCTCAAGCCGGGGGCCATGGATTCTGGGAAATATCGCTGCCAAGGTGCTTCGAGCCACAGGCAAGCCTGTGCTGCTTATCAGGGCTCCGGCCAACCAGGCGGCCCTTCAGAAGAAAAGCCTTGTGAGGAAAATACTGGTGCCACTGGATGGTTCCGAGCTGGGAGAAATGGCCATCCCGTGCGCAGAGGCGCTGGCTCAGGTACTGGGTGCAGAGCTAATCCTGTTCCAGGCCTTCACCCCGCCCGCTATGGAGGGAGCCTATCGTTACTCCTCCATCTCCACAACTACCCTCAAGGAGGCAGAGGAACGCACGAGGGAATCCGCCCTGTCTTATCTCAATCATCTGGGGAAGGCATTCCGGGAGAAGGGGTTAAAGACCTCTGTTGTGGTCAAGTCAGGAGCTGCGGCAGACCAGATCCTTGAATATGCGGAGGCAAATGCAATCGACCTCATTGCCATGTCGACTCACGGGCGATCGGGCATCGGCCGTTGGGTTTTTGGAAGTATTACGGACAAGGTGCTCCATGCGGGGGATACGGCAGTCTTAACCGTCCGTGCAACCAAGGTCTGATGGCAGGGTAAAAGAGAGAAAATAGAACCCCCGGTCACGGAAAAGATTATGAAACTGGAGGCCTCATGAAGGAACTCGTTGAAACAATAGTGAAGGCGCTGGTTGATTCACCGGAAGAGGTAACGATAAAGGAGATCGAGGGACCTAAAACGGGAATTCTGGAGATCCAGGTGGCGAAAAAGGACATCGGGAAGGTATTGGGTAAAAAAGGAAAAAATATTACGGCAATAAGAAACATTGCCTCAGCTGCTGGCAAGGGGAAACGGCACTGTGTGATAGAGCTGATAGAGGAAAAACCACCGGAATAGTAGCCGTTGAAAAACATCCAATTTAAAAAATCCGACATTCCTGCCGGGTCGTCAGATTCGCACGGAAGAATGATGCATAAAAAATCTTTCGAAAAT
>Ga0209609_10000661_pt1 | contig 20347 bp, 20 predicted proteins | sample LakKivw325mmetaG_FD_184136 | JGI IMG/M metagenome (GOLD analysis project Ga0209609, IMG submission 184136) | Anoxic lake water microbial communities from Lake Kivu, Rwanda to study Microbial Dark Matter (Phase II) - Lake Kivu water 325m metaG... | ecosystem: Environmental > Aquatic > Freshwater... | reverse complement strand
TGCTCACCTTCCTCCTCACCACACCAGACCATGAAACCCGACCCAGTGCATCAGACCATGAAACCCGACCCAGTGCATCAGACCATGAAACCCGACCCATTGCTCAGTATCTTTGAAGAGCTCGCCGCGTGTGTAACGGAGCATAAGGCACTCGCGGAAGGCGAGCTCCGCGTAAAGATACGAGAATCACTCGATCAGCTCACCACGGAGGCTCGCGCGGCATTAGAAGCCCGGTTGGGCGGAGATCTGGAGGAAGTGCTCTTCACCAGCATCACGGGCCCGGAGAAGATCTCGCTCTTCTCGCCCGATCTGCGCACCAAGCTCAATTACCAGGGTGAGGTCTTCTACTGTTTACCCATTCATGGCTACCTGGCAGAGGAACTGGAGGCGGCTTTTTTACGCTGGGCAAAGCTCCGAAGTCCGCTCGGCGTGCTGAAAGAAGTGCTCACACGGTTCCTGGAACGGAGCGGGTATAGGGTACTACGGGAGTCCCGCGGTTGTGGATTGGAGCATATCGAGCTGAGCGCGGCGAAAGAAGGCGAGCCTGATAAACCGCTCTTCCTCTTCCTCTTACCCTCCATCAAGTTCGTGCCACGCTTCATCGAGGCGCATCCCCGGGGCTGGGAGCAGACTCGGGAGGGTGAAGAGCGGGTAATCGTCGTGCCGACGGAGAAGACCCCGGCGCCCTTTATATCCTTCATTCGCGAGCATGACCTTTCTGACGCACAGATCTGGGTTGCCGATCTGGCGAAGCAAACGGTAAATCCATGTATCGGCAGGTCCCGCGATCCGGCACTCGAATCGAAGTTCGAGAGCCCCGAGCAGGCGCGGCGCGCGGTGAGCGAATGGATGCGGCAGATGCACCTCGTCGAGTAGGTGGGCGGCACGTCACCGCCCAAACCGCCGTTCACGCAGTTGAAAGTCACGGAGAGCACGCAAGAGGTCGACCTTCCGGAAGTTCGCCCAGTTCATATCGGTGAAGTAAAATTCGGTATAGACTGATTGCCAGATCAGGAAATCCATGAGCCGCGTGGCTCCGGAGCGGATCACGAGGTCTGGCTCTGACCTGAAGAGCAACTCGGATTCGATCAGCTTCTCATCGATCTCGTCGGGCTCGAGCTCACCCGCCTCCACCTCGCGTGCGAGCGCCTTGACCACCTGCGTGAGCTCGCTCTTCCCGCTGAACCCCAGGGAAATCGTTATGTTCTGGACGGCCGTTTCCGAAGGTGCGTACGCCGGCTCCGTGATCGGGGTGGTACCATAGATAAGAACCGACGCGTTCTCTTTACTCAACGTCCGGCGCAGGTCCCGCGCGAGCTGTAAGCACGCGTGCTCCACCAGCCGTTGCTCCATTCCTTCGCGGATCACGCTGACGTAAACACTGAGCTGGGCGATCTTCAGCTGGTGAGACCAGCGGACAAAGTGCCTGAGCCGCTCCAACCCATCCTGTGCCAGGAGATCGGTCTCATCGAGCACGAGGAGGAGATGATGCACGGGCGTGGGCGATTGCGCGATTTCGCGCTCTAAGAGCACCTTATAGAGATAGAAGACCGGATTATACATCGCAGAAACGCCGGGAGAGGGATTCGAACCCTCGCTCCCCGTGAGGGGAAGTGGGTTAGCAACCCACCGCCTTAGGCCTCTTGGCTATCCCGACCACCGTCAGCAGCAGTGTAGTACGTAATCTCGCCTTTGCGTATATAAATTTTGGCGCGTGCCCGCAGGATGAGCGCAGCGCGTCGGGGTGATAAGCGTGCATTGCTCAGTCCTTTGCACTCACTTCGCGGTGTGGAATTTGATTTAAGCTCTTCTGACCCTTCCCGGTGAGGCGCCACCGATAGGGCCGCTTCCCCACCCGGGTTACTGTATCCTCAGCCTCCAGCAATCGCAGATGATGGCGCGACGCGGCATAACTCAAGACCGTCAATCGTGAGAGCTCCGTGATGGTGCCGACGCGCGCCCTTCCGATCGCCTCGAGTATCTTCGTCCTCGCCTTGAGCCCGCGTAGGACGTTCTTCCTCCGCTCTAAGTACGCGTTGGGGTGGAACTGTTTTCGTCGCATCCGTTTAGCTAGACCGCGCCCACTTCACGCTACCTGCTCTTCGCGGTGCATGCCGCACCGGATTGCCGCAGTTAATAGACGCCCCGTTTCCGCCGCCGCTGCTGCAGAAATACCAGCACCACCACAAGAAGCACGACGATGATCGCGCCGATAATCGCGTAGTTCCGGTAGGTTCGCCCGCCAACCGCGCCCGCAGCCTTCGCCTCGGCTTCTTGGGCAGCACGTATCGCCTGGCCAGCTTCCGCGGTCGCATTTTCAGCTCGGCCTTCAAAGTAGAGCTGCTGTGAATTGTCCAGGTGTTCAGTGGCCAGTTCGAGCGAGATCAGCGCGTCTGAGACGTCCAGTCCTTGCTCTTCCGCGGCCTCAATCGCCTCATTCGCTTGTGTTATCGACGTATTAGCGTTATTAATGGCCACGATCGCGGCCTCAATCGCCTCGGTACTCACCGTTCTCCTGATCTCCACGACCGTGTATTCTTCTGCCACCTTCTGGGTGATGTTCAGGAGAAGGACATCGTCACGCCGCATCGTCACGTCGGGCGCGTCGCCGATGAGCGTTACCTTAACCTCCTGTACCTTGCTATGATCCACCACGAAGGGGATCTTGAACTCTTTCGGTGTTCCGTCGACGATGATGCTCGGGGATATGCCCAGATCAGAGTTAAAGCGGAGTTCAGACTTACTCCCCGCGATTCCGGTGCTGAAATTGGTCAGAACAACCTCGATGGTGATCTTACTCCCGCTCGCAACATACTCGGTGTTGTATACCCTGTCATAGTCGACGTGTATCGATTCGACCGTGACGAACCGTCCACCTTCTTGAGCACCACAGAGCCCAATGCCGAGAGGCCACAGCCCCACGAGCCCCACGAGCAGTAGAGCGATCAGAAGCCGGTAGTTTACGTTCAACGGACTCACCTTTTACCCTTTTTTGTATTTATTAACTCCGTCAGAAGAGCGGTTTTACGACGTCGGTCGTCTCGATGTGCTTCTTCTCCCCTTCCTCAGTGGCTACGGCTTTCATCTTCTCCTGGGCCTCCGCGGCGATCTCTTGCAGCTCTTTGATGCGCGGCACATCCGAAACGCCTGAGAAGAGCACAATCGTGGAGACATGCTGCCCCTTTACCACCGGGAAATCACCGCCCCGGACTTCCTTCCCCTTGATCATCTCCTCAATGCGTACCTTCGACTTCTCGATCCCCTTCCGATTCAACTCCTTCGGTGGACCTGCTGCGATGATCAACGCACGCTGTGCGGTGGAGACATCGCAGGGGATCGTTAACCGGCCTGCAACTGCGCGTCGCACCAGCGAGGTGATCCGGGTAACGGAGTCCAGACTCTCCATCCCTTTCTTCTTGCCCAGGAACTTCTTCAACATGCCTTCACTCTCGATCTGCTCCGAAGCGTAGCCGATCGTCGAGACACCGCCACCTTTCAAGGTGTTCATGACCTCCGCCGCATCGACGACCATCTGGCCCACCTCATTCGCCTCGCCCGCACCGAACAGGATGGCAAACCGTCTCACGATCTCCTCGTTGATATCTGCGAAGGCCTCCTTCACGCTCTCACCGCCCTTCTTCCACGCATCGTTATCAAAGAGGAAGAGATTGTCCGCCTCGTTCACGAGCGTCAGCATACTTCGCGCGGCGTTCAAGGAGTATAAGCTCCCCTCATCCCTCGCGGGTAAAACCCCGAGGGCATACACGGGCTCTTCGTAGAGCTTCTTCAACCGCCTCGCTAAGACCGGCGCACCTCCCGAGCCGGTTCCACCTCCCAGCCCCGCGATAATCAAAAATGCATCAACCTGATGGGTTCCCCGGCTATCGATCTCGCTCTGGATCGAATACAGTTCATCAGTGGCTACCCGCGCGCCTAACTCATTATCCGCACCGATGCCATGGCCCTTGGTGAGTGCCTCGCCGACGAGTATCCGATCCTCCATGGGGATGTTCTTCAGCCCCATCAGATCGGATCGCGCCGTATTGACGGCAATTGCACGAGCGACGAAATTCTGGCCTGTCTTCTTCGTGTATTCCAGGAACGTATCCGCAATGCGACCCCCGGCCTGGCCATACCCAATCACAAATACCCGCATCTTATCCCCCTCCCCTTTTCGCCCTTACCTCGCTCTATTTATTCTGCCCACTTCCCCCAGTCTCTTAATATCCTCTACTGTTCCAACAGTACAGGCCCCTATATAAAACTTTCGGTCCGGCGCACGGGGTGCCCCCAGTTGCACCAGTTGCACCGTCTTCATCTTCCTCGGTTTCCTGGTCGGTTCTCTTCACGCTACCTCAGGTACTACTTATTTCTTTTCGTGTTTCGTGTCGTGATAGGTTGAAGGGTTCAGCACGATATTCTTGCTGTACATGTTTAACCGTACATTGCTCATGGGTATTCTGCTCTCCTTTAACCCGCTTCCTTTGGGGTGATTGACCACCAGCTCCTCCACCTTTCCCGTATTCCCGGTGAAGATGAGATCCTCGACGCTCCCTATATGGTCCCCACCAGCGGCGATCACCTTCTTAGCCACGATAGAGCGGGCAAACATCTTCATCGCTTTCCCGCCAGTCTTCGCGACCACGTCTCGCGCACGGAGGTCCCGCTTGCTGATCTCACGCTCATCCAGCCCGAGCAGGTCACCCACTGCTTTTACGTCCACGATGTCCGTGAGCTGGAGTCCAAGCCGGTGAAGAATGACGTACGCCATGGCTTGCGAGAAGGCAAACGGATAGAGTGGGGCGAATCGCCCGTGCATCCGTACCATCTCCCGGTCCTCGGGGTCGAAGAGGTAATCGTCCACCGCTTCCTTCACTTCATGCCGGATCACATCCTTGACCGCCTCCCGGTCCACCACGTCCCGCTCTATGCCCTTCGCCGCACACATCTGGATGGCGAAGGGGGCGTAATGCGCGACTGCCTCCTCTTCAACCTCTTCGAGAATGAAGATCCACGGGAATAGTTTCGAGCGTAGATAAGCGACTATCTTCTCCTTCTCCTCTCGTCCGCTCTTCTTCCACCACATCCTGCCTCTTCTAATCCCCCCCTTTACCGCCTCAAGAACTTCAAGATCTTATGTATATTCAAGCCCGAGTTTGAAATACTTGTTCGCCTCATCCGCTCCTCCGCGGACGCGGTGCCGAGGTCCGCGTTACAGAAGCACCAGACCCAACCACCGAGGTCCGTGAGGTCATAGGCACTATCGCTCTCCTTGATCAGCTTATATTCCCACCCGTCGCTCAGAAGGTACTTGATGCCGTTCACCAGCTCCTTATCATAGAGATCGCTCATCAGTTCTTTATACTCCTTGTCCTCACGGTGCGCGATCTCTTTGAGCTCCTCGAAACGGAGGCTCCGCCCTGCGGTGAGGAGGGTCTTCAGCACGATAAACGCATATTCATTGCCTTTCAGCAGCTCGCAGCACGTGTCGATGCCGTTCGCCATGCCGAGCAGCTTCTTCGCGGTCTCCTGAATGATCATCAAGACGTAGCCTAACGTCTCCAATGAGGAGCCCCCATCGGTGGAGCTGAGGCGAATACCCGCGGAAGAGAGCGTGGCTACTTTAAATGCAAGCTCCGGTTGCGGCGCGCCAAAGAAGAGGTCGGTGAGCGCCCTGAAATAGCCTTCGCTGAGGGGATCGTGCTCGCTATCGTACGGGAAGAAGTTATCCGTCAAGAGGTCGAGATTCGGAGCCAACTCCGCGGTAAGCTCGAGGAGCCCTCGCTTTACCTCGTCGAGGCTCAGTACCGCGCTCGATCGCTCTTCGTGCTCCTTTCTGAGCTGCTTGGCCTCGGCCTCCAGCTGCTCTTTCAGCTTCCCGCCAATTCCCTTCTCCAGGAGCTTCTCAATCTCGGCTAACCGTTTTCCGCTCGACTCGTCGGTAATCAGTTGCTTCAGCCGCCAATACTCCTGAGCTAATGCATTTGCCTTCTCGTTGAATCGCTCCACCATTACTCCACTCCCGCGTTCTCGATCGGTTCTCGCAGCCTCCTCCTGCTCGCAGCTTCACCGATACTACCGGTAAAACGAATGGCCTGCTACATCTCTATCAGGCGTTTGGTCAACATATACCTTACGGTTTAGCCCCTCGCGGGGTATGGATGGATGGATGAGCCATGAGAGACTTGCGCTTCACACTCAGCTTCGGGGGTCGGGGGGGGACGGTACGAAGCCGGTCAGACGGGCTGTGGCAGCTCGCTCAGACAATCTCCTCAATGATCCGTGCGTAAGCAGGCCGGGTAATTAAGATACCGATCAGGAGTCCGACGATGGTCACGATCGCAAAACCGCGGAGGGTACCGAGCGCCAGCACCGCAAGTGCGAGCATCGCCACGATCGTGGTCAGCGCGGAGGCGAGTATGATCCCGAAGGCAAAAGAGATCCGCTTTCGGTACATGCGCTCAGAGGAACGACCACCGGAGAGCACCTCATCGGAGATGATCACCAGCTGGTCAACGCCCGTGCCGATCACGGCAATGATGCCCGCGATGCTGGGAAGATCCAGCTGCCAGTGGATCCATGCGGCGAATCCCAGGATCAAGATCAGCTCGCTCAGCAGAGTGAGCACCATCGGTAAGACGATCTTCCACTCCATGTACCGAACGAAGACAACGAGTGCCACAAGGAGGAGCGCGAATAATCCCGCAACGATCGCCCCTTCCTTGAACTTCGCACCCATGTATGCGGGCACTTCGCCCGAGCCGACAATCCCCACGTTCACCGGCAATACGCCCGCTTTAAGGTGCACGATGAGCGTCTTCGCACGGTCAAAGCCTTCAGTCTCCAGGCCCGTCTCTGCCCGCAGCCCGTAGACCGGCTTCTCCTCCAGGTCCTTAGCCAGCTCGGGAGATAGCGGCGCGCTGTAAATGACCACATCGTCTAGCAGCATGGCTATCTCATGATCAGTGGGATTGTCCGTAGCACCATACTGGATAGCAGCGCTCTGGAGCGCCACCGCACCTTGTTCCGTTAAGGTAAACGACGCGCCCCAGGGTCTATCCTCGGACTCCCGTACGGGCACCGCGCCGACGCTCTTGCCCTCTATCCCCTCACTCCCGTACACTACGTGCGCCGTGATATTCTCGAGCTCCTCCATGCGCATGCCCTGCGCGACCTCGCCGCCAAGGCCCGCCGTCTGGATGCGGATCTCGAACTTCCCGGGCTTGCCGACGATGCTCTTCGCCGTCCCGATATCCACACCCGCGATATCCACGAGGATGAAATCAGTGCCAACGGTTCGTATAGTCGTATCTGCCAGGCCGAGGAGGTTGAGCTTGACTTCAATGACTCTGCGCGTCTCGTCTCGCGTCTCGTCAGTCACGCCCTCCTCATAGAAGTCAGTCCCATCGGGCTGCTTCACGATCTGGCCGTTAATCTCCTGCAAAGCAGCCGTCAACTCCTCCTCTGAGACACTCTTGCGGATCTCATAGACCGCAACGTCTCCCGAGGTGTAGTAGACCACTTGAGCATCGAACCGCTCTTCAAGGAACGAGACAACCTCGCTCTCATTTATCGGTGCCGCGATCCCCACCACGACACCCTCCAATTTGAGCTGCAGCCACGAGCCGCCCACCAAATCGAGCCCATACTTGAGGTTCCCATTTACTCCCGACCCTGGCGGTGGCGTGGGATAGGCGTACAGGGCGACCAGTGCGGCTAGCACCAGGAGGAGTAAGGTGAGCACCCGCAGATCAGTCATCAATCCTTTTCCGTTCATCTCCGTGCCTCCCCGGTGAGCCGTGGGTTGCTCAACACAGTAAGGCAGAGGGGGGTCGAGCATATAAATGCCTGCCTTGCCCACAATGCGATCTCCACCACAGTCCATTCCCGGTTCAAGGCACGAGGGCGACTACACTGAGCAGAGCCTGCACTCGCCCGTGTATTCCGAATCCGCGCTCATGTACTCCTCAAGCAGCAGTTTTGGGATGTTGAGGGAGAGGAGATCCTCCTTGGAGCCCGAGCGATAGACCGTAATACCCTTGCACTTGAGCTGATGTGCCAGGATGAAGACCTGCTGCACGTCCTCCGGGCGCGCGTCGCCGGGCAGATTCACCGTCTTGGAGACACTGTTGTCCGTGTGCCGCTGGAACGCCGCTTGCATTCGCACGTGCCACTCCGGCTCGATCTCCAGCGCGGTCACAAATAGCCGTTTGATCTCCGGGGGTATGCCCGTGAGGGTTTGAATCGAGCCGGTTTTCGCGATCTGGCGTATCAACTCCTTTGAATAGAAGCCGCGTGCCCTGGCCATCTCCTCGAAGAGACGGTTGATCTCGAGCATACCACCCATGACGTTCCGCAGGAAGGCAACTGCGAAGAGCGGCTCGATGCCACTGGAGCAGCCAGCGATGATGCTGAGGGTGCCGGTAGGCGCGATGGTGGTCACCGTGGCATTCCGCATCGCCTCGTAAGCGGTCAACCGACTCTGCTCGAAGGTGGGGAACGATCCCTTTTCCATGCCCAGCTCGCGCGAACACTGCCGTGCCTCGGTCGTCACGAACCGCATCAGCTGCTCGGCCATCGCGAGCGCCTCGGTGGAGTTGTACGGTATGCCTACCTTGATCAGGAGCTCGGCAAAGCCCATGATGCCCAGCCCGATCTTCCTGTTCGCCCTCGTCAGCGCCTCAATCTCGGGCAACGGGTAGCGGTTCACCTCGATCACATCGTCGAGAAACCGAACAGAGGTCCGTATCGTTTCCCGGAGCAGCTCCCAATCCACCTCGCCGGTGCTGGCTCGCATGAACTTTGAGGCGTTGATCGAGCCCAAATTACAGGATTCATAGGGCAAGAGTGGCTGCTCGCCGCAAGGATTCGTCGCCTCGATCTGCCCCAACGCGGGCAGCGGATTGTGCCGATTGATCTCATCGATGAAGATGAGCCCGGGATCACCGATTTTCCACGCGTAGGTGACGATCTCATGAAAGACCGCGCGAGCACGGAGGCTGCTGACCGGTTCCTGAGTCCGTGGATTGATGAGATTGTACTCCTCGTCCCGCTCCACGGCCTGCAGGAAGGCATCGGTAACTGCGACTGAGGTATTGAAATTGGTGAACGAGCCATCATCTTTCGCCTTGATAAAGTCCATGATGTCCGGGTGAGTGACGTGGAGAATCCCCATATTCGCGCCCCGGCGCTTCCCGCCCTGCTTGATCACCCCGGTCGCGACGTCGAAGACGCGCATGAAGGAGACCGGTCCGGAGGCGATGCCGCCCGTGGAGCGGACGACATCGCCCTGTGGCCTGAGCTGTGAGAATGAGAAGCCCGTGCCACCGCCGCTCTGGTGGATCACGGCCATGTTCCTGACCGCGCCAAAGATGCCCTCCATCGAATCCTCGACGGGCAGGACGAAGCACGCGGCGAGCTGGCCGAGCTCAGTGCCCGCATTCATGAGTGTCGGACTGTTAGGGAGGAATTCGAGCTTCACCATCAGCTGGTAAAAGCTGCGTTCGATCTCTTCGACCTCCGTGGTGCTCTTCCCGTACCGTAGCTCAGCCTGCGCGACAGCTCGTGCCACTCGCACGAGCATCTGGCGCGGCGTCTCGATCACCTCGCCCCGCGCATTCTTCATCAAATATCGCCGCTTCAAGACCGCTTCAGCGTTGAGCGGGAGCAGCAACTCATCTTGAGCTGACATTGATCGCACCCTGTAGGTATCACCCGACCTGGTTGTTGTCTATCCACGCTCTCAAGAAACCGGCGGAGGTGGCACGGCGAGGCAGTGGTCAGGCTATTTCCGCTCTTTCACGTAAATGCAATCCCCCTCTTTGAGCCTGTAAAGGACGGAGCTGGTGGACGGGGTGAGCGTGGCGAGAGAGAGTGCGATATTCGCACCGTCGAGGGTTTCACCTGTGGGTCCATACTCAGTGCTGTCTGTCAATCGTATACCCATCATCCCGCGATTCGCGCGCGACATATTCGTCACCCCAAGCAGGCCCTTCTTCACACTGCCCTTCGGTAAGTTCTCGGGCACGAGCGTGCCCGCCTCGACCATGTTGCCCTCGAAGAGCACGAGCACACCGGGCATATTGAAATGGACCTTTAAGAACCCGATGGGCCGGTTAATCAGCCCGGTGACCTTCTTGAAGTACCATAAAGTCTTCGGCGCTTCCTGGTGAAAGAGGTTCACCGCGATTACCGCCTCCTTCTCGACGCCGACCGTTCGTACAGTTCCCCGCTCCATAATCTCCATGGTCAATGCGGGAACTTGATCGACCACCACGGCGGTGTCACTCTGATTCCCTTCCCGCACCTGCTCGATATCTTCCTGCTCGAAGAACTCCTCCGCTTCCTGCTGGGTCTTCCCCACGACCATCATCCACTTCGGGTCCGTCTTCGTATAGATCGAATCGCCCGTGGCGGCGTACTCGATGAGCTCGCCGCCCTGGCTGACCTCGCCAAAGACGTTGTGGGACGGATTGGGCAGTCTGCTCTCCTTATAGCCGTAAATCTTCCCCTTCTCTGTTCCCGCATTCCGGACGGAGAGGTAGTATTTCGAGCGGTAGGCGATCATCTCGAGCGGCAAACTCAGCCCTTTGAGACCCTCTGAGGCGACGTAGGTGTGCGTCTGGTCATCGACGTGGAAGATCTCGTCCCGCACCAGGGAGAGGAAATGCTCGCTGGACATTGGCGCGTCAGGGTCGAGCTTCACGAGCGCATAGGTAACGATCTCCTGCCCTTCCAGGATCTCGGTATTCAGGTCGGTGGTGACGAATCCCGTCCGCTCAGCTGCGGTGACGAGGGGTGTGACCGCCTCCACGCTATCCGCGTCGGTCAACTCAGCGATAATACTCCGCCCGCGGGTCAATTTCCCGATGACCGCGTCCGCGGCCGTCCCGTAGGCCGCTTCATGCTCATGGTTGCTCACCATGAGGTACGTCATGCTGGGATCAAAGCCGCCGAACCCAAAGAAGACGTCCCATTTCTTGTACCGCTGTTCACCGGTATCGAGCTGGAGCGTGGTTTGAAACGGTCCGAAGGCCGTGACATCCTTGCTTACCCAGCCGACCCGCCCCTGCTCGTTGCGAAAGGAGGGATAGAAGTGGTGGAATAAGGCAATCGCTTCGGTCTCCTGGTCGCGGGCGATCTTTATCCGTGCCTCACCCTTCGTCGTCTTCAGACTAAATTCGTTCTTCAACTCGCCACCCTTCTTCTCCGAGATGATCGCGATGATGCAACCGCTCTTATACGGCCCGCCCAGTTCCTTGATAATCTCGCCCAATTTCGTGCTCGCAACGTCTCGAGGCGAACCGTTAAATAGCACTTTCATACCAGTACTGTTAGTGCCCGGCCCACTTTAAAGTTTTCCTTTTTGCTTTGCGTGCGGTGAGTCCCCTCAGTCTTTAAAGTGCCCGTTCCGTCTGGCTTCGCGCGGTGCACCGCGTGCCGCGCACCCCGCTTGGATGAACGTGAATGAAGCGGGGATGGCAGTCAGCCGGCTGCGGGTACTGTACTGGCGTGTGGTGTGGAGTTCCTTGCGGCAGCCGCGCGTGCGTGGCGATCTGTGAAAGCGGACCTGTATCCTTTTTAAGGTTACAGCGGTGACCTATTAGGGAGGCTGGTGAGATGGAAGAGGTAGTGCGAATCGTGGAGGAGGGAGGAGCACAGTATACTCATCCTGTGGTCATAGAGGGCCTACCTGATGTGGGGTTGGTGGGGACTATCGCCGCCTCGTATCTCGTGGAGAAGCTGGACTATCGGGAGATCGGGCATATCGAATCGGATTTGTTTCCGCCCGTGATGGTCATACACGATGGTAAGTTGAAGAATCCATTCCGGCTGTATAGCGATGCAAGCGGGAGTATCGTGGTGATCATATCGGAAGTTGCTGTACCACCGAAAGCCGTTTATCCGCTGACCACCGCGTTGGCTGAGTGGTTCCATCGCATTAGGGTGACAGAGCCCGTCATCTCGCTGAAGGGGCTGCCCATGAAGAATCGCATGGAGATCGATAAGCCGGAGGTCTTCGCGGTGGGGAATACTGATGCCGCGCTGGTGCTCCTGAAGGAGAAGCAGCTTGAGCTCTTAGAAGAGGGGTTCATCGCGGGTACCTACGCGATGATGCTCCGGGAATGCTCGAAGCGGCAGATCGGCGCGATCTCATTGCTCGCGCAGTGCTTCCCCGTCTACCCTGATCCCGGCGCGGCGGCGTCGGCGATCGAAGCGGTCAAGAAGTTCGTCCCGTCCCTTACGGTGGACGTGAGCGAATTGTTAGAGAACGCGGAAGAGATCAAACTGAAGGCGCGCGATCTGATGGAGCAGACTGCGCTCTCCGCATCGGAGATGCAGAAGGGGATGGAGCAGGATATGCCCATCATGTATCGCTAGCTAGCTAGCTAGCCCGGGAGGACGAGAATAAACCATGAGCGGCTTTATAATACTAGATGTGCGCGGGGTGAGCGGGTAGAATGGAGCTCGAAAGGATACTCCTGAGATCGAGTTGGAACCGCGATGGCAATTTAGAGCCGTTATACGAGCTGGATAACCGAGCGGATGAGATCGTGGTGACCTTTGATCTTCCACGCGTGCGGAAAGAGGACATCGAGATCAATACGACCGAGCATTCGCTCGAGGTGATCGCGCAGATGAGTAACGCCGTCTGCTGGCAGCGATGGGGCGTGGTGCAGCGTAAGGTGAGCTTCCAGTCATTCAAGAAGCAGATCCGGTTGCCCGAGCCGATCGAGGCGGATAAGGCACACGCGTCATTGCAGAGCGGCATTCTCGTGATCACCCTGCCGAAAGTGAGCCGGAAAGTGCCGATTCACGTGGACTAACGCCGTTAGCTCGTGCGGACCAACCAGACGGAAGGAAGGGACTAACCCACCACCTGGAGCGAGAAGCCCAGCCACCGCGCGGAGTGGGTGAGCATACCCAGTGAGATCACATCCACGCCCGTAGCGGCGTATTCGTGGATGTTGCTCTGATCAATGCCCCCGGAAGCCTCTAAGATGCGCCCGTCACGGAGGCCTCGCGCGGCCAGCAACCGCACGCACTCCCGCACGCGCGCGGGCGGCATGTTATCGAGCATGATGATTCTGACCTCCAATTCCGCGGCGCGGAGCGCATCCTCGATGCTCTCCACCTCCACCTCGATCATGCGCGTGAAGCTTACCCGGTCCTTCGCCTTCCTGATCGCCTGCTCGAGCCCCATGAGCTGGATATAATTATCCTTGATGATCACCGCCTCGTAGAGCCCGAATCGATGCGGATCACCGCCACCAATGGCAATCGCTTTCTTCTCGTACTTCCTGAAGCCGGGCGTCGTCTTGCGCGTGCCCGCGATCTTGAGCTGTGCGTTTGCCTTTCTCGCTTCGGTGACCAGCTCATTGGTGAGCGTCGCGATCCCGCTCATCCGTCCCAGGAAGTTCAGCACGAGCCGTTCTGTCTTCAGGATCGTCGCGCCCGGGCCGTGTACGGATAGGATGCGCTCCTCAGCCTCCATACGATCACCATCGGTGAAGTTCGTGGCATAGTGGAGGCCAGCGTAGTCAAGGATCTGTTTCACCTCCGCCAGGCCGGCGAGAATGCCCGGCTCTTTCACCGTGATCTCCGCGGTGCACTCAGTGTACGGCACGATCTCTTCGTAATCCTCGTGCCCGAGATCTTCTTCCAGGAAGTGCTCGATCTCTTTCAGCAGCATGCAACTAAGACTTATCTTCTTGGGTAAGTAAAGGTTTTATGGAGAAGCTCATGGGGCAGCTCGCCGAGGAAACGAATGAAGAAGGGGCGAATACGGGTGGGAGTGGTCGGCTGCGGTGCGATCGGCAGCGTGATCTGCACGGCAATTGACACGGATGAACTCGAGGGGCACCGGTTGAACCTGGGTATGGAGCTGACCGTTCTGATTGATGCGCACCCGGAAAAGATCGAGGAGCTCCGAAGGAGCTTGCGGAAGCAACCACCGTTCTCTGGAACGGCTAGTGGCGGGCTGGCCGAGCTTTTAGATGCGGTTGATCTGGTAATTGAGTGCGCCGCGCCGGCGGCGGTACGTGAGTTCTTGCTGCCCGCGTTACGGCACGGTAAAGACGTAATGATCCTGAGTGTGGGTGCCCTGCTCTGCGATCCATGCCTCGCGGACGAGCTGGAAGCGATCGCCTCGGAGCACGGGGCGATGGTATATATCCCCTCAGGCGCGATAGCGGGGCTTGATGGGCTCAAATCAGGCGCGGTTGGGGGGCTGCATGCGGTGGAATTAACCACGCGCAAGCCACCGCGCGGGTTTGAGGGGAACAGGTATGTCAAGGAGCAAGGGCTTGACCTGGCCGCGATCAGGGAGCCAACGCTGCTCTTCCGCGGCTCGGCGAAGGAGGCCGTAGCGCACTTCCCGGAGAATGTGAATGTTGCCGCGTCCTTGAGCCTCGCGGGGATCGGACCCACGGCGACGAGCGTGAAGATCGTTGCAGACCCTGCAGTGACGGAGAACATCCATGAGATCGAGGTGCAGGGCGAATTTGGGAGTTTATTCGTGCGTGTGCGAAACGTCCCTTCAGCGACGAACCCCAAGACGAGCTATTTAGCGGCGCTCTCCGCGATCGCCACCTTGAAACGCATCGCTTACCCGATACGTATAGGCACCTAGCGAGCGAGAGTATGACGGAAGACGAGGTTCTGAGGCGATACCTGGGGTTAGAGGCGGCAAATGAGCCGGTAATTGAGGCGTGGCAGCTCTTTATTGCGACTCAGCGAGCGTACAGAGAGGTGGACCGAGGGAGGCTCAGCAGGCGAGAGGGCGATAACGTGCGGAGAAGCTACATCAGGCACATGAAGCAGAACCGGCTCAAGGCGTGGGACGACGAGGCGGGTCTCCCCAGGGGCGAGCTGGCGATAGCGAGCGAAGGAACGCCGCGAGAAGACCTGAGGAGCGTGGCTAGCCTCGATATCAGGCTGCTGGTCGATTTCGAGGATCTTTGCGCGGCATGGTTAGCTGCTGATCCTCGAGCGGCCGAAGCGTTTCCGGAGGCGTTTCTCGCTTTTTATGCCCATCCGCGGGTGGATCAGGAGCTGAAGGAGCGGCTCATCGAGAAGGATAAGGCACGTGGCGAGCGAATGCTCACGGCCTTGCTGAAAGCCCGACCTGACGCCGTGATCGTGCACCAGCTGCTCGTGGAGCATCACGAACGAGCAGGGCAGTTTGCCGAGGCAGAAGCGGAATATCAACGCATGCTCGCGTTGACCGGGAGCGAAGTAGTATGGGCGAATTACGGCGAGTTTCTGGAGCGTCGAGGCAGGTACGAAGATGCGTTCAACGCTTATACGACCAGTCTTGAGTACTGTGAGCGGCTCGGCGAGGCGGGCGAGGAGCTCGGCAGGGTGCTCGCGAAGCATATCAGTCGAGTAGAGCGGATGAAGAACCTGACGGGTGAGGACGCGCGGAAGGCGCGCGCGTTCTGGGAGGCACTGTTCCTGCTTGAGGAGATCAGACACTATGCGGAACGTGCGTTCGAAACGGAGCTGGCGAAAGCGGAGGATGAGTACAGGGAGGAGCACGGGCGGGCTAAGCTCAGCCTCGCGGAGGTTTTCGAGTTCCTGAACTGGTTCCTGTTCACCCGTCCACTCGGGGATGGCAGGACACCGGGACTCGTGTATGCGGACGATAAGGGGCTGAGTGACGAGCTCAAAGCGCAGTTGGCGGGGCTAGGCAGGCCGCTGAAAAGTGCATTTGAGGTGCTGCGTGCCGAGCCTGCTACCTTTACCCTCATGGTGAAGGACCGGAAGACGGGCTCGGAGTATGAGTTGCGGGCTGATGCGCCCGAGCTGAAGGCTGGCTCGACCTTTGAAGCCTCGCTCCTTCCCTGGGGTGAGTTTTATCTGACCATCGGTATCGTGAGACCAGAAGAGGAGGAGAGCACCGCAGAGGTGGTTTGAGCGCTCTGGCACGTACCGGCGCGCAGTGGTGAGAAACGAGCTACCATGAAACTGCCCACGAAGGTCGGCACCGGGTGTACGAGCATCGATGAGCTGCTAGGTGGCGGGTTCGAATCGGGCACGGTCACGCAACTCTACGGAGAGGCGGGGAGCGGCAAGACGAATATCTGCCTCCAGATGGCGGTCGAGTACGCAAGCCGGGGTGAGAGTGTGATCATCATTGATAGCGAGGGCCTCTCGACCGAGCGATTCGTGCAGATCGCCCGTGCGCACCTGAAGGAGGGTGAGGAGCTCGAGCGCCTGGCTGCGCGGATTCTCCTCTACCAGCCACGGACCTTCGAGCAGCAGACCTCCTGTATCCATGAGATTGACACGGTCATCAAGGAGAAAGAGGGAAAGAGCGGCGTCGGGCTCATTCTCCTCGATTCCGCAACGCTCTTCTATCGGCTGGAGCTGGATGATGACCGGAGCATGAATCTCCGGCGCGTCCTGGCGAATCAAATCATGCACCTCCTGGAACTGGCACGGCAGTACGATCTCGTGGTGATCATTACGAACCAGGTCTATACGGATATCGAGAACGGGAAGCTGCGGCCGACAGGCGGCACCGCGCTCGAGCATCTCTCAAAGGTGATCGTGCAGTTCGAGAAAGTCGCGGGTGCCACGGGCAAACGCCGGGCGACCTTGAAGAAGCACCGGTCCATGCCCGAGGAGACCTCCTGCATCTTCTTTATCACCGGTCGCGGTGTGGAAGACAGCCCGGGATGAATCGCGAACTTATAAGAAGAGTAAACGCAGTTGATAAGGTAGAGCGAAGTGGGAGCGGTCGAACGAGCGCGTGGCAGGCTAAGAGACCGAGACCGGGAAGGAAGAGTGAGAGAGAAGATGAAAGTATTGGTGTACCCGCCCAATAGCTTGATTTTAGCGGATCTGGTGGAACGAAGTGGTCACGAGCCGGTGGTCTTGATGCGTCAGGTCGGCGAGCATGTCCGGGATGCGGAGATCGATGCACCACCGCTGAACATCACGGAGGACGACTTGAAACGTGCACTGCGGTACGTCTCTGTGGAAGAGCCAGCGGGGCTCAAAGGGCGGATCGGACTGCTCGCGCCGCTGCTCGACCAGGCAGAAGCGGCGATCATCTTAGCTGATGCACCACCCACCTACGGGTGCATGGGCTGCGCCGTGGCCGATGAGTTCTTTAAGTTCTTGATACGCAAGCGGGGTGTGCCGACGTTAGAAGTGCGGTACGAAGGCGGCGAGAAGCTGGATGAGATGGTCGCCGCGATCATGGACTTCCTGAAACGATTAAGGGAAGGCGAGCAGGAGCAGCAAGAAGCGACGTAAGAGCGGGCAACATGAAACCGGTGAGAGTCGCACAGATTTCCTGCGGGACGGAGTACAGCGGTATTCAATGGCTCATGAACGACATTGCGGATCGACTGGGTATCGAGCTGGTCTATCCGGAGCTGGAGTTATCACAGGTGGAGCTGGCCTGCCGTGAGCTTGGCTTCGAGGCCGAGAGCCCCAGCCTGAATCTGATGACCGCTCGTGCCGTCTCACTCTTACGCGATCCCGCGATCAAGGGCGCGATCCTGCTCACCTGCTTCAAGTGCTCGGAAGGCACGATCGTCAAGGATACGATCCGGCGGTTCCTCCACGAGCGGACGGACATCCCGGTGATCGTGTATTCGAACGTGGAGAAGCCGAAGGAGATCGAGATCTATTCGCGTCTGGAAGCGTTGAAGACGCTGATCACGCGGCGGACGCTCCTGATGCGGGAGAAGCAGGAGGGGGTTACGGTCGGGATCGACTCTGGCTCATCGACGACGAAGGTCGTGGTGATGCAGGCGAACAAGCTTGTGGGGAAAGACTGGTTACCCACGACGGATCCGATCAAGAGTGCGGATGAGGCGCTGGCGAAAGCCTTGCAGGAGGCGGGCATTACCCGGGAGCAGGTGGACGCGATCGGCGTCACCGGCCACGGCCGTGATCTGGTCGGCGAGCACGTCCACGCGAGCCTCAATTTAGAAGAGGTGAGTGTCGTCTCTAAGGGTGCGGCACTGCTCGCGAAGCGGCATAAGGGCGATGCGACCGTGATCGACATCGGGGGAATGAATAATAAGTTGATGCTCATGCGGGACGGCATCGTCACGAGCTTCAGCCTGGGCGGCATTTGCGGTGGCTCCTCGGGACGATTTCTGGAGGTGGCCTCGCACCGCCTGGACGTGGATGTCTCAGAGCTGGGGCAGCTGGCGCTGCAGTCGAAGGCGAAGGCGACGGAGCGGTTCGATTTACAGAGCTATTGCATGGTCTTCGGTATCCAGAGCCTCGTTGTCGCGCTCGCCTCGGGCGTGAGCCGTGAGGATGTGGCGGCCGCGGCGTGCCGCTCGGTGGCGGAGCAGGTCTACGAGACGATGATCCAGGAGATGGAGGTTCGGCCACCGCTGATCTTTGTGGGTGGTGTCTCGCTCGTCGAGGGTGTGAAGCGCGAATTTGAGGAGATGCTCGGCGTGGAGATCATCGTGCCACCCTATTCACAGTACGCGGGCGCGATGGGGATCGCGACGCTGGTGTCGGGCGTCTAGGCTGCGGTATTCATTCAGTCTGAGCTGTAGCGAAAAATAAAAGAAAAGAGGGGTGAGCCGATATCTGAATTACTCCCCTCTGCACGTAGTTTATTCCGCAGCGCCCATGATATCTTCGGCTTTTACGGTCTTTCTTCCCGCGTGCTTCGCGAGGCTGACGGCCTTCTTCGCGATCTTCGCGCCGTAGCTCTCGAGCAGCCGCGTGAGCTCCTCAGTAGCATCTTCGCTCACTCGATCGGCTCCTGCGTTCCGAATAATCTTAGCAACAGGTGCTTTTGGTAGTTCCGCCATTTTGTCCACCGGGATTATGTAATCGCGGGGTATATTTAAGCTTTTCGGTACCCGGGGCCCTCACCACGCGTCAAAGTCGCTGACCGGGCGTATCGTTTCTTCTTTTCGTGATCGGTGCGGCGAAGCGAAGATAAAGCATGACACGAGTTCTGTCCGGGTCAGTTCGAGTTCGAACTGTTGAGAAGTCGCCCGGTGAGCTCATTTTCTTGGCCCGCTTTTCTCAGACTCGGTTAGTTCACTTCACGATCGCGCATCACCGCAACCGTGGGGGAATTACCTGGTGGCGTAAAACATCTTCACCACTCTCCGGTGACCGGATCAGCTCCGCGGCACCGTCGTGCACCAGCACTTCAGCACACCGTGGCCGTCCATTGTACTGCGAGCTCATGGAGAACCCGTAGGCACCTGTATCGAGGATCGCGATGATATCGCCGCGCTCTACCGGTGGCAGCAGCCGATCCTTCGCGATAACATCGCCTGATTCGCAGATCGGCCCGACAACGGTGCTGAGTACCGAGGCGTGCTCATGGAGCTTGTTCGCGACCACCACCTCGTGGTATGCATCGTACATCGCGGGCCGTATGAGCAGGTTGAAGCCCGCGTCGATGGCCACAAAGTGCTTATACGCCTCTTTCACGGTGTTCACCCTGCTCAGCAGAACGGTAGCGGGCCCGACGATCGATCTGCCGGGTTCCAGGATCAGCCGTGGGTGGATGCCGAGCGCGCGAGTCTTCGCCACAAAGGAGGGGAGGATCATCGCGGCAAGGTCCTTCGGTGTCGGTGCTGTTTCCTCAGCTCGCCGGTACGCGATGCCCAGCCCGCCGCCGAGATCAAGGAACTCAAGCTCGATACCCTGGAGGTAAAGCCCTTCGACGAGGCTCAGCATCTTCTCCGTCGCTTCACGGAAGACGGTAAGATCAAGGATCTGCGACCCGATATGACAGTGTATGCCCCTGATTACGATATTCGGCAGCTTCGCGGCAGCCTCATACGCGGGGAGTATCTCCGGATAGGGAATCCCGAATTTCGAGGTGCGGAGACCCGTGGCGATCTTGGGATTGACATTGGGCGAGACATCGGGGTTCACGCGCATCGAGATGCCCGCCTCAGCACCCAGCTCACCGGCGACTGCCGCTAAGGTGTGCAATTCTTCAACGGAGTCCACGGAGACCGTGACCTTTGCTTCGACCGCAGCGCGTAACTCCGTCTCGCTCTTCGAGTTGCCATTGAAGAGGACCTTCTCGAGCGGTATGCCAGCCAGCTTGACCAGCTCGAGCTCACCGCCTGAGAAGACGTCCGCGCCCGCGCCCTCCTGCGCTAAGATCCGGAGTATCGCGAGGCTACCATTCGCCTTAACCGCGAAATAAATGTCATGCTCCACAGCAGCGAACGCTTCTCTATACCGCCTGAAATTCGTTCGGATAATCGTCTCATCGGTAACGTAGAGCGGCGTCCCGTACCGCTCTGCCAGCGCGACGACGTCCACACCGCCAAACCTCAAATGATCGCCTCCCCGGGCCATATTTCTCTTCCTCACCCCTCCTCTCTTT
>Ga0209609_10000660_pt1 | contig 20347 bp, 19 predicted proteins | sample LakKivw325mmetaG_FD_184136 | JGI IMG/M metagenome (GOLD analysis project Ga0209609, IMG submission 184136) | Anoxic lake water microbial communities from Lake Kivu, Rwanda to study Microbial Dark Matter (Phase II) - Lake Kivu water 325m metaG... | ecosystem: Environmental > Aquatic > Freshwater... | reverse complement strand
AGTTCACTCGATATTAAATCAACGAAACTGGCAACGTGAGAGCCAAAAAATGGCTTTGACGATGCTGATTGACGTGAGCTAAACACATACCTTCTATGAAGATATCCCATCTCAGGACAGTTCTGGCCGGAGTCTCCGCCGGGTTCGCGATGAACCTGGCGATGCTCCTCACATTTCGGTTGATTGGATTCAGCAGCAACGCCGACGGAATCCTCCTGGACCCGGCTTCAGAGCGGCAAACCCATCGCCGCATTTTCTGATTATTTTGTTGGAATCAATCGATACCGAACCGGTCTTCCAGGAACGAAAGCCCCTCGTCGAAGAGCCTGAAGAAGCGCACCTTGAGCTGATCAGTTATCAAGAACATGATCAGGGCATATGCCCAGACGAGGGCGGCCAGGTTCCAGCCGATGGGCGGGATCAGAAAGCCGTTGACGGCGATCAGGGTGGCCACGATCTGAGTTCCCACCACCGCCGCCACCAGAACCTTGCTGGGTCTGTAAGACCAGAAATGGCCCCTGCTCCTGGCGATGAAGATGGTGAGGTGGCCCGCCACGGATAGCTTGAGATATATAAAGGACTGGAGGACGTCTCCGCTGAGATGGAGAAGGTCCAGACCGATGAACATCAACAAAAAGGATGCGGCAGTCCCTATCAGCCCGAGGTACAGGGCCATGCCCATCACTGACGACATCCTCCATCGGTCTGGCCTGCTGGAGTACTCCGCCCTGTCGTAGGCTATGGAGATGATGGCGAAGTCGTTAAGGATCGCCAGAAGGACGATCATGAGGGCAGTCACAGGATAGAGGTTGAAGATGACGATCGAAAGGGCGATGAAGACGAGGACCCTGATCGTCTCTGCTATGCGGTAAATGGCGTAGTTGTTCATCCGCCGGAAGATCCTGCGGCTCTCCTTTATGGCGTCGATGATGACGGATAGACCGGGCTCCGTGAGAACGATCGCCGCTGCAGACTTGGCGGCGTCAGTCGCCCCCGAAACCGCTATCCCCGCGTCGGCCTTCTTCAGGGCGGGAGCGTCGTTGACGCCGTCGCCGGTCATCCCCACTATGTGCCCTTTGGACTGGAGAAGCTCGACGATCCTGAACTTGTGCTCGGGGAAGACCTGGGCGAAGCCGTCGGCATCCTCGATGATCCGTTCGGCCTCATCGTCCGGCTTGTCTATGAAGGCCGAGGCGGGCCCGATCTCGGTCCCCATCCCCACCATCTTGGCGATCTCCTTGGCTATCGCCACGTGGTCGCCGGTGACCATCTTGACCTCGACTCCCATGGACTGGGCGGTCTTGATCGTCTCGGCAGAGTCCTCTCTCGGCGGGTCGTAGAGGGCGATGAGCCCCACGTACCGCCAGGCTCCGTTTTCGTCCGTGCGGGCGACTCCTAGGGACCGGTAGCCCTTGGCGGCGAAGGCGTTCGCCTTCTCGTCGACGCTCAAGGCTTCAGAGCCGCCTTTCACCAGGGAAAGGATCGCCTGAGGCGCCCCTTTCGCCGCCTTGAACCGCCCCTCGGGACCCTCCACCTCCGCCTCGGCCCTTTTGGAGACGGGATCGAAGGGCTCAAACTTCGCCAGATCGTAGCCGGAGACGTCGATCTCCTCTTCCCTGCTCTTCTCGATGATGGCGACGTCTATGGGATCTCCGTCCTCTTCCCGAGAGGACAAAACGCCGAAGAGAAGCACATCCCTATCCTCGAAGCCCTCGAAGGGCAAGAGTTCCGCCACCTTGATGGCGTTCTGAGTTATCGTCCCGGTCTTGTCGGAACATAGGATATCGATCCCAGCCATCTCCTCTATGGCCACAAGCCTGCTGACTATCGCCCCCTTCTTGGCGAGGCTGATCGCCCCCACGGCCATCGTCACCGAGAGGACGGCGGGAAGGGCGGCGGGTATGGCCGCCACCACCAGGACCAGGGCGAACTGGAGAGTCTGAAGGAAGCTCTCGTGCCTCAGGGCGGCGACGACGAATACGAGAGCCACCAGGGCTACCGCCAGCACGATCAGGTAGTCACCGATCTTTATAACGGCTTTCTGGAAGTGGCTCCGAGTTCTGGCCTCTTCAACGAGCTTCGCTGTCCGGCCGAAGTAGGTCTCCATCCCCGTGGCGTAGACGAGGCCGTTCATCTCGCCCATCCGGACTATGGAGCCCGAATAGGCGACGTCGGAGGGCTTCTTCTCCACCGGCAGCGATTCGCCCGTCAGGGCCGACTCGTCGACCTGGAGAAAATCGCCACTGAAGAGCTTGACGTCTGCGGGAACGATCTCGCCCAGCCTGACTCTGACCACGTCCCCGGGGACGAGATCTCGGGCGGGAATCTCAGTCCACTTTACGTCTCTTCGGACCCTGGCTCCAGGGGCGAGCCTCTTCTTCAAGAGCTCTATCGCTCGATCCGCCTTGTTCTCCTGCCAGAAGCCGACAACGCCGTTCATGAGCAGGAGCAAAAATATGATGGCGAAGTCGTCCCAGCGGCCCAGGACGGCGGAGAGGATTGCCGCAACCTCTATCATCCAGGGTATCGGCCCCCAGAAGTAGGCGAGGAACTTGACGATGGGGTTGACCTTCTTCTCGGCGATCTCGTTGAATCCGTATTCATCAAGCCTCGACTCGGCTTCCGATGAGGAGAGGCCCTCGGAGCTGGAAGATAGCTCGCTCATAAGGTCTTTTAAGGACGTCTCAGCAGCCTCTTCGGGTTTCAAAATAGTGCCCCTTCAATACTTTATCAGTATCAGATATTAAATTGCCGGTTCTAAATAGCTCTGAGCTTATATCAGGATAGGCAGAATTCCTCTGCTTCATCGGGGGCCTTTTGACCCGAGATCGAAGAGGTCATCCCGCTGAGCATTCATTTTAAAAGGATCTTCTCGTTTCAGACGTACAGAGTTCTTCTGCCTCAGTATGAGCATTTTCGGGATCGAAACAACTCAAAACTCAATCTGGGGCCTCCCCGTCGAGATCGTCCTGGCCGAGAGATCGGGGTGAAATGCCGGCCCGGCATTGCTTTTAGAGACGTTCAGGTCTTTGAGCGGTTCGGCGCAAAACCTAAATAGATTAAGGTTATAATTAGTATTGAGGTGCGAGCAGAAGACCATAAAGGTCGGCAGTCCCCGTAAAAGGGGCGTCGGATTAAAGACCGGCGATTTGTGGCTCGCGCCTCTCCATCGCTTTCTCCGTCTCTTTTTTATTTCATCGCCTTTTCCCTTTTGTCATTTCGAGGCGGTGATCAAATTAACGCCTAGCCGGGCTGAAGCCTCATCATCCTCGCCGGTTTTCTCGCAGCCAAGCTATTTCGAACCGCGCCAGAATGTGATGGAACATGATATAAGTAGTATCAGGCTATAACCAGAGCAATAAATTCGATTCAGGTGAATAAATGGAAGACGACTTCAACGAAGTGGTCAAGTTTCACGGCCATACCTGTCCTGGCATCGCCATCGGCTACCGGGTTGCCAAGTACGTCAAAAACCATTACAACAGGGCCGAGGACGAGGAGCTGGTGGCCATAGTCGAGAACAGCTCCTGCAGCGTCGACGCCATCCAGTCTCTCTTGGGCTGCACCTTCGGGAAGGGGAACTTCATCTTCAAGGATCACGGAAAGCACGTCTACACCTTCTATTCGCGAGACCACAATAAGGCGATTCGGATCTACTTCAAAAACGTTCTCCCAAGGACCGATCCCGCCGCCATGAAGAGGTTCTTCTCCGGTCAAATGACTCCCGAGGAGAGGGAGAAGTTCCTGAAGCTCCGACAGGAGGCGACCGATTACATCCTCACCGCCCCCGACGAGGAGATCCTGGAGGTCCGGGAGGTCGAGATCCCCGCGCCGCCGAAGGCCCGGATCCACCCCTCCATCGAGTGCCAGGAGTGCGGCGAGGCCTTCATGGAGGTGAGGGGGAGGACGGCCGGCGGAAAGATCGTCTGCGAGGAGTGCTACCAGAAGTTCGTGGCCTAGAAGGCCATCATTTTTTCTCCGCTCAACCGTCTAAATTTCGATATTCTGCAGGTCCCGCCCGATCTCGACTTCGACACCGGGGCCGATGGCAGCCAGGACGTCTCGGACCATCTCCGCCTCTCGGCCGATCGTCTGGGGGTAGAGGTGGGTGAGAACGACCCTCTTCACCCCGGCGCCCTTAAAGTTCAAGCCGAGCCGCCGGGGCGTCGAGTGGTTGGTGACGACGAAGGGCTCGGGGAAGGAGCACTCGTGGACGAGGAGGTCCGCGCCCGCCGCCAGCGCCCTCATCGACTCCTCCGGCTCGGTATCCCCGGAGTAGACGACCGCCTTCTCGGCCGACTCGATCCGATATCCGAGCGCCGGAAGGCTGTGGACCGCCTCGCCCGCCTTGATCTTCATCCCCTTAGAGGAGAACTCGTCGCCGGGCCGAACCGCCGTGACGGAGACGTCCAGATCCTCAAGATAAGGATAAAGGGACCGGGTCGCTTTGAGCCAACCTGCCGTCCCCTCGGGGCCGAAGACCTCCATTGAACTATTGCCCATTAGCCACCGGGCCTTCGCCAGGGGGAGGAGGTCCGAGACGTGGTCGAGGTGGAGGTGGGTGAGGAGGACGAGGTCGACATCCAGGGGCGAGAGCCCCGCCTCCGCCAGCCTCAGCAGGGCTCCTGCGCCGCAGTCGAATAGGAGGGGCTCATCGGCCCTGACCACCAGCCCAGCCTGGGCCCGGCCCGAATGGGGGATGCCGACCCCGGTTCCCAGGAGGGTCACCTCGAGTTTCATGAGATCCCTTCGGGATTCGAGAGAGATAGAGTTTGCCGGCTGCCCCGACCGATCAATTTTAAGTACATCCAAAGAATCAGATCCAAAGAACGATATTCTGACCTCAAGATCGATCAAGGTGATAATTTTGTTGGAGAACGTCATCAAGGACCCTGGACTCGCCGAGAAGGGCAATAAGAGGATCGAATGGGCGAGAAGACATATGCCCGTCCTCCAGAAGATCAGAGAGGAGTACACCATTGAGCGGCCCCTGGAGGGGGTCAAGGTCGTCGCCTGCCTCCACGTCACCGTCGAGACCGCAAACCTCCTCTCGACCCTGACTTCGGGGGGAGCCGAGATCGCCGTCGCCGGATCAAACCCCCTCAGCACCCAGGACGACGTGGCGGCGGCCCTGGCCGAGGAGGGGATGCGCGTCTACGCCTTCCACGGCGAGAACGACCAGGAGTACTACGACTGCATCAACAGGGCTCTTGACATCGGACCCAACGTCACCCTCGACGACGGCGCCGACACCATCGCCACCATCCACCGGGACCGACCGGATCTCGCGGCCGATATCCTGGGAGGCTGCGAGGAGACGACCACCGGCGTCATCCGGCTGCGGGCCCTCGCCGACGCCGGGAAGCTCTTGTACCCGGTGATCGCCGTCAACGACGCCGAGACGAAGATGATGTTCGACAACCGGTACGGCACCGGCCAGAGCACCATCCACGGGATCATGAACGCCACCAACTTCCTCTTCGCCGGAAAGAACGTCGTCATAGGAGGCTACGGCTGGTGCGGCCGGGGCCTGGCCACTCGGGCTCGCGGGATGGGCGCCAACGTCATCGTCGTCGAGATCGAGCCCCGGAAGGCCCTGGAGGCGGCCATGGACGGCTTCCGGGTGATGCCGATGATCGAGGCTGCGCCCATCGGCGACCTCTTCATCACCGTCACCGGAGACATCTCTGTCATCAGAAATGAGCACATCGAGCTGATGAAAGACCAGGCGATCGTCGCCAACAGCGGCCACTTCAACGTCGAGATCGACATCCCCGACCTGGAGGAGATGGCTTCGGGGGTGGCTGAGGTCCAGGAGAACGTGGTGGAGTATCGGATGGCCGACGGCCGCAGGATCTACCTCCTCGCCGAGGGGAGGCTCATCAACCTCGCCGCAGCCTACGGCCACCCGCCCGAGGTGATGGACATGAGCTTTGCAAACCAGGCCCTCTCCGTCCGGTACATCGCAGAGCACGGCCCCGAGCTGGAGAGGAAGGTCTACTCAGTCCCATCGGAGATCGACAAGAGGGTTGCGGCCCTCAAGCTGGAGGCGATGGGGATCAAGATCGAGACCCTCACCCCGGAGCAGCGCAGGTACCTCCACAGCTGGGATATGGGAACTTGAAATGAGGTGAGAAGGAAGATGGACCTGAAGAGAGATGCTGTCGAGGCCTACCTGAGGAGCCTCGAGGGCGAGGACGCCGAACTGGTCGGCATGAAGACCCTCGGTGAGACGATCCCCACCACCGAAGACGTCAAGGGCTTCGGCTACGGGAGCCCCGTCCTCCTGGAGTACCGGTCGGGGGGCGAAACGAAGTCCGCGGTCCTCTCGACGATGCGGGTCCAGGAGGGCTTCGGCCACGACCACTTCTCCGACAGGGCCCAGGTCCTCCTCTGGCAGCACTCGACCTTCGGCAAGCTGCCAAAGCACGCGAAGTCCGTAGACGTCGGATACTTCGACTCCGGGGGAAGGCTCAGCTCCTGCGGCGATGCAAGAGAGTTCTTCATCCTGATGGAGAAGATCGAGGGGAAGGAGTACTTCTTCGACCTGGAGAGGGTGAAGGAGGAGGATGCGACGGATCTGGACATGAGACGTGCCGAGGTCCTATCCACCTACTTAGCCGAGATCCACGCAGAAAAGAAGAACTCTCCGGCCCTCTATCGGCGGAAGATCAGGGACACCGTCGGCCACGGCGAGTGCATCATGGGGATCCTCGACGACTACCCGGCAGAGCCCGAGTTCCTCGCCCCCGGCGAGCTATTGGCGATTGAGAAGAAGTGCGTCGACTGGAGGTGGAATCTCCGGGATAAGACCGGCCGGCTCTGTCAGGTCCACGGCGACTTTCACCCCTGGAACGTGATGTTTCGGTCGGGAACCGACTTCACCGTCCTTGACAGGTCCCGGGGCGAGTGGGGCGAGGCCGCCGACGACATCACCGCCATGACGACCAACTACATCTTCTACTCGGTCCAGAAGAGCTTAAAGCTCACAGGCGGCCTCGAAGATATCTTCGAGCTCTTCTTCGAGAATTATCTGGACAGGACAGGAGACGAGGAGCTCCTATCGGTGATCGCGCCCTTCTTCGCCTTTCGGATGATGGTGGTGGCGAGCCCCACCTGGTACCCGCTCCTCAGCGGCGACGTCCGAAGAACTCTCTTCAACTTCCTGGAGAACGTCCTCGACTCCGAGGAGTTCGACTACAAGCGGGCGAACAGATACCTCGAACCGCCTCGGATCTGAGATGGAGACCCGATACGCCTTCGAGCTCTCGGGGGAGCATCCGACGATCCCGAAGAGCGAGGCGCTCTCGCTATTGGCGATCACCTCGTCGGGGCACCGGGTCGTTTACGAGGGCGAACGCTCCCTCGTCGTCGAGGCTCGGGACCTCGACCGCCTCCGCCTCGGCGCGCGGATGGCCATGACCCACCGGGTCGTCGAGATAGCGGCCGAGGCGGAGCCGACTGCGGAGGGCGTCGCCGGGGCCGCGGCGGAGCTCGACCTTCCCGAAATAACCTACAGGGTCAGGGCCAAGAGGCTCGGCGAGGCCCCCCTCGCAAGCGACGAGGTCGAGGGGATGGTCGGCTCTGTTCTGTGGAAGAAGGGGTACAGGGCCGACCTGGCGGCGCCGGAGATCGAGATCCGAGCGATGGTCACCGCCGACCATATCTTCCTCGGGCGGGAGGTCGCCCGCTCCGATCGGACCGGGTTTCGGGACCGGCGGCCCCACAAAAAGCCCTTCTTCCACCCCGGAACGATGCTCCCAAAGCTATCAAGGGCCCTCGTCAACCTCTCTCAAGTGAGAGAAGGCGAGCGGCTCCTGGACCCCTTCTCCGGGACCGGAGGGTTTCTGGTGGAGGCAGGCCTTATGGGCGTCCGGGGCCTCGGGATCGACGTCCAGGAGGGGATCGTTTCTGGATCAAAATCGAACCTTGAGGGACTCGACTGCACCCTCCTGGTCGGGGATGCCGCAAGGCTGCCTTTTAAAGACAAATCCATCGAGGGCGCCGTCTCCGACGCCCCCTACGGCAGGTCGGCCCTGATCCAGGCGGGGTCGAGGGACGAGCTGTTGGCAAAAAGTCTGGCGGAGCTGCGGCGGGTCCTCGTCCCCGGCCGGAGGGTGGTCTTCGTCGACGATCGGCCCGTCGGCGGCTTCGTCAAAGATGCCGGGTTTGAGATCTTGGAGGCCCACACCGAGCGGGTCCACCGGAGCCTCACCAGGCACATCTTCGTCTGCAGATGACGATCATGCCTCGCCGAAGACCTTCTCGACCGGGGCCGCGACGATCGGACCGGCCTGGTCGACGATACCATGCTCTACGCCGCCTCTTTGTACCTCCCGCAGCAGACGACGTAATCAACCCCGTCGCTTCCGGTGACGAGCGCCTGCAGCGAGCCTTCTTGAGGAAGAGCCTTCAGCGTCGTAGACGGAGACGTAGAGGACAGGGATCTCTTCGACCTCGCGCTCCCCACCCTTTTCCCGATCAGATCTCCCCGCATTCCCGGCCCGTGACCATCTCGGATACCCAGTCCCAGTCGTGGTCGTAGATGTGGGCCGAGCAGCTGACGGTCGTGATCGAGCCGGGCTCCGCCCCTGCCCTCTCGGCGACGTATTCGAGGAGCCTCGTGAGGCCGTAGAGGTTCGCCGGATAGGCGCCCGCGAAGTCGTGGCTCCGGAATAGGGCTGCAAGGTGGAGCCTCCCCTCTCTGATCAAAAAGTCGTCGACCATCATGCAGGGGACCTCCTCCTTCTTCGTGTCGACGGAAGGAATCCAGGTGACCGCCGAGGCCCTGCGGGAGTTGGGATTAGCCCGGAGGCGGCGGACGACGTAATCGATCTGGTCGACGGCCTCTTCGGCGCTACCCATGTCGACCGCCCCCTCGTGGACCCCCTCCTCGCCGCCCCGATGCTCGCAGACCTCTTTTTCCTTCCCAGAGGCTGGCAAAGCCCAGGCCCTGAGCCTCTCCCCGTAGGTGTACTCAAAGCCGGGGTTTTCGCCGCTGATGAGCTGACTTGCGTAATCCTCCAGCCGGGGCCGGTTCCAGGAGTACTCCTCGGGGATCATATCCCTCCTCGGGTCCTCCACCACCACCTCCAGGGCCAGAACCTCCTTGGTCCTGGTCCCCCGCTCGTCGGTGATCTCCCCGCCCTGCCGCCAGATGAGGTTGAGACCCCTCCGCCACGCCTCGGGGATCGTCTCCGCCCGTATGAACCGTCCGACCCTCACAAAACCACCTTGACCGGGTAAGGGCCCACATGGCTAAAATAGGTTGGGTCTTTAACCCTGAAATAGAGCAGTTCCGGAGAGCTTCAAAATGCCCGACTTCGAGTGGGAGCTGGTGGCGGCCCTGAACAGGTTCTTCGAGGCCGAGGGGATCAGGGGCGTAGCCTATCGGCTGAAGCAGAGCAGGTACACCCCCCAGGTCGTCGACCTCCTCGTCGACTCGCCCCACCCCCGCTACTACCTGGCGGTCGAGTGCAAAAGCCTCGACGCCCGGAAGGCCAAGACCCTCTACTTCACCCAGCACTTCTCGACGGCCTGCGGCGTCCACCAGATCGAGAGGATAGACCGGTTCATCGAGAGCTCCGGAAGGTGCGGCGTTCTGGCGGTGGAGCTTCGGAGGGGGGCGGGAAAGCCGAAGAGCGCCCACCTCATCCCCTGGCCGACGGTGATGGAGAGCTTTAGGTCCGAAAGGCCGGGAATCCCGGTGGAGGAGATCGAGGCCATCCCGGCCCTGGATAGGAGAAACGGCACCTATCGGATCGATATCAAAGATCTGGAATTTGAAAATCAGGAATTTGAAGATCGAGAGCTCGGGAAAATTTAGGGCCAATTGATTTTACTTCGCGCAAGAGGATTTGGATTAAGCTTATATCCCCTTCCGCCGCTCCAAAATCCATGAAGCTTCCCGGTACTGAGACCCAGCCGGAGAACGTTTCCATCGCCATGGGAAAGCTGGAGATCGGAGAGGATATGACCTTCCTTGATATCGGGTGCGGCTCTGGAGCCGTCTCCCTCGCAGCCTCTCGGTTCACCGACAAGATATACGGGATCGACAGGAGGCCCGAGGCCGTCGAGATCTCGCGGGCGAGAGTTCCGGGCGGCACCTTCCTCTGCGGCGAGGCCGAGGATCTGCTGGAAGGGATGCCGAAGGTCGACCGCTGCTTCATCGGCGGGACGAGGGGCATCGAGGCCTTCTTCCCCCTCCTGATGGAGAGGCTCTCTCCAGGATCCGTCGTCGTCGCCGACCTCGCCCGGATCGGGATCGCAGCGAAGGTAGTCAGTCTGATGAAAAAGGAGGGGATCTTTGAGGAGCTCCTCCAGATAGGGATATCTCGAGGCTACGAGCTGGCCGGAGACATCGCCCTCCGGCCATCAAACCCCATATTCATGGTGGTGGGCCGAATTTCAGGAGGTTCCTTTTGATGGAGTTGATGAGATGCTGATGGGGGTCAGCCTCGGCCCCGGCGACCCGGAGCTTTTGACCCGGAAGGCAGAGAAGGCCCTCGCGGCCTCAGAGAAGGTCTTCGTCCCCGGCGAGATGGCGGCGGATCTGGTCCGGCCTTACGCCGACCCCGAGATCCTGGAGTTTCCCATGATCTCGGATAAAGATAGGCTCCAGGAGATCTGGGCCGAGAACGCCGACCGCGTAGCTTCGTTCGCCTCCAGGGGGGACGCGGCCTTCGCCTGCATCGGCGACGTGAACACCTTCTCCACCTTCTCCCACCTGAAGAGGGTGGTGAACGAGCGCCACCCCGAGGTCCGCATCGAGACGATCCCCGGAGTCGGGACGGTGCCGGCCCTGGCGGCGAAGTTCGGCGTCGACCTCTCCGAATCCTTCCTCGTATCCGACGGCTCAGAGGTTCAGACGGTGATCAGGATGAAGGCGGTGAGGCCGGCCGGCCTTGCGGCAGAGCTGAGGGAGGAGGGGTTCGACGAGTTCATCCTGGGGGTCAGGCTCTACTCCCCCGGAGAGGAGATAATTCGCGGCGAGATGCCCGAGAAGAGCGACTACTTCAGCGTCCTCTGCGCCAGGAGGACGAGATGAAGAAGGTCCACTTCGTCGGGGCCGGCCCCGGCGACCCGGAGCTGGTCACCGTCAAGGGCGCGCGCCTCCTAGCGGAGGCGGAACTGGTCGTGTACGCCGGCTCTCTCGTCAACCCCGCCCTCCTGGAGGGGCTTTCGGCAAGGCTCGTCGACAGCAACAAGATCAACCTCGAGGAGATCAACGGGATCATCCTCGACGCCCTCGAACGAGGCGAGAGGGTGGTGAGGCTTCACAGCGGCGACCCCGCCCTCTACGGCGCGATCCTCGAGCAGATGAGGCCCCTGGAAGAGGCAGGGGTGGAGGTGGAGGTGGTCCCCGGCGTATCCTCACTATTTGCGGTGGCCGCGGCCCTCAAGACCCAGCTCACATTGAAGGGGGTCTCCGAGTCCCTCATCGTCACGAGGCCCGCGGGAACCACCCTGGAGAAAGATCAGATCCGGGAGATGTCAAGGCTCGGCACGACGATGGCGATATTTCTCGGGACGAACAAGATCAGGGAGACCATGAGGTCCCTTGAGGTCCCGTCAAATACGCCGGCGGCCGTCGTCTACCACGCCTCCTGGCCCGATGAACTGGTGATCATCGGCACCGTCGAGGATATCGCCGATAAGGTAGAGAAGGCGGGGATTGCGAAGGGCGCCCTGATCCTGGTGGGAAAGGTCATATCGAGAAGCGGCTTTGGGAGGTCTCACCTATACCGAAGTCGGTAGCCGTCCTGGTCTTCAACCGGAATAGGGCCGAGGGCGAGAAGATATGCTCTGCCCTCTCGGGCCGGTACAGCCCCGAGGTGGTGGTCTACAGCGAGGGCGATCCCAAAGAGACTCTGGAATCTCTTGAGGAGTTCGACCTGGTGGTGGCGGTGATGGCCGTCGGGATCGTGGTGAGGCTGATCTGCCCGGCCCTCAGAGACAAGTGGACCGATAGGCCGGTGGTGGCCGTCGACGCCTCCTTGCGGTCCGCCGTTCCCATCGTCGGGGGCCACCACGGCGCCAACGACCTCGCCCTCCATCTCCATCAGAGGCTGGGGATCTACCCCGCCGTCACCACCGCCACCGACGCCGCCAGACGGCCCTCCCTGGAGGGGACGGCGGAGAGCCTCGGCGCCTTCGTCGTGAACAAAGACTCCTCCAAGGAGGTGAACCTCGCCTTCCTCAGAGAGGAGGTCCCCATCATCAGGCTCTCGGGCCCCAAGGTCGTCCTGGTGGACGAGGACGTCGCGGTCTTGAAGAGGAGGGGGGGCGTCGTCGTCGGCCTCGGGGCTAGAAGGGGCGTAGAGTCGTCTGAGGTGATGGAGGCCGTCGCCTCGGCCCTGGAATCTGCGGGAAGAGGGGTCGAGGATATCAGGGTCATCGCCACCGCCTGGATCAAGAAAGACGAATCGGGGATCGAGAGGGCCGCAGAAGAGATGGGTTGCCCCCTCGTTTATCTGGACGAGGAGGTCCTCAACGCCCAGTCGCCGACGACGGAGTCGAGGGCCAAAGACCTCGGCCTCGTGGGGGTGGCGGAGCCCGCGGCCTTAGCCCTCTCCGAGAGGCTGATCATGCCGAAGAGGGTCTATGGGAGGGTGACCGTTGCCCTCGGAGAGTAAGCTGTACATCGTCGGGATCGGGCCCGGCAGCCGGGACCTTCTGACGAGGAGGGCGAAGGAGGCGATGGCCGATTCTGAAAGCGTCGTCGGCTATCGGCCCTACCTAGACCTCGTCTCTGACCTCCTGGAAGGCAAGGCAGTCAGCTCCACCGGGATGGGGCGGGAGGTGGACCGGGCGAAAGAGGCGGTCGACCTCCTCGATGAGGGGTCTTGTGCCCTCGTCAGCAGCGGCGACCCCAACGTCTACGGGATGGCGGGGCTCGGCCTGGAGGTCGCCTCGGGGAAGGTCGACCTCGGCCGGGTCGAGGTCGTCCCCGGCATCACCTCCTTTTCGGCGGCAGCCTGCAGAGCCGGCATCACCTTCAGGAGGTCTCTGGCCGTCATCAGCTTGAGCGACCTTCTCACCCCATGGCCAAAGATCGAAAAAAGGGCCAGGATCGCATCCGAGCTGAATATGCCCATCGCCATATACAACCCCCGGTCCAAGAGGAGGACCTGGCAGCTGGATAGGGTTCTAGAGATCTGCACCGAGGGCGGCAGGATAGATCGAGATCTTTTGGTGGCGAGAAACGTCGCCCGCACAGGCGAGGCCCTCATGGGGACGACCGCGAAAGGGATGCTGGATAAGGAGGAGCTCCGCCAGGAGGTGGACATGTTCACCCTCCTCATCATCGGAGGCGAGGGGATGGCGAGAGGGACGGCGGCCCCCCAATCTATGATCAACCTGGTGGGGGTCGGGCCGGGAGACCCCCGTCACCTGACCTTCGAGGCCGAGGGGCTCATCGGGAGGTCGAAGTTGATCCTAGGCCCCGAAAGGCACCTTCGAGCCGTGAGAGGGTTAATCGGGGGAGAGACGATCTCTGCCGAAGGGGGCTTCGAAAATAGGATACAGGCGAGGCTTGGAGCGGCGAAGGAGGCCGCAACCAAGGGCGAAACCGCCTCGATCCTCTTCGGCGGCGACCCCAGCACCTTCAGCTCAGCCTGGCGGGCTCTCGAACCGTGCGAGATCGGACCTTCAAAGGTTCACGTCTCCCCGGGGGTCGGGGCCTTATCGGCGGCGGCGGCGAGGATCGGGGCGCCCCTGGTGAACGACTTCACCCTCCTCTCGGGCCTGGATGACGACGCGCCCGATAAAGTTCAAAAGCTGATGGAGGGCGGCTTTGCCGTCGTCGTATACAACACCAGCTCCGAAAAGCTGTCGGTCCTTGCGGAGAGGTTGTCAGACCTGGACCCGGAGAGGCCCTTCGGCCTCGTCCAGGACGCCACCCGCCCCCAGGAGAAGATCTCCGTCGGGCGGGCGATCGACCTGGCCCGGCCGAAGTTCGATGGCCGAAGGTGCACCCTGATCCTGGCGGGTCCCGGGGCCCAGATAACTGATGGCAGGATAATTACCAGGAGAGGGTACCAGACGAAGTACGATTATTGAAACCGGTGGCTTTGAGAATGACCGAGAAGAAGCATTCAGATCTGGGGGCTGTCACGCCCGAGGCGAAGGAGATCTACAACAAGAGCAGAAATTTCATCGCCGGGATCGTGGGGGACAAAACGCCCGAGGACAAGATAAAGCAGCGGTGCGTCATCGCCACCGGCGACCTGGGCGTCGCCGAGATCCTCAGGTTCAAAAACGACCCCGTGAACGCCGGCCTCGCCGCCCTGGAGGAGGGGGCTGCCATCTACGTCGACATCAAGATGGTGGAGGCGGGGGTGGTGAAGAAGGGGCACAACAGCCCCATCATCACCGCCATCGGCAGGGGAGACGATCTCGCCGAGAGGGAGGGGATCACACGGACATCGGCGGGATTTCGCAAGCTGAAAGATGACCTTTCGGGGAGCATCGTCGTCATAGGAAACGCCCCCTCGGCCCTTCTGACCGTCTGCGACCTCATCGAAGAGGGCGGGGCGAGGCCCGCCCTCGTCATCGGGGTTCCCGTGGGGTTCGTCAACGCCGCCGAGAGCAAGGAGAGGCTCCGAGAGATTGCCATCCCCTCCATATCGACAGAGGGGACCCGGGGCGGAACGCCCATCGCCGTCGCCGCGATAAACGAGATCATAAATTTGCGCCATGGAAAAAAATAGCACTGAAGGGGAAGGGGTCACCGACCCCGTCTCAGGCCTTGCGATCCCTCCTGAATGGATCGAGAGGGCCCCCGACCCCCAGGTCACAGAGAAGGTCAAAAGCGGCCTTTGGGCGCTTCTATCCGACGGCTCCCTCCTGAGAAGGGGCCTCACCACCGGGACGACGGCCGCCGCCGCATGCAAGGGGGCGGTCATCTCCCTGAAGGGGCCCGTCCGCTTGGTCACAGTCCTCACCCCGGCGGGGATCAGGGTGCAGGTCCCCGTGGAGGGCCGGGACGGAACCTGCACCGCCGTCAAGATCGGAGGCGACCACGAGTCCGACGTCACCGCCGGGACGGTGATGGAGGCGATGGCGGAGCCTCTCGAGGGGATCGGGTCGGAAGACGGGACAGAGGGGACCAAGCCCGAGGATAAAAAGAGGTCGGAAGGATGGATCGAGCTTTTCGCGGGCCCCGGCATCGGCAGGATCGGGGCCGCGGGCCTCTGCGCCCCCCTGGGAAAGCCGGCCATCAGCCCCTCGGCGAAAAGAGAGATCATGGGAGCGATCGAGGAGGGGATGGCAAAGGTGGACCTCGCGGCGGTCCGGGTGAAGCTCTCGGTGAGGGACGGCGAGAGGATCGCTGAAGAGACGATGAACCCCAAGGTGGGCGTCCTCGGCGGGATATCGATCCTGGGGTCGACGGGCTTTGTGGAGCCCTGGAATGAGCACCTCGGCGAGAGCAGGGAGGCCGATATCCGAAAGCCCGACCGCGTTGTGGTCACCACCGGCAGGGTCGGCCTCAAGTACAGCAGGTTCCTATTTCCAAAACACCAGGTCGTCCTCCTCGGAAACCAGCTCGACCGGCTCCATTTCCGAGATGATCAGGAGAGCGTCCTCTGCGGCCTTCCGGCCCTGATCCTCAAGTGGGGGATGCCCGATATCCTGGAGGGCACCGGATACGGGACCGTGGCCGAGATGGTGGAGAGGAAGCCCGACCACCCCAGGATCGGCGAGGCTATCCGGGCGGTGAGGGCGCGGCTGCCGGGGACGAGGGTCGTCCTTATCAGGAGGGACGGCTCGATCCTCATGGACGAAGGGTGCAGGTCCTCGACGGCCGAGCCCAAAGGATGATGAGGCTTGACGGAACAAAAATCGCGACGAAAGAGGGGATCGATCTGAGGTGGGTCAGAAGATGAAGATCGTCGGAGTGGGGGCAGGCCCCGGGATGCTGACCCAAGAGGCGGCCGGGGTCATAAGGGAGGCAAAGCTCATCCGCGGGTCCGCGAGGGCCATCGACCTGGTCCGCGAGGCGATCAGCCCCGGATGCGACGTTCTGGCCATCGAGAACTACAGGGCCCTCCGGGAGCTTCCGCCGGAGTCTGTGGTCCTCTCCACCGGAGACCCGATGCTCAGCGGCCTCGGCTACCTGGACGGCGAGGTGGTGCCGGGGATATCGAGCATGCAGGTCGCCTGCGCGAGGCTGAAGATAAGCCAGCTGAAGGTGGTTCCCATCACAGTCCACGGGAGAGATATGGACCCCGAGCCGATCCTGGAAGAGGTGAGTAGGGGCAAATGCGTCTTCCTCCTCGTCGACGACTCCACCGACCTTCAGGGCCTATGCCAGCTCCTGGAGGAGCGAGGCCTATCGAGGGACGTGGCGGTCCTCACCGACCTCGGCTACCCCCAAGAGGAGATCCGGAAGGGCACGACCGCAAGGCCCCCGCCATCGGAGGGGCTCGCCTCGGTGATGATAGGGGATCTCGGCTTCGAGATAACCCCTTGATTTCCACTGGACGCGGGAAGACGAAACAACAGAATCTATTCTGGGTTGCAGACCTTGCAAGGAGAGTATCCCGCTTCCTCAGCCTCCCGGGCGTCGGAGAAGAAAATCTTATTTTCGTCCTTGATCTTTTCAGCATAGCGACAATCGGGCCGGTGATACTTGTCGGAGGTGGTGCTGGCAACATAACGATATTCTCCCCCTCCAGCCCCAGTTTCAGATTCGTATCCAGCATCGGTTCTGACTCCGGCCTCAATTCTCCTCTGCTCACTGGAGCTGGAATCGGAACTTTGGCCCTCTTCCTCCGGTTCGAGGTCTTCGGAGAGATCTGCGACCTCTCGGTACCGTTCGGCCGATTCGAAGTAAGATGAGGTCAAAGCATCGTTTGCAGATCCAGATGATGAGAGGGAACCGGCAGAGGGTGAGAGAGAACCGGCAGACGCCTTTTCGGATCCCACCTCTCCGCTGCGGTTCGAGCTGATCTCCTCCCAGACCACGGCTCTTGGATCATCCTCCACCACCGGGCAATCTCGCCGCTCGGATGCGAAAAGCTCCTCGGGCTCTTCGACCTCTAGAAGGGAGGAATAGCCGCGCTCAGGGCTGAGACGACAGCACTCACGTATATCGAAATCGCGGCTCTCTCCCGGCACCACCTCCATCATCATGTACCGGGTGCACTCGACGAGCCGATCCCCGTCCCAGAGGGTGGCGTTGAGGATCAGGTAGGAGAGGGGCGACCCCCCCTGAAAGGTCAGGTTTCCCCAGGTCCTAAATAGGCTCGGGCTGACGGAGGAGTTGAAGTTCAGGATCGGTGAAGTCGGCGGGGAAGAAGAGATGAAAGGGGCGGGATCGAGGATCGCAGATGGAGAATCTCGATCCGACTCCTCGAGCCCGGAAGGCGCAAGACCGCTACAACCCTTCCAGACGTAAGAGATGGCGATGCCCAGCTCTGAGGGAACCTCGATCTCGCATCCGGCCCGGAGGCGGACTACGAGGTAGACCGCAGATGCTAGAAGTGCCAGAAGAAGGAATGCGAACAGAACCGATCTCTTGAACGATGGAAGCTTAGGCGACAACGGCCACAACCCCCTTATTTCCACTGGATACCGACATCATGCAAGGTGGTCCATTTGAGCTTCAGGCCGATGGCCTTTGGACCGATCTCCGGACCGATCGGGCCCAGAGGCCAGCCATCAGTCCCTCAAATGCTCGAGAACCTCGAGAGCCTCCTTAACGTACTCGAGCTGGCTCTTCAGCCTCCCCAGATCCTGCTCATCCCCCATCTCCTCGGAGATCTCCCTGATCTTCTGGAGGATCACCCTCTGGAGCTCTTCTTTCGCCTGATCTGCCCCGTCTTTCTGCCCCATCTTTCCGGATGTCGGTTCGCGATGGGCAATTTCACCATAATCTCTGGTTTCAGGTGATGAAACCACTTTTTCGCCTCGCTCCACCCCCAACTCTGTCGCTTCACCCCTCCCTTCCTCGGGAGCCGAGATTGAACGCGCCTTCTCCGAAGGTCTCCCCTCAGATTCGGCGGCGACTTTTTCCGCCTGAGAGGGAACCTGCAGCGCGGCACCCTCCTCAAAGGAGCAGACCGGGCAGACCACCTCACCTCTATAGCGGAAGAGCGGCGCACCGCAGTCGTGGTGGGTGGCCAGCATCGTCCCCCCCATCTCCAGGAGCCTCGTTATCCTCTTAATGGCCTCTTCTTCTTCCATCCGGATCACCAAGTACAACTGAGCAAAACCATGCACTACGTCGCCGACGTCGATATAAAACGATTCGAAGCCACCATATATTTAAATATGACAACCAAGTCATAACCTCTTGGGACGGACTTACCCTTAACCTTTTTGCCGTCTTGAAAATGTGGTGATTCCATGGCAGCTGAAAATGTGATTAAGCAGTGCGTCGAAGTTTTAGAGCGCATCATGAGCGACGATACCGTTCCAAGAAATATAAGACGTTCTGCAGAGAGCGTAAAGTCGACCCTTCTCAAAGAGGAGGACTCTGAGGCTATCAGAGCCGCATCCGCCATATCAATCCTTGACGAGATCAGCAACGACCCGAACATACCCCTACACACCAGAACCCTGATCTGGAACGTCGCCAGCCAGCTCGAGACCGTCCCCATCGAGTGACGCCACGGAGACGAAGGCCGATCGGCCAAGGACCAATGGTACAAAAGGTCAAAAACGCTCTCCAATCGAGTTGCATTCTATCATCCAGATCGCATTTCTGACGTATAGCGAATCCGCATAAAGGATCCATATATAAGGAAAGATGAGGGAAGGCTAGGAGGAAAGGGAAAGGCTAGGAGGAAAGATAAGGGAAGTCTAGAGCTCTCATATATTCAAGGAGAACCGCCGCGCCAGAGCATGACCCCTTTGTTTCCACTGGAGTCTTTCGACCCTTTTGCTTTCACTGGAAACCCCCACCCCAACATTTCCCCTGGAGAGCCCCCAACCCCATCACTTCCACTCTAACAGATGATCTGAGACAATATCTAAGACTCAGTGCCAGACCTCGATCTCAGCGGGAGGAAGAGATAGATATGATAGGTCACTAAAAAAATACCAATATTTTTCCTTTATGAAGAAAAATCAATATTTTTAATTTACTAACTAAATTAGCCATCGGATCCGACCCCGATATTTCTACTGGAACGGATACCCCCCATCATTTCTACTGGAGATCGACGCGACCCAAAGCTGCGATCTCCATCGGGTTGACTTACCTCATATTGTACCTATTAAACCGTTTAGGATCGCATTAACAAGTACAAATTATCGTTGGGCATTTCATATGAGGCAGAGGATCGCAAAACAAAAGGAAGTTCAACTCCTTTTGCTGCTTTCGATTTTAAACAGGCTAATAGCCGTCGCTGCGCTTACGCTGTATAGGATCAGAATCTTTAAGTACGATTAGTGAGATAATCACAACGGGCTATATCCATACTTTTTTAACAAACGCTCATTTCTGGTATATCCCTCGTTCCAGTAGAAATGAAGGGGTTGGGGGGTTGCAGTAGAAATGAAGGGGTTATACCGCAACTCTTAATAACAGATAGAATGTATTTGTTTTTTTGTTCGGGGGGATTTCTCTTTCATGTCGGGTGGATTATTCGCAGACTTCTTGAAAAAAGGGGAAATATTTGAGTGCAGAGATGTGCTCCGCTCCAGCTATACGCCTTCGGCGCTTCCCCACCGTGAGGATCAGATCAACGGCATGGCCTCCATCCTGGTCCCGGCCCTCCGCGGGGAGACCCCCTCCAACGTTCTGATATATGGGAAGACCGGGACGGGGAAGACCGCCGTCGCCAAGTACGTCGGCGCAGAGCTGGAGGCTGCAGGAGGCAACAACAGCTCCAAATGCTCTTTTATCTACATCAACTGCGAAGTCATCGATACCCAGTACAGAGTCCTGGCTCATCTCGCCCGCTGTTTCGGAAGAGAGGTCCCCATGACCGGCTGGCCCACAGATCAGGTCTACGAGGAGGTGAGAAGATCCCTGGACGAGGATCATCGGATGGTGGTCATGGTTCTCGACGAGGTCGACAAGCTGACGAGGAAGGGCGACGATATCCTCTACAACCTGACGAGGATCAACTCGGACCTGGAGCAGGCCGGAGTCAGCTTGATAGGGATCTCCAACGACCTGAAGTTCACTGACTTTTTGGACCCAAGGGTCAAAAGCTCCCTCGGGGAGGACGAGATAATCTTTCCGCCCTACAACGCTGAGCAGATCAGAGATATACTCCAGCAGAGGGCGTCGATGGCCTTCAAGCCCGGCGTTCTGGCTGAAGACGTGATCCCCCTCTGCTCGGCTCTCGCGGCCCAGGAGCACGGCGACGCCCGGAGGGCTCTGGACCTTCTG